>Ga0134126_10001802_pt1 | contig 27149 bp, 21 predicted proteins | sample KB31752_FD_96881 | JGI IMG/M metagenome (GOLD analysis project Ga0134126, IMG submission 96881) | Terrestrial soil microbial communities with excess Nitrogen fertilizer from Kellogg Biological Station, Michigan, USA - KB3-175-2 | ecosystem: Environmental > Terrestrial > Soil > Unclassified ... | reverse complement strand
GGGCAACCGGCTCGCGTTCGTGTCAGAGATGGACAACTGGCCGCACCTTTATACGATGCCCGCAACCGGGGGCGCGGCGAAGCTGCTGACACCCGGCCGGTTCATGGTCGAGGACGTCACCGTGACACCGGACAGGCGCTACCTGATCTATAACGCCAACACCGGGCCCACACCGGGCGACAACGACCGCCGTCATCTTTATCGCGTGTCAGTGGAGGGCGGCACGCCCAGCGCCATCACACGCGGCCGCGACAGCGCCTGGGGGCCGGTCGTGACCGCCCCCGGCGAGACGATTGCGTTCATCGATGCCGGACCGAAGCATCCGCCGCAAGTGATGTGGGGAAGTCTCACCGGTGCGAGCTGGCACGCCGCCGGCGGCGACGAGCTGCCGGCCGACTTTCCAACGAACGCTCTCGTGGTGCCGAAGCCCGTCGAATTGCAGGCGGCGGACGGTCTGCAGATCCAGGGACAGCTCTTCGCCGCCCCCGGCGGCGCCGCGCGCAAGCCGGGCATCATCTTCGTGCACGGCGGACCACCCCGGCAGATGCTGCTCACGTGGCACAACATGGATTACTACAGCAATTCGTACGCCGTGAACCAGTATCTGGCGAATCACGGCTTCATCGTTCTGTCGGTCAACTATCGGCTCGGCATCGGCTACGGCCACGACTTCCATTACCCCGAGCACTGGGGACCGACAGGCGCCGCCGAGTACCAGGACGTCGTGGCCGGCGCCAGGTGGCTGCAGCACGACCCGCGGGTCGATCCGCAGCGCATCGGCATGTGGGGCGGATCGTACGGTGGATACCTGACGGCACTGGCGCTTGCGCGCAATTCCGACATCTTCAAGGCAGGCGTCGACATGCACGGCGTGCACGACTGGTCGATGTTCGCCGACGACTGGTTCGGCAAGGCACTCGATCGCTATCAGATGCCCGACATGGCGGCACTGAAAAAAATCTTCTGGCTGTCCTCGCCGGACTCGGCCATCGCCACCTGGAAGTCTCCCGTCCTCCTCATCCAGGGCGACGACGACCGCAACGTGCACTTCCACCAGATGGTGGATCTGGTGCGCAGGCTACAGCTGCAACACGTACCGTATCGGGAGATCGTGATCCCGGACGAGATTCACGGCTTCCTGCGATACCACTCCTGGGTGGAAGCGGATGAGGCGACGGCCGCGTTCTTCGACAAGGAGCTCCTCGAGAGCAAACCCTGAGCGGCTACTGATCCTCGAGCTGGAACCTGATGCGAAAGTCGAAGCATGCGCTGACCGGCCGGCCATTCTCCATGGTCGGCCGATAGTGGCCCGAGCCGGCCGTCGCCAGCCTGAGAGCGCCTTCGTCGAGCTGGCCGACGCCGGATGACTCGACAATGCTTGGAGCTGCGGTGAGCCTGCCTCGAGGATCGACACAGACACTGACCACCGCGGCACCCGTCTCATCGAGCCGCCGGATCGCCGGTGGGTAGTAGTCTTCGGTGTCAGGAAAACCGGCGCCCGGGCCGCCGACCACCCGCTTGATGTGCTTGACGGGCGGTAAGGCAACAGTAGGCCGCGACGAGTGAAACACGGTGATGACCGTCGGGTCTGCAGGAAACCTCAATGGCAGGTCCGGTGCGGGAAGATTCGGCACGAAGTTGTGCGCCAGATTCGGCGGCGGCAACGGTGGCGGGGTCTGCGGAGTCCGGGGATGGGGAGCGAGGGGAATCTCGTCTATCCATCCGGGCGCTGTGGTCACGACGCTCCGTGCGAAGCCGCTCATATAGGCATAGAAAGCCGCGACATGAAGACACACGATGGCGAGGAACGCAGTTGTGCGGCGAGAGAACCGGGAGAAGTCGCGGCCGCCGTCACCCACCAACAGACGCTGGCCGGAAGCCGAGCTGCCGGCCACCGCTGCCGCAGCGCCAAATTCGCGCGCAATGACCCGCGTCGCCCAGCAACATCCGAGTCCGAAAAGAATCCGGGAGAAGGCACCCCGCCGGCTCGTCAGGTCAGCGAGCCACTCCTCCTCCAGCCTCTCCGCCAGGCCAGGCGGAGCCTTGTGCGCTGCGCAACCTATCAGGTAACGGGCCGCCGCGAAATCCCATGTTGCCGAAGGCCCGGTGCGAAGGGATTGCCCACTCATGCTGGAACTCCTCTGCCGAAGCTCGCGAAGAGCTCGCTCGCGCGCGCGAGGCCGCTCGGGGTCAGGCGGTAAAGGCGGCGGCGGGGCCGGCCGGCACTCGCGGGATCGATGGCTTCCCAGCGGCTGACGAACCAGCCCGCCGACTCCAGCCGCAGAAGAATCGGATACAACGTCCCGGAAGCCAGTCCGCTGCGCTTCTGCACGTCCGCTCCGGACAGCTCGTCGGAAGGATTCTCGAGGAAGGCCTCCAGAGCCCGCAGAGTCTGGAGAGAGATCCGCACGTCACCGTCCCGCTTACCCATAGTTGCAAGTCTACATAGGGGTCCGCGAAAAAGCAAATCCGGAACCGCAAGTCATGCGAGAGCACTGCGATAGAGCTCCAGCAACTTGCCCCAGGCGCGCTCCGCATCGGGCCTGTCGTAGATGGGCTGGCCATCGCGGCGCGGCATGTCCGGTACGCACCAGCCGTGGATGGTCCCCGCATAAACCTGGATCTGCGCCGCCACATGCGCCGCGGCGAAGGCTTCGCGCAGCTTGTCCTTCACATCGGGTTGCTTTGCATCGTCGCTGCCGGCGACCGCCAGGTACATCCGCGCCTTGATGAGCGGCGCCAGCAAATGAGGGCTGTCCGGTTTGTCGGTCACGAGCCCTCCTCCATGGAAGGTTGCGGCGGCGCCGATTCTGCCCGGGACGTGCGCGGCGGTCTTGAAGACGAGGGGACCGCCCATGCAGTAGCCGTGCGCGCCGAGCTTGTGCGTCCGATCGACTTGCGGCTGCGCGTCGAGGAACGCCGTGTACGCCTCCGCATCCCTCTCGATCGCACCCGGCACCTTGATCGAGGCCGTCCTTTCCTCGGCTTTCGCCCGCTCAGCAGCGTTTTCGAAGTTGAAGGTGGAGGCGTCGAGGATGACCGGCGCCCGCACGGTGCGATAGAACGGGTTCGGCACCAACACCGCATAACCTTGTGCCGCGAGCCTGCTGCCCATGGCGCGAAACGCAGGTCTCAGGCCGAGAATATCGGTCCAGATGAGAACTCCGGGGTGGGTTCCCGCCGCGGGATGGAAGAATGCCGCGTCACATACACCGTCGACCGTTCGTATGTCGACGTCCTTCTCGACGACGTCCCGCTCCGCTCCGAGAGACACGCCGGCGGCGGCGGCGAGGCCGATGGCAGCGGAGGTTGCGACGAATTCCCGGCGCGTCGCACCGGACGGTGATTTCTCCTCCGAGAGATCACGATCGGAGCCACTCATGGGACTGACCTCGCTGCCGTCGAGTGAGGTTGAAAGTGTATCAGTGTATGACGCGGAGGGCCCCCAGCTGCTCTGCCGCGAGATCGAGAAATACCCTGACTTTCGGCAGCATGTGGGCGCGGCTCGCCGTCACGAGCTGCACCGGCAGCGGTACCGGCTCGAATGCCCGCAGCACCCTGACCAGCTTCCCCGCCGCAAGATCTTCGGCAACCTGGTACGACAGCGCTCTTACGATCCCCTGGCCGGCCCGGGCCGCGGCAAGCCGTGCGTCGACATCGTTGACGAGCAGGCGAGGCGCGAGGCGCACGACTGTCGTGCGGCCGCGTGATCCGAACCGCCACTCGAGCCCTCCCCAGGTACTCGTGCTGAAAATCGTATCGTGCGCAGCCAGCTCGGAAGGTTTTGCCGGCGTCCCGCGACGCGCCAGATAGCCAGGACTCGCGACGACCAATCGACGCACCTCTCCCACGCGCCGCACCAGCAAGGAGGAATCCGAGAGCGCGCCGATACGGATGGCAACGTCGAGATCCTCCTCGATCAGATCGAGGTAGCGGTCGTGGAGGACCAGCTCCACCTGGCTCTCCGGGAACCTTCCCAGGAAGGCGCTCACGAGCGGGGCGACATGGCGCTTGCCGAACTGCACCGGGGCGGTGACCCGAAGGAGACCGCGCACAGGGGCAGGTGAGATGTCGGCAACCGCTTCGTCGTACGCGCTCAACACCGCTCGCGATTGTGCCGCTAGCGCACGCCCTGCCTCGGTCGCAGAGAGCCGGCGCGTGGTGCGCTCGATGAGGCGGGCACCGACCCGATGCTCCAGTGCGGCCAAGGCCCGTGTGACGGCGGGCGGCGAGCGGCGGAGTCGCCTGGCAGCGCCGATCAAACTTCCCTGATCGACGACGGCCACCAGCACTGCGAGCTCATCCAGACGATCCACCCGATAATTCCACTTTCTGCAATTATGACTTACTAGAGTGCCAGATTCACTGCTACTCCCGCAAGGATACAATGCGCCCGTCCTGCAGAGGATCCTCCATGAGCGAAAGCCCGAATCCCCGCATCACCCTCCACGGCACCGAGCGCTCCGGTCACGCCCATCGTGTAGTGCTGCTGCTCAGGATGTTGGAAATCCCTTACCGGTTCGTGAGCGCGCCCGCGGAAGTGCGCCGGACCACCGGGTTCCAGCGGCTCAACCCGCTTGCTCAGATACCGGTGTTGGAAGACGGACCGACAGTCCTCTGCGACAGCACGGCGATCCTCGTCTACCTGGCGAAACGCTACGCGCCCGGAAGCGCGTGGCTGCCGGAAGAGCCGCTCGCGGCCTCGAGCGTCCAGCGCTGGCTCTCGATTGCATCGGGAGAGATCAAGCACGGGCCCGCGCTCGCCCGCGCCATTGCGCAGTGGGGTGATCCCGGCGATCGCGACAGCGCGCTGCGCATCACCGCGGGCCTGTTTCGATTCATGAACGCTCATGTCGCCAATCGGGCCTACCTTGCCACCGACCGCCCGACGATCGCCGACCTCGCCTGCTATTCATATACGGCGCATGCGCCTGAAGGCGGCATCTCATTGCAGCCGTATCCGGCGCTGCGCGGCTGGCTGTCACGCATCGAGGCCTTGCCGCGCTTCGAGCCGATGCCGCCCTCTCCCCTGCCGCCCGAGTGAGCGACACAGTATTTCATCCGGATGAGCTCGATGCCCAGGCGCGTGCCGGCGTCGGCTCGACGCGCCCGGGCATTCGCGACTTCATGCCCGAGCAGCATCGAACCTTCTTCGCGGCGCTACCGTACCTCCTCGTCGGCGCGAGCGATGGTGACGGCTGGCCGCTGGCGACCCTGCTGGAAGGTCAGTCGGGCTTCGTATCGTCACCGGATGCGGCAACCCTGCGTATCGAAGCCTTGCCCCACGCAACCGATCCTGCCGCCGGGATGATCCGCGTCGGCGACGAGATCGCAGTCCTCGGCATCGATTTCGGCACCCGCCGGCGGAACCGGGCGAACGGCACCGTCTCCAGTCTCGATGCGAGCGGATTCACAGTCGCCGTGCGGCAGGGTTTCGGCAACTGTCCGCAGTACATTCAGCGCCGCAACATCACGCAAGGCTTAAGCGTTGCCGGTACCGTACGGCCACTGGTCTCTTTCGATAGTGAGTCACGCGCCCTGATCGAGCGTGCCGATACGTTCTTCGTGGCAACCAGGTCGCGCGCCGGTATCGGAGCTGCCGGCGGCGCCGACATCTCCCATCGCGGCGGGCAGCCGGGCTTCGTGCGCATCACAGGTGACGCGCTCTTCATTCCCGACTTCCGCGGCAACCGCTATTTCAACACGCTGGGAAATCTGGTCGGCGAGCCGCGATGTTCGCTGCTTTTCCTGGACTTCGAGAACGGCGATCTGCTGCAGCTGCAGGGCACGGCCTGCATCGACTGGAGCGGCCCGGCGGCGCAGCTGGTGCAGGGCGCGGAGCGTACCTGGCAATTCAGGGTTGCGCGCGGCTGGTATCGCCCGCGCGCGGCGGTGCTGCGCGGAGAGCTCATCGACTACTCGCCCGTGACTCTGCGCACGGGCACCTGGGCACGCGATGTCAACCGGCGCCACGAGGCTCGCGGATGATGCAGCGGAAGGCAGATGGGAAGTCGGGCTGTCGCGTCCAGCCCGAGTGTACGCCGGGCGTGCCGCGCCACGAGACTCTCGGGTAAACTCGCGCTTCGTGACCCTCGGCCGGAGCCCTGGCGCTCCAACCGAAGTTGATCCACTTCCCGGACAGGCAAACCGCGGACGGGATCGTCATCAGGCACGATCGTTGCGTAGATAGACGGTCGCGCAGGCAAAACGAACGCCGAGCACCCGCAGAAAAGCATATCGAGAATGGCAACTGACCGCGGCGCAGAAAACGAAGATCACCTCCGGCGGGAGACCGAAACGCTCGAAGTCACGCTGAAATGCATCGGCGATGCGGTAATCGTGACCGATGTCGCCGGCTGCGTGACGTTCCTCAACCCGGTGGCCGAGCGAGTCACGGGCTGGTCCATGGCGGACGCCAGAAATCAGCCCTTCGAGAAGATATTTCACATCGTAAATGAGCATACCGGTGCACCGGTGGAGCATCCGGTCGCCAAAGTGCTTGAAACGGGCGGCATCGTCGGCCTCGCCAACCATACCATTCTGATCGCGCGGGACGGGCGGCACGTGCCGATCGATGACAGCGGCGCCCCGGTGCGGCTCGCAAGCGGAGAGCTCATCGGCATCGTGGTCGTGTTCCGCGACGTCAGCGAACGTAAACGTGCGGAGCATGCGCGCGCGTGGCTTGCCGCCATCGTGGCGTCCTCGGACGATGCGATAATCAGCAAGACACTCGACAGCATCGTGACCTCCTGGAATCCGGCTGCCGCCCGCCTCTTCGGATACGAGGCTGCGGATATCGTCGGCAATCCCATCACCATCCTCATCCCTCCTGAGCTTCGCGCGGAGGAGGACGAAATAATCGCGCGCCTGCGGCGCGGCGAGCGGGTGGACCACTTCGAGACCGTGCGCGTCGCCAAGGATGGACGCCGTATCGATGTCTCGCTCACGATCTCACCCATCAAGGGCGAGGACGGCGAGATCATCGGCGCATCGAAGATCGCCCGCGACATCACCGAGCGCAAGCGCGCCGAGACCCTGTTGCGCGAGGCGGACCGGCAGAAGGACGAGTTCCTCGCCACGCTGGCCCACGAGCTGAGGAACCCGCTCGCCCCGATTTGCGCCGCGGCGGAGCTGCTCAAGCAGGCGAAGAGCCTGGCACCCGAGCTGCGGGCGGCGACCGCCATTCTCGAGCGCCAGGCGCGCCACATGACTCACCTGGTCGATGACCTGCTCGACATGTCGCGCATCACGAGCGGCCGCATCCGCCTGCAGCCGGAGCCCGTCGAGCTCACGGAGCTCCTGAAGGGCGTCATCGCAACCTATCGGCAGTCTGCGGAAACTGCGCGCCACCAGGTCACCTTCGCAGCATCAGGTGACGCACCCGTCTACGTCAGCGGAGACCGCATCCGGCTCACTCAGATCTTCTCCAACATCCTTCATAACGCCGTCAAGTACACACCGCCGGGCGGCAAGATCGATGTCGCGTTGCGCACTGAGGATCGAAGGGCAGCCATCAGCGTTCAGGATAACGGCATGGGGATTCCGGCGGAAATGCTGGAGCACATCTTCGAGCCCTTCGCGCAGCTCGACAGATCCTACGAGCGTGCCGATGGCGGGCTCGGAATCGGGCTCACGCTCGCCAAGAGGCTGGTCGACCTGCATGGGGGAAGTATCGACGCGCGCAGTGCCGGCCGCGGCAAGGGGACCGAATTCCTGGTCCATCTCCCGGCCACCGCCGCCCGGCCCGCAAAACCCGCGACCACGCCGCATGCCCATCACGAATCGCAGGTCAGCTGCCGTGTGCTCATCGCGGACGACAATCACGATGCAGCAGTGAGCCTCAGCATGCTGTTGCAGTCCATGGGCCACGACACCCGCGTCGCCCACGACGGCATCGAAGCCTTGGATGCAGCGGAACTCTTCCGCCCCCACGTCGTGCTGCTCGACATCGGCATGCCCAGGCTCGACGGTTACGAGACGGCGCGCAGGATCGCGGGCCGGCCCTGGGCGGCAGCCACGCAGATCGTAGCCATCACGGGCTGGGGTCAGGAGGCGGATCGGCAGCGGGCGAAGGAAGCCGGGTTCCACCGGCATCTCGTCAAGCCCGTCGATATCGGCGCGCTGCGGGAAGTCATGTCGAACGGATGCGAAGAGGAGCCGCCGGGACCGTCATCGCGCTGACCGCCGCGAGCCGACTGACTACGAGTTGGCGTTGAACGCGATGCAGATCCGAGGCTCATCGCTCTCGTGCGGCTCGACATAGTGCTCCATCCAGCTGGGGAAGAGCACGAGCAGGCCGGTGCTCGGCTTCAGGTGAATGTCGGCATGCCCGTTCGGGACGGAACCCTTGAAGCTTCCGTGGGTTACGCCGGGACGGGGGTCGCGGAAGCAAAGCGCACCGGACCCGGCCGGTACCTTCACGTAGAAGCTGCCCGAGAGGAGTGATGCCTCGTGCATGTGCAGGAAGTTGAACCCCCCGCGGTCGTGCAGGTTCACCCACGACTGCAGCTGAAACTCCTGGCTCCGCCAGCCCATCTCACCCAGCGCCGCGGCGCATGCCGAATGGATCGCCTGCCGCAACGGGGCCAATAGGGGCCGCTCGAGAACGTCCATTTCCTTGCTGTTCCAACCGCTGCGGATGGTCCGCCCCGCGGGAACGGGGCTGGCGGCGCGCAGCGCAAGGACCCAGCTCGTCCACTCCGCGAAACGCGGCTGCAGCGCATCGAGATGCCCCTGCCAGATCCGGGTTGGAAAGAGGTCGTACGACTGCAGTGTGGGTGCCGCAGCCGTCGAAGCAGCCTGGCCCAGTCTGTATGTGGTACTGAATGTGTCGCCCATCGTCCCGACCTCAAGGTAATCCGCTGAGGTGCACCGCACCTGCCCGATCGCGCTCGAGCCGGATGTTCATGCGTCGGCCGCGGAACATGACGTTGCGCAGTGTGAGCGAGCGCCAGCCGCGCGGCAAGGCCGGAGGATACGCGGCGACGAGCCCGGAATCGCGGATCCGGAGGCCGGTGAGACCGAAGATCAGGCTCTGCAGGTATCCCCCCGAGCCGGTGATGAACGGGCCGGCATTGTTGCCGGCCGTCTCGGTGCGCACGTCGAAGGGCGGCTTGAGCGTCCCGCCCGTCGCATAGAGCTCGAACCAGGCTGCCGCCGCCGACGGATCGCCGATCTCGTCGGCGGCCGCAACCTGCTGCACGATTCCGATGCTCACGGCCCCCGCTCGCATCGTCGGGATTGGACGTACTGCAAAATCATAATCGGCGCGCCGCAGCTCCGGCGGCATCACCAGATCGAGCGCCGGCAGGAAGATGAGAGACAGCGGCCCGCCGCCGAAGCTCGCTCCCTGGGGCGCCTTCACCGAGGGATCGAAAGGCAGGTGGTGGCGTCCATCCGCCGCCATGGGAATGTACATTTCTCGAGCGATGACACTCCAGGCCGGATCCGCAGGCTCGCCGAGCTCCTTCGCGGCGGCGCCGGCGATCTCGAGTGCATAGACGGCTCCCAGATTGGTGAACGTGTCGTTCGGGATGTCGTTGTGCGACTCGGAAACCGAAGTCACGTGGCGGATTTCGTACCGGCGCTTGCTCGCGTCATAGGTCGCCCGGCTCGCCCAGAAGTCGGCCACGGCGCGGATGACGGGCCAGCCTTTGGTCCGCAGCCAACCGCGGTCGAGGGTGGCCAGGTAGTATTGCCACTGGGCGATGGCCACTTCGGAGTTGACGTGAATCTCGCTCTCGGAGAGGACATGGGCGGAATGCGGGGTCACATCACTGCCGGACTGCGGGTCCGATTCCCAAGGGTACATGGCACCCGCGAAGCCATGTTGTTTCGCGCGAGCTTCCGCGGCCGCCAGGGTCCGCGAGCGGAAGTCGACCAGAGATTGCGCGTGTTGCGGGTGCAGCAGGAGCAACGCAGGGAATATCCAGCTATCACTGTCCCAGAACACGTGCGCGATGTAGCAGAGGGTGATCGCACAGGGACCCGTCGCCCAACCTGTGTCGGGAGTCGAGCCCGCGAGCAGGTAATAGAGCTCCGAATGCGCGACCCGTTGGGCCTTGGGGTCACCGTCGATCTCGATGTCGGCCTTCCACAGCTCGTGCCACGCGGCCCGCTGCCTGGCGAGCAGGTCGCCGAAGCCGCTGGCTCGCGCCTTGCGCGCGAGACCCAGATCATCAGTGGCATCGCCACCCCACCCCGCCCGGGACATCGCGACGAACTTGGTGAATGCGTACGATTGTCCCCGCACGACGCGTAACGTGACGTCCAGCGCCAAATGACCGCGGCCGCGGCCGAGCGTCACCCTCTCGGCCCGAACGCCTTCAGGCAGGGCCACTGCTGCCGCCATCGCCATGGCCAGGCCGTGCTCCGCATTTCCGCCAAGCCACAGCGACAGAGAGCGCGCATCCGCGCCCCTCGAGCGCACCTGCGTGTGGCCGGGATACCAGAGAGCGGCGCGATCGGCGGTGGCGGGCTGATGCGGCTCCAGCATCAGGCCGTGCGCTGCGAGTGCGGCGTCCTGCTGCGGCCCCGTCAGGCGCGCCAAAGGAAAACGCGGCGTGTGGGGTGCCCAAAGTATCAGCGGGAAGGACAGGCGTACTACGCCATCATAGTCCGGAGTGATGGTGAAGCGAACGGCCGCCAGATGGGGCGACGCCTCGCTGACCAGCGTCACGACCTCGACGGCAGTGCGCTTCCCCCTATCAACATAACGATAACGGGTCGTCAGCGTGCCGTCGTGCAGGTTGAGAGTTTGACCGTAATCCTCGAAGCGGCTGGCGGTCATCGCCGCCCGGTCCAGCCATTCCTGCCGTGAGCCGGAAATCCCGGGATTGAAATCGATTTCGTTCCAGCCGGGAACCAGCGCAGGCCTGGAGACATCTCCCGGGGTGTAATCCATGAATGCGACCATGTAGGTCTGCGTCGCTTCCGTCCCCCGAGGCGCCGTGAGAGTCGCGATGTATCCGTTGCCGAGATACCCTGGAAAGTAGGACGGCAGGTCATTGAAGCCGGCGCTCAGGAGAAAGGTGGAATCCGCCGCCGGTGCGCCGTCCGCGAAGACGGGCAACACTGCGCACAAAGCCAGGCACGCGGCTGCTGCAATGCGGTTGCAGATGCCGAGGCGGCACATCATGGAGCGTCTCTGATCGGCGCCGATGCCGATTCGCCGCGCAACTGCCGGTCAGCATCGGAGGACTTGACGGCCGCGAGCCGCGGCTTTCTCACCGCCAGATACACGGTGCTCCAGAGCTGCGCCGCGTTGGATTCGTCGACGTCCGCGGCGGATGAGCCAAACGGCCGCAGTTGGTACCCGCCGTCCGCGTACGACCATGACCAAAGCTCCGCGTTCTGCATGGATCGGGTGGCTTCGATCGCAGACCACAATACGTGCTGCGCCTTGACCAGATCGTCGCGCACCGCGGCCGGGAGATCGTCTCGCTCGAGTTGGCGCGCGAGGCCCGCGGCGAAAAGCGCCTGCTGCCACGACCACACCACCGTGCCGTGGTAGGCATTGCGGGTGAACTGCCGTTGCACCGAGGGCGCACAGAATGTCGGATTGGCCACCACCATGCCGATGCCCGTCATCAGACCTGCGGGGAAGGGACGCATCAGCCCCGATACGATCCGGTCGAGAGCCCGCGGCTCAGGCTCCGCGAAAAGAAGGAGGAAGCCCTCATCGGAATGCATGATTGGAATCGGCTCACCCGCTGCCGAAAGCGCCAGCGCGTGAAAGCGCAGCGGTCCCGGGCTCAACGCAGCGACAGCGGGCTGCGACGATACGCCCTGCGAGTCCGCATAGATCTCGATGGCATTGGCAGCGACCGGGTGGCTCAAGGTTACGGCAAAGAGCGGCGGCGCCCGCTCGCGCCAGACTGCCGCCATCCGCGCCGCACCCCCAAAAAGCGCATGGTCCGATGCAGTCAGGTAGGGCTCCAGGAGTCCGCTCGCGGCCAGCCTGGCTGCCGCATCGAGCGCCGCCGGAACCAACACGGCATCGACGTCGTAGGGATACCGCCCTCCGCCGAGACCCGTCCCGCTGTCGCGCCAGTCGCCCACGATCTCTCCGGGCTTCAGGCCGATGAGGTGCGCAACGGTGGGGGCGTTGGCGAATGCCGCTGCGCCCCGCACCGCGTATCGCAGATTGCGCACGAGCGCCGCACCGCGCGTGCCGTGCCGCCCGAGAGGGGCGCCAACAGGCGCCGCAAGGAAAGACGCCGAGCGCGCGTGTGCTCCGGGCTGCAGCAGCCACGCGGCGGCCACCGGCGCGAGCAGATAATCCTCGTCGATCATCTTGTAGTCGTACACCGGCGCCGCGGAGCGCGATCCGTCGGCCTTGAGATGATCGAGCACGGCCTGCTCGCCGATGTCCTCCTCATGCGCGACCTCCCCCTGAGGCGAGAGGCGCGCGAGAACGGAATCGAGGCCATCCTCCACCGCGGTCGGGCTCAGCGCCGACATCAGCAAGCGGAGGCTCATCAGCGTGTCGCGGCCAAAGTAGGTGTCGAACCGCCACGAGCCTGCGAGGAACTTCTCGCGATAGGCGAGGAATGCGAGCGTCTCGCGGGCAGCGGGATCCGCTGCGGAGGGATTGCGCAGAAGATCATGGCCCGCGAGCGGAACGAGAGGCGGATCGCCGGTGACCCCCGTGATGCGAAGGCCTATCGCGCCATCGGTACCGGCGAGGACGCGCTTGCCGCTCACGTGGCCGTCCAGGACCTCGATCGTCAACCTGTAGCCCGCTGCTCCGTCGAGCCGGTCGCGGGACCAGGAGATGGTGCGGCCGCTCACTGATGGCGCTACGGCGATTCCCTCCGGGAGAGTCCCCGCGGTCTGATAGTCGCGCAGCACGCGAACGTTGGAGAGTACCGCCTGACGGACGTCGAGCTCGCGATCCGCAAGGGTGGCCTCGACCGTAATTCCATACAGCGCCCTTCCTTTGCCATCCCGAGTGTGGACGGGCCGCGGCCCGCCGCGAATCTTCCATGCCGCATTGCCTGTCCGACGCGCGAACCAGAGCCCGACACCACTGTTACCGGCAGGAAACGCAATGAGGATCCGCGGCGCCGGACCGGAGCGCAGCACGAGGTGCGCCGAGACAGGCCCCTGTCGTAGGAAGTCGTTGAGAATCCTGCCTTCGCGTACCTCGAACGCCAGCTGCGGCTGCGCCGTGCCTTGGGGGTGCGCCATCCGCGCCGCAGTTGCCGCGGGAAGCACGCCGAGAAGCAGGCACGCCGCCGCTGCGAACCGGGCGATCGGTAATGCTCGTGAATGACCCATGGACGGGAGCGTCCTCCACCGGCTTGTGGCGAATCGGCGACTTATAGCTTGTTCGCCCGCCGCCGTCACGCGCGATGGCGCTTCGCATCCGTAGCGCTCCCGCTCGAGCACGGCCGAAAATTTTCTTTGCATCGGGAATAGCGGAAATCGCGCGCTCAAACGTCTACTCCGAAGATGACCGCTCGCTCCGTGCAAGTCGTGTCGGACAGTCGCGCCGCCCAGGCACTGCCCCGGCTGCGGCCGGCCAATGTTGCGATCGCGCAACGGTCACTTCCGGACGACGGTGATCACTTCGCTGGTCTCGCTGCCTGCTTGGGCAGCACTTCGCAATTGGGGGAATTTGCATGAGAGTCAAAGCCAAGAAGTCGCCCCGCTGGGGCATGCATCCGGCCCGCCCAGGGGCCAACAGCGTCGCCGCCGTCGTCGCCGGTATCCTCGGCGCCGGTGGTCTGGCCGTCACCGGAAGCGCTCACGGGCAGGCCGCCACCGTGGCAGCTCCCCAGCTCCCGACGACCGCGCAGACGTCTCAGAATCTGCAGGAAGTGGTGGTAACGGCCACCGCCACCGCGGTGAAGAAGATCGACGCGAGCTACAACATCGTCTCCGCAGACCGGGATCTCATCAAGCAGGCCAACCCGTTGAGCTCCGCGGATATCCTGAAGATCGCGCCCGGCATCTGGCCGGAGGCTTCCGGCGGACAGACCGGCGCCAACATCGAGGTCGCGGGCCTGCCGAGCGGCGGCGACTCGCCCTTCTTCACCAACATGGTGGAAGGCCTGCCGCTGTACGGCGCGCCGAACCTCTCCTTCATGGACTCCAGCTCGCTCTTCCGGCTCGACAACACCGTCGAGCGGGTGGAGATCACGCAGTTCGGTCCGTCCGTCATCTTCGGCCCGGCGCAGATGGGCGCGACGGCCAACTACATCCTGAGGACCGGCACCGCGACTCCGACCGGACAGGTGAGCGCGACCTATGGCACCGAGCACATGTGGCGGACGGATGCCTTCGTTGGAGGTCCCGTCGGTCAAGGCTGGTTCGGCAGCCTGGGCGGCTTCTACCGCGTGTCCAAGGGAGTCCGCCCGTCACAGTACCCCTCCGACAGCGGCGGCCAGCTCACCGGCACTCTGAAGAAGGATCTGGACGGCGGCTCGCTCGTCTTCTGGGCCCGGGCATTGGACGACAAGAATCAGTTCATCGCGCCGATACCGGTCATCGAGGCGGCGAACGGCTCCTTCAGCGCCTATCCGGGATTCGACCCACTCTCGAGCTCCTATCAGGGCTACGCGACCGAGAACGTGACGGTGCCGAACCCGCTGGGAGGCTTCGAGCAGGCGGACATGGCGAACGGGCGCGGCACGAACATGTATTTCTTCGGCGCCCAATATAACCAAACCATCGGCGACTGGACCCTGTACAACGATTTCATCGCCGACGGCGGCGGCCTCGACACCAACGCCTTCTTCTCTGGGGCCAACCCCCGGCCGCTCGGATTCTATCTCTACGGCTGCGGCTACGCCGCGGCGCCGGCCGGCTATTGCAACCCCGACGGGACGGCTGTCGATACCAACAACCTGCCTGATTTCACGATCGGGGGGACGACGTACGATCCGAACGGGAAGACCGGCACCGGCATCATGCCGACCGGCTCACTTCCCATCAACGCGTATTACTCCGGCAGCGGCGCCGCGGTGCCGCTCGGCCAGAGCGTGATCCAGCAGGGCTGGTGGTTCATCCAGAAGTCGCTGCAGAACTTCGCCGACGAGTTTCGCGTGAGCCGGGAGGTCTTCAAGGGCAACACCCTGACGGCGGGCGCCTACCTCGCCATCTACGAGGACAACGACAAGTGGTCGCTCGGCAACCAGATGCTCATGACCAATACGCCGAACGCCACGCCCATCCTGCTGAACTTCGCCCAGGGCGGGAACATCTACAACCTGACCAGCAACCAGGGATTCGTCACCGAGAACACCAACTTCAACATTGCCGAGCACGGCAACGCCCGGAACATCGCGGGCTACCTCTCCGACTCCTGGCGCCTGGGACCCTGGCTGTTCCAGGGCGGCGCACGCCTCGAGAACGTCAACATTCACCAGCGCACCTGCAACACCACCAATGAGCAGCTGGGGTCGGCATTCGACCTCTGGGACAACGCCGTGCCGATCTGCAACGGCACCTGGGACTACGAGCACTACGAAAGGACCCGCCCGACGTTCACGGGCGGCGTGAACTACGACTTCACCCAGAACATGAGCGCCTACATACGGCTCAACAACGGCGTTCACTACAACGACTTCGACAATGGGGTCCGTGATGCCAAGGGCAACTTCCAGCCGTTGCAGATCGTTCACAACTACGAGATCGGCTACAAGTGGCAGGGGCGATTCTGGTATGTCGACATGGACGCCTACCACCGCATATTTACCGGCCTCAACGCCGAAGCGACGAACGCGGCGGGCGTCGGCATTCCGGGCGACTTCGTCGTCTACGGCGCAAAGACCAACGGCATCGACCTCGACGGATATATCGGCCCGTTCGCAGGCTTCACGCTGCGGCTCGTCGGGGGTTGGCAGAAGGGCCACTATGAGAACGCGGATACCTGCTTCCCGTACACCAACATCCTGGGACAGCAGCTGTGCGGCCCGATCAGCGGAGCGCCGATACAGCGTCAGCCGGACATTCGGGTGGATGTGACGCCGAGCTATTCGGTGCCGGTACCGTGGGGCGACGTCGAGGCCTGGATCACCCTGGAGCACGAGGGTCAGCGCTACGAGGACCAGTCCGGCCTGCAGCCTCTGGGCACCGGGAATCTGCTGAGCGCCGGCATCGTCTCCGACGTCGGAGATCACTTCGATCTACGCATCCAGGGAACGAACCTGACCAACACGATCCTGCTGACGGAAGGCAACGCGCGCAAGTTCGGCGTGGCGACCGGCATCGGTGGTGTGCTCCTCGGACGCCCGTACGAGGGTCGCGAGGTCAACTTCACCGCGGAATACAAGTGGTAAGGCTGGGTTGATGGAATCCCCCTCGCGCCGGCGCGCGAGGGGGATGGCAGCGGCGCTCTCCCCCGGAGCGCCGCCGCAGGATGCGGCGGATGCGCGGACCCTGCGCACCCCGGGGGCCTCCCGTGCGAGAATCCAGCGCAGTTTTTCGGATTCCCGGGGGCTATCGAGTGTCCGTTCCCGCTTCCGTCCTCGAATCGATGCGCGCCGTTAGCGCGCAGCTTCAGGCCGGCCAGTTTCGTGCAGCGCACGATCGGCTCGAGACGATCGTCGCCGCTCATCCCACCTTCGCTGAGGCGCTGCGTCTGCTTGCCGGGACGAAGCTCGCCCTCGGCGAGCCCGCGGCCGCGGAGGCGCTGCTGCGGCGCGCACTCGAGGCCGATCCTGCCTGGACGCCCGCTCTGACGGCCCTCGGTGAGCTGCTGCTCGCAGGCGGCAGAGAGGCCGAAGGAGAGGCAATGCTGCAACGTGCGCTCGCCGCAGGAGCGGCGGACCCGCGGGCGGCATCGGTGCTGGCGCGCTACTACAACGTCACCGGCCGACCGGCTGCGGCAGTTGCGGTCGCCGCCCCGTTCGCCACCCAAGCCGGAATCGACGCGGAGCTTGCCGCGCAGCATGTCGCGGCACTCGCCGCGCTGGGGCGGCAGGCGGAAGCGATCTCCATTTACAACACTCTCGCAGGCGCGGCGCCCGACAACCCCGCGCCCGTTCAGGCACTCACCATCGCCCTGAGCGCGGCGGGCCGCCAGAGGGAGGCCGGACAGATCGCGCACAGAGCACTTGTCCGCGGCCTTCGGACGGCGACGCTCTGCCTGACATACGCCAGGAGCCTGATGGCGGAAGGCGCCAATGACCGCGCCGAGATCGCCCTGCGGGACTGCCTCCGGCTGGACCCTCGCCTCCCCGACGCGCACAACAGTCTCGCGCAGCTGATCTGGATTCGCACGGGCGATCTCGGACAGGCCACTGAAGTGCTCGATCAGGCGCTGCGGACGTACGTGAACGACGACGCGCTCTGGGGTACCAAGGCTGCCATCCTGCAGGGCGCCGGTGACGCGCGCGGCGCTTACGAGTGCCTCGCCCCGTGGGCCGAGCGCGCCCACGCCCCGCCGGTGCTTCTCGTGCGCGCGGGACTCTCGGCGCTCGATTTCGATCCGGCGCGGGCGCTGTCGCTTGCGGAGCGGGCGCTGCGCGCCCTCGGCGAGAACAGCTCAGCGCGCAATCTGCTCGCGGCCGCCCGGATCGGGGTGGGCGATGCGCAAGGAGCCTTGGGAGACATCGAGAAATCGCTGACCCAGACACCGGACGATCAATATCTCATCGCACTGCAGAGCACTGCGCTGCGCCTGCTGGGCGATGAGCGCTACGCGCGGCTCTGTGATTACCGAAATCTGATCCTTCCCCACGAAATCGAGCCGCCGCCGCCATGGCGGGATCTTGCGAGCTTCCTCCAGGATCTGACCGCCAGTCTCAACCGCCTGCACGATCCCAACGGTCATGCTCTCCTCTTCCAATCGCTGCGACACGGCACCGAGACCACGCAGGATCTGACACGCAGCTCCGACCCTGCGATACGCGGACTGTTCGCTGCCTTCGCCGCCCCCATCGAGCGATATCTCGAGCACATGGGCCGCGGCACCGACGCCCTGCGCCGCCGCAACAGCGGCAAATGGCGGTTCAACGGCAGCTGGTCCGTGCGGCTACGCAACCGCGGCTTTCACATGAGCCACGTCCACCCCCGCGGTTGGATCTCCTCCGCCTTCTATGTCGAGCTCCCGGACGTCATGGCCGAAAGCCGCACGGACGAAGGCGTACTGTCCTTCGGCAAGCCCGGCATCCTGACAACCCCGCCGCTCGAGCCCGAATACACAGTTCGCCCCGCGCGTGGCATGCTCGTGCTCTTCCCCTCCTACTTCTGGCACGGCACCATCCCGTTCCAGAGCCCGCAACCCCGCCTCACTGTCGCTTTCGACGCCGTACCGGAGCGATGACCGCAGCGCGGCGCCCCCCCCCCGCGCCGTCAGCGTCGACTCTGCGTCGACCGGTTGACTCAGCCGTCCTCGTGCAGCGCCTCGGCGTGTAGCGCTTCAAGCCTGTTGCTGCGCGGCGAGGAATCGCATGGCGATCCGCTCGATCCGCCACATCTCCGCAGGCTGCTCCTCCTGGCCTATGGCCGCGAGTGTTCTGCGCAGGCTGCCGTCGAGATAGCCTTCCAACACCGCCGGATGGATGTAGCACTTGCGACAGATCGCCGGTGTGTTGCCCAGGCGCTTCGCGACTTCCTTGACGGCCTCGACCTGCGCTTTCTTCGTCGGCCGCTCCTGTTCCTTGTCCGCGAGTGCGAGCAGCGCCAGGTTGGTGGCAGCCCAGGTGCGGAAGTCCTTGGCAGTGATGTCGCGACCCGAGATCTCACGCAGGTAATCGTTGATATCCGCCGAATCGATGCAGTGGCGCTCCCCGGCCTCGTCGATGTACTGGAAGAGCTCCGATCCCGGCAGGTCGCGGCAGTTCTTCACCACCCGCGCGAGCTTGCGATCGCTGACGAGGCTGACATGCCGGATGCCGTGCTTGGCGCGGAAGTCGAGCTCGATCCGCCCGCGCGTGATCCGCACGTGGCGGTTGCGCAGCGTGGTCAGCCCGAACGTGTTGTTCTGCGCGGCGTACTCGGGATTCCCGACCCGCGCAAGAGTGTCTTCCATCAGGCGGACGACGGCGGCAAGCACTTTCTCTCGCGGCAGGTCCGGCAGGCCGAGGTCTGCGGCGATTCGGCGGCGGATCGCGGGCAGCGCCCGACCGAACTCGAGCATGTGCTCGTATTTGGTCTCGTCCCGCGTGCGCCGCCAGCGCGCGTGGTAGCGATATTGCTTGCGCCGCCGCGCGTCCCGTCCCGTGGCCTGAAGGTGCCCGTTCTCGAGGGGACAGATCCATACGTCGGTCCAGGCCGGCGGCACCGCAAGCGCCTTGATGCGGGCGAGCTCGGCGGCACTCTTGATCACCCTCCCCTTGGGATCCCGATAGACGAAATCGCCGGCGCCCCGCTTGCGCGTGATGCCGGGCTGCCGGTCATTGACGTAGCGCAACCCGGCGACCCTGGCCGCGTGTACGTTTTCGGGCGAAGGAACCGGGATATCCGGCGGCGAAGTCCTGCTGTCCATGGTTGTGTCTGCAACGCTGAAGCCGTCGGGCGGCTCTCCTCGAGGTTCAACGTCCAGGGCTGCGCGCAGGGTCCGCGTGCCCGGCCGTCGGGCCGCAAGACGCTGGACGGTCGCGGATTGTTCGGCTGGATGCCGGCACGGGATAATGCCCCGGAGACACTCGCCGCCACCCTATGGATACCGATCAGGTCCTCAAGCCCGCCACTGCTCGCATGGTATTCCGCGGGCAGATGATTTTTCTCGCGGTAATGCTCGCGGCCATTGCAATCTCCAATGTCTTTACCGCGATCGCCGACCGCGCCCGGGACGGAGTAGATCTGGCGGTCTGGGAGCCGGTCACCTGGGAGTTCTCGAGCGTCGTCTGCATCTGGCTGCTGATACCGGCGATCGGCTGGTGGCTCGAGCAGTTCCCGCTGGTCCATGGCGGCTGGCTCCGCAACCTTCCCGCGCATGTGCTCGCGACCCTGCCCTTCTCCCTGGTGCACGTGGGCGGCATGGTCACCCTGCGCAACCTGGTCTACAGGTTGATGGGCGAGCAATACCATTTCGGCGCCTGGTGGCCGAACTGGCTGTACGAGTACCGAAAGGACTTCGTCAATTACTGGCTGCTCCTGGCCTGCCTCATGGTATTTCGCCTCTATGGACTCTGGCGGGACTCCCGCGAGTCCGTCGCCCTGCCTCCGCAGCAAGGCCCTGCTGCAAACGACCCGGCCGCGAATGAAACCACCGCGGACGATGCGCCGCTCGAGCGGCTGGTGGTGCGCAAGCTCAATCGCGAATACATCATCGCCGTCTCCGACGTAGATCGAGTGGAAGCGGACGGCAACTATGTCAATGTGTATGCCCAGGGCACCGCTTACCCGCGGCGGGAATCGCTTGCCGCCCTGGAGAAGAGGCTGGACGGCCGGCGCTTCGTCCGGGTGCACCGCGGACACCTGGTCAACGTCGATCGCATCCGGGAGATCCAGCCCTGGGACCACGGCGACTACCGCATCGTCCTGCAGGATGGCACCTGCGTGAACCTCAGCCGACGCTACCGCGCCCGCCTGCAGCACCTGTTGCGCTGAGTTTCACCCCCGCCGGCACGCCGCTCGCCCCTGGTGAGCGCCGCTCGTCACCTCCGTGCTTGCGAAGCACGCCCGAAAATCCTTAGCGTTCGAGCTCCATCGTGGAGGGGTGTATGAAAAGAAGAGCCGTGCTCAAGGGTCTCGCCGCCATTCCGGTCGCCAGCGCTCTCGGCGCAGCGCCGATGGTGCGCGGTGAGCAGACGCTGCGGCGCCGCGTCCGTCCGCCCGACGGGAACTGGCCCAGCGCTGCCCAATGGCGGGCTCTCAGCCGCAAGGTCGGCGGGCGGTTGCTCCAGGTCTCCTCCCCGTTCCTCGCCTGCGAGCGGAATGCGAGCGACACAGCTTGCGAGTACGCCATCCAGCATCTGCACAACCCCTACTACCTGCGGGATCAGCCCGGACTCACCCAGGCTTCGGGCTATGCGCATGCCTGGCGCTCCATCCCTGGCGCCTCTGCGGTGCGTGCTCTAAGGGCCGCCGACGTTGCCGCGGCGGTCGATTTCGCGCGCCAGCACAATCTCATGCCGGTCATCAAGGGAGGCGGCCACAGATGCGTTTGCTCTCGCCATACTCGGCTCCAACGGTCCTGCCGCCTATACGGGTGCGGCCGGTGCCGCACCCGATTGGGATGCAGCGCGTCATGACGCCGCCGCCATCCGCAGCTCCATTGCGGAACTCCGCGGTGTCGTCCCGAACGGCGGCTCTTACGTCTCAGAGAGCGATTACTTCGAAAAGCACTGGCAGCACTCGTTCTGGGGCGACCACTACCCGCGCCTGCACGCAGTCAAGATGAAATACGACCCCACGGGACTCTTCTTCGTTCATCATGGCGTGGGCAGTGAGCACTGGAGTCCGGACGGATTCACGCCCATCCAAACAAACACTTGAGGGGGAATGCATGACCCGCAAAATCGCTTCATCGGCTCTCGCCCTTACCGGGCTGGTCATCCTGCTGGGTGCGTTCGGCCACAGCTTCGTGGGCCGCAAGGCGTTGGACATCGGCATCGCCGGGGTGGCGCTCGACGCCCACACCGAAAAGCTGATCTACCTGGTGTGGTACTTCTGCGGCGGCTGCATGCTGCTGTTCGGACTGCTGGTGATGGGAAGCGCGTGGCGGGCCTGGCGCGGCGATAAAGGCGGTCTGCTCGCATCCGGCTTGATCGGGATCTTCTACGTCGTGACAGGCGTGCTTTCTCTGATTTACATGAAGGAAGCCTTCTGGAGCATCTTTGTCATCCTCGGCGGCCTGGCACTCCTGTTGTCCGTGACGATCGCGGCCAGCAGCCCGGCTCAGCTCACCCCGACCTCGACTCAGCCCCGCCTCGACTAAGGGATATACATGAAAAGAGGCGTTTCCAGGATGACCGCCGGCCTGCTCGCCGCCATCGCGCTCGCCGCCTGCTCGTCGGGATCCTCCTCCGGGGCACAGGGTTCCCGAGGGTCCGAGCCGGCGCGCGGCGGGTCAGCTGCGTCACACGCGCCCGCGTCAGGCGCTGCGAGCCCGGCAAGTGCTGCGGCAGCGAGCTCGGCAAGCTCGCCGCAAGCAGGCTGGCCGACGTACGGCGGCAGCCCGCGCGGCACACGTTACTCGTCGCTGACGCAGATATCGCCAGCAAATGTCGATCGGCTGCAGGTCGCGTGGGTGTTCCGGACGGGCGAGTTGGGCAAAGGCGTCACGGACTGGAGCGACTCGGCGTTCGAGGCAACACCTATCTTTTATGACCGGACGTTGTACTTCACCACGCCAAGTACCAACGTGGTGGCGATCGACGCCGCCACCGGTACGCTCCGCTGGCGGCACGACAGCCGCAACGACAACGGCCTCCACTATTCGGATGGCGTGTCACGAGGCGTGTCTTTGTGGGTGGACTCGACCGAGCCGGCAGGCGCCGAATGCCGGGCGCGCATTTATGCCGCGACTCTCGACGGGAGGCTGCTGGCCCTGGACGCCGCCACCGGCAAGCCCTGCGACGCCTTTGGCGAGCACGGCGCCGTCGACCTGCTGCAGGGCGTGCGCTACACCGAAAAGGCGAGCTCTGGGTGGCGCGATTACCTGGTGACCTCGCCGCCCGTAGTCGTCGATGACAAGATCATCCTGGGCTCCTCGATCGGCGACAACCGGGCGGTCACCGAGGAGCTCGGCACGGTGCGGGCATTCGATGCCAGGAGCGGTCAGCTCCTGTGGGCCTGGGATCCGATTCCGCGCGATCCGTCCGATCCGGTCTACAAGGAATGGAGTGCGCAGGGTGCGAAGCTCACCGGCGCCGCCAATGCCTGGGCACCGCTCTCCGTCGATTCCACGCGGCACCTGGTGTTCGTACCCACTGGCTCCGCAAGCCCGGACTTCTTCGGCGGCGAGCGCCCGGGCGATGACCGCTGGGCAGACTCCGTGGTGGCGCTCGATGCCGACACCGGCAAGCTCGTGTGGGGTCGGCAGCTCGTTCATCACAACATGTGGGATTACGACGTCGCATCGCAGCCGACGCTCGTCGAGCTGACACACGACGGCAGGCAGGTTCCCGCCGTCATTCAGGCAACCAAGACGGGATTTCTCTACACCCTGAACCGGGAGACCGGCGAGCCCATATTTCCCATCGTGGAGAAGCCCGTTCCCCAGGACGCGGTACCCGGTGAGACACCCTCGCCCACTCAACCCTACCCGGTGGCCCCGGGCCCTCTGGTTCCCCAGGCACCCGTGACTTCCGCTGACGCCTGGGGCGTCGCGTGGCTCGACACACGCGCCTGCCGCAAAGCCATCGAAGCCGATCGCTCGGAGGGAATCTTCCAGCCGCCGTCGACGAAAGAGTCCATCTATAGCCCCGGCTTCGCCGGCGGCGCCAACTGGGGCAGCATCGCTTTCGATCCTCAGCGGCAGCTCGTGATCGCCAACACGATGAATCTGCCATGGCAGATGGCGCTGGTGCCGCGCAAAGAGGTCGACTCGGAAATGCGCGATCCCAAGTACCGCGGCTGGCAGTTCGGACAGCAGGCGGGAACTCCCTACGCGATGCGCCGCCGAGCGTTCCTTTCCCGCTTGGGCATTCCTTGCGTCAAGCCGCCGTGGGGTACGCTCGCCGCGGTGGACATGGTGCACGGCATCATCAAGTGGCAAGTACCGCTCGGGGTCTCGCCGATGGTCCATCTGCACGTCGGCATGCCGAACCTCGGCGGCCCCGTCGTCACCGCAAGCGGTCTCGTGTTCATCGCCGCGAGCTTCGACGACCGCATGCGCGCCTTCGATATCGACAGCGGCAAAATCCTCTGGCAGGCGAAGCTGCCGGCCGGTGGTCAGGCGACACCGATGACCTACAGCATCGGTGGCCGGCAATATGTCGTGATAGCCGCCGGCGGCTACAAGGACGCCAGCACACGTGGAGACTACGTGATCGCCTACGCGTTACCGCGCTGAGCGCGGCTCAGGCGAGAGACAACTCCACGTGACGCCCCAGCACAGCCGGTGCAGCTTCGATCTTGGGAAGCTGGCTCGGGTGATGCGGGTCGAGAATGCGACGAGCCTCTTTCTCGTCGAGCTGCATGCGACGCGCGAGCTCGGAGTTACTGATACCGGCCTCGCGCACGGCGAGGTACACAGCAGCCTCGCGCGCCCGATATCGGTCGTGTACGCTTGCGTGCATGGCAGCAACACCCGCTCGCACTGGATGGCAGTGGACGGAAACCCGGCGCATTGCGGCGCTGGGCGAGCCGCTGCTGGAGCTGCAACCTGCCGACGACGGCGGCGTCCGGCTGACTTTCGGCGGCGATGTCGCAAACTCCATGATCTGCCTCGCCAGAATACTGGGTGCGGGAGCGAAGCGAATTTCGCTGATCACCGCCCTGGGTGACAGTACCTATTCCGCGTGGCTGCGGCAGCGGCTGACGCGCGAGGCAATCCAGGTGATCGAACCGGCGATGCCCGGCGAGCCCGGCATCTACGGACTCCCTCTCGATCCTGCGGGTGATCCCGCATTTTCGTATTGGCGTGCACAGTCGGCAGCGCGCACATTCCTGCAGGCCGCCGATCTCGAGCGATTCGAGGATCTTCTCGGCGATGCCCAGCTTCTCCTCGTCACCGGGATCACCCTTGCCCTCTGCTCCAGCGCGAGCTTCGAGCATCTCTGCCGCTGGGTGGATCGGCACCGCGACGACTGCCGCGTCGTCTTCGATTGCAACTTCCGCAGGCGGCTTTGGGACAGCGAGTCGGAGGCTCGGGAACGGATCGGCACGTTTGAGCGACTCGCCTCAGTGATCGCCACAGGCGGCGAGGATGAGAAGACTCTCTGGGGCGCCGCGGACACTGCGCAGATCATCGATCGCGTGAGCCGTCTGTCGGCGGAATATCTGATCCGCGGCGGTCCCGAGGGATGCTGGGTCGGCCTGGGGCGGGAATGTCAGCACGTCACGACCGAGCCGGTGAAAATCATCGGCGATACCGCGGGCGCGGGAGACTCCCACCTTGCCGGTTACATGGCCGCCAGAGTCTCGGGGTACGGCAGAGCGGAAGCCGCGGCCTATGCGAACGAGGCCGCCGCAGTCATCGTGAGTCAGCGGGGCTCGGTCCCCAAAGAGGGCGCCCGATTCCCGCCCCTGGCGGCTCCCGCGCCCGCGTGAGCTTGCCGGCCCCCGACTTCCGCGGCTCCGCCGGGTATTGTCGTTTACGCGCCCGCCGGGACGTCTCCAAAGTGAAGCGACGCACTGCGCGGCGCCATCTGAACGGAGCTTGCGATGAAATATGCGCTTTTGATCTATGAAGACGAGACGCCGTACGGTCCCGAGAAGAGCAACGCCCGGGTACAGGAGATTGCGGCCAGGCACATGACCTTTTCCCAGGGTCTGGGGGCCAAGCGGCTTGGCGGCGCCGGCCTCAAGGGCACTGCCACCGCAACGACGGTGCACAGCAGGGGCGGCAAGAAGACGGTGCACGACGGTCCTTTCGCCGAGGCGCGGGAGCAGCTCGGTGGGCTCTATCTGGTGGATGTGGCGAGCCTGGACGAGGCCATCGAGATTGCCAAGCGCATCCCCCTGGTGCAGGACGGCGCGATCGAGGTCCGCCCGCTCCTCGGCCCTTGAGCGGCCCCGCTCTCGAGAGAGTATTTCGGGCGGCAAGCGGCCGCATCATTGCGGTCCTTGCCGCCCGATATCGCAGCCTGGCGCTGGCGGAGGACGCCTTCTCCGAAGCCTGCCTGCGCGCACTGCGCGCCTGGCCTGAGAGCGGTGTGCCCGACGATCCCGCGGCATGGCTGTACCGCGCGGCGAGCCGCGTGATTCTCGATGCGCTTCGCCAACAGAGTGTCAGGGAACGGCACTCCATCCCGGAGCCTCCGCCCGAGCCTTCGGCCGAGGAGCTGCTGGCCGATGACAGCCAGGTGATTCCCGACGAGCGGCTGCGACTCATCTTCATCTGCTGCCATCCGGCGGTCGCGCAGGATGCGCGAGCCGCGCTGACGCTACGACTGGTCTGCGGTCTGACCGTCACAGAGATCGCCCGCGCGTTTCTCATCGAGGAAGCCGCCCTGGCGCAGCGGCTGGTGCGCGCGAAACGCAAGATCGCCGAGGCAGGGGTCTCCTTCGAGCTGCCGCCGCCGGAGCTCTGGCCGGAGCGGCTGGAGTCGGTCCTCTCCACCTTGGAAATCGCTTACTCGCGCGCGCATGAGGATGCCTCGGGCAAGGCTGCGCGCGCGCACTTCGCCGCCGAGATCCTTCACCTGACCAGCCTTCTCGCCCAGCTGCTGCCGGACGAGAGCGAGGCTCATGCCCTCGCCGCCCTGGTTCGGTACTCGGAGGCGCGGCGCCCGGCCAGGGTCGATCGGGAGGGTTTGATGGTGCCCCTGTCCGATCAGGATCCGCAGCTCTGGGATCGCGAGCGCATTGCCGAGGCCGACGCATTGCTCACGCGCGCCGCGGAGCTCGGCCCTCGCACTCCGCGATTGTTGCAGGCCGAGCTGCAGCGGGCGTGGTGCGCCCGCGCCAGCCTTGCGGAAGCGGCGCCGTGGCCTCAAATTCTGGGCATCTATGACCGCCTGGCTCAGCTCCGTGACGACGCATTCGTGCGCATCAACCGCGCGGTCGCCGTGGCGGAGGTGCACGGTCCCGAGGCGGCGCTGCAGGAACTCGAGCGCCTGGATTCCTCCAAGCTCACCTCCTTCGCGCCGTATCATGCAGTGCGCGCGGACTTTCTGGCCCGCGCTGGCCGGCGCAGCGATGCCCGGCAGGCTTACGAGACGGTACTGTCTCTCGGTCCACCCCCGGCCGAGGAGAGGTGGATCCGCCGCAAGCTGGCGATGCTGGAGAATGAAGATGCCGCAAATTGAAAGGGTGAGATCGTAATGCAGTGGCCCACGGCACTCTTCGTTGCCGCCGTCGCGGCCGCCGCCGCAGTGGAGCTGTGGCTCACTGCACGCCAGATGGCTGCGGTCAAAGCCCATCGCGACCGCATACCGGCACCCTTTGCAGGCCAGCTCTCATCCGAGGACCACCGCAAGGCGGCAGACTACACGGTCGCGAAAGCGAGGCTTGGGATCGTCGGTACGCTGCTCAATGCGGCGGTCACCCTGGCGCTGACCGTCGGCGGCGGCATCGCGGCCATCGACGCGCTCTGGCGTCACACGGGCTGGGGCGAGCCCTGGCTCGGAATCGCGGTGATCGGC
>Ga0134126_10001801_pt1 | contig 27159 bp, 26 predicted proteins | sample KB31752_FD_96881 | JGI IMG/M metagenome (GOLD analysis project Ga0134126, IMG submission 96881) | Terrestrial soil microbial communities with excess Nitrogen fertilizer from Kellogg Biological Station, Michigan, USA - KB3-175-2 | ecosystem: Environmental > Terrestrial > Soil > Unclassified ... | reverse complement strand
GGGTATAGCTATGTGCTGCTGATCCTGGTGACCCTGACGATGCTGGGGCTGGCGTTCCGCACAGAGGGCAAACGCCGGGCGTCGCGCGTGGCGTTGTCGTAGGAGCGCCAACGGGCCACGCAGCGATTAGTATTGCCGATATGTTAACCTCACCGTATCGAGGCCGTTGATGATCGCGGTGGGTAGTCCGGCAATATTGTATTGGTAGGTAAAATTCGTGGTATTCGTCTGGAATTGTCCGGGGGCGATCTCGACCGACCGCGCCAACGTTCCATAATTATTGGGCGAAGAGAAGAATTGCATGTCGAGAGCAGGCAGCGGGGCCACGCTTTTGGGAAAACCGGGTATCGCCGTCAGCGGGTTGACCTTGTTGTCATAGTTCGAATACTGTACCGTATCCGCTGCCACCCCGCGAGCGGTGGAACTGTCGATCTCCTCGCTCACATTACCCAACGCGTCGTAGGTAAAGCTGAAATGATCCGCCAGCGAGGACTGGCCATAGACGTATTCATCCGTGATCCAACGGACGGCATTGTAGCTAAAAGCCCAGGATTGGGTCGGGTTGGGGTTATCCCCGGTGTACCATTTGATGGTATCCAGCAGGTTGCCCGCATTATAATGGTAGTTGTAGTAAGAAGCGTAGGTCATCGAGACGATGTTGATCCGGGTAACCTCGTTGTTGAAATACACCACCTGGTAGGTGGAAGCATCCGTGGCCGCGGCGCCGTACACAAAAACGGTGTAGCTGTTGAGGAGATGCCCGCTGGTATAATTCAATGCAACGGAATCACTCACCGTTCCATTGTAATGATCGGCATACGCTACAAGCTCATAATTGGCGGGGTTGGTCGATGGTGCTGAAGCATGATCTTTTCTACAGGCGGCCAGGACGATAAACGGGATTAAGAGGACGTAGATCTTTTTCATACCAGCTAGAGCCCGCCGGCCGAAGATCTGCTGCCCAAGAAAATGTTAAACGGTCGCATTTTGCGAGCGCAAATCTCATGCGATGCTCACCACGACCTTGCCGTTCGTCTTGCCCTGCTGCAGGTGTTGATAAGCGTCGGCGACCTGCGCAAGGGTGTAGGTATGGTCATGGACCCGGGGAGTGATCCTGCCTTCATCGATAAGCGCGGCGGCAGCGGCGAGGATCTCGCCATGATGCGCACGGCCCTGGCCGGAGATCAGCGGGTAGAGGGTGAACACGCCCGAATAGGTACCCGAACGGAACGAAAGGGGCGCCAGGCTATGCGTGCCCCAGCCAAGGATGCTCACGACATGGCCGGTATAGCGCTTCACCGCCCTGAAGGACGCGTCCAGCACGGGACCGCCCACCGTATCGAGGACGATATCGAAACCTTCGTCCTTCGTGTGCAGCCGTACATATTCTTCGACAGGCAGGTTCTTATAGTCGATGGGCGTGGCGCCATACTGCACCATCAATGCCGCGTTCTCCGGCGAGACGGTGGCGAATACGTTCGCGCCTTTGGCTTTTGCGAGCTGGACGGCGATATGGCCGACACCGCCTGCCCCGCCATGTACCAGGATGGTCGCGCCGGGTTGGAGACCGGCCTGGTCGATGATCGCCTCCCAGGCAGTTATAACGATCAGCGGCAGGGCAGCGGCCTCGCGCATCGAAAGTGATTTCGGCATGATGGCCAGCAGGTCCGCGTCTACCGCCGCGAATTCCGCCAGCGAGCCTGGAATGTCCGCGATGCCGCCCGTCATCCCATAGACCTCATCGCCGGCTTTGAACCGCGTCACTCCTTCGCCGGTCGCCACGATCTCGCCGCCGAGATCGATGCCGAGGATAGCGGGGAGCCGCGTCTGCGCATGCCCGGCCTGGCCCGCCGCGATCTTGAGGTCCAGTGGATTCACGCCGCTGGCATGGACCTTTACCAGGACCTCGCCGCGGCCGGCAACGGGGGTAGGGATCTCCTTGAGCTCGAAGGGGGTGTTATAGTTCTCCAGCACCAGTGCTTTCATGATCGATGAATTTGCTGCAAAGTTCCGTCGATGCGGCCAGCGGCCGTTGTATCTTTCGGGGCATTCATTGGCTCAAAATTAATTTTGGCAAACCGAATGGTTTAGTATAGCTTTACTTAACCATTCGGTTATTTATTTTATGCAAGCACGCAGAGACGTATTTCAGGCCATTGCCGACCCTACGCGGCGGGCGATCATCGGGTTGTTGGCGGGGCAGACGCTCACGCTGAATGCCGTAGCAGAGAACTTCAGGATCAGCCAGCCCGCCGTCTCCAAGCACATGCGCATCCTTACGGAATGCGGGCTGGTGATGGTCGTCAAACAAGGCCGCGAGCGGCACTGTTCGGCGCGGCTGCAGGCCTTGCAGGAGGTCGCGCAATGGGCGGAGCAATACCGTCATTTCTGGAACAACAAGCTGGATAAACTGGAGGATCTATTATGGAACAATACGGAATCTTAACAGCGCCGGACACGCTCCGGTTCGAGCGGACCCTGCCGGGTCCCATTGAAAAGGTCTGGGCCTATCTAACGGATCCGGACAAGCGCGGGCTTTGGTTGGCCCGTGGGGACATGGAGCTGGTCGAGGGCGGCAGGGTGACGCTGCAATTCTTCCACCAGGAGCTCAGTCCGGTACAGGGTCCGGTCCCGGAGAAATTCAAGGGTATGGATCAGGGACATTCGTTCACGGGCAAGGTCCTGCGGATCAACGCCCCCTATCTGCTGGCGTTTACCTGGGAAGGAGGATCGGAGGTCAGCTTCGAGCTCGAGCCCGATCAAAACAACACCGTGCGGCTCACCGTGACACACCGGAGGCTAACGCCCGGGCAGTACAGCGCGGCGCCGGGATGGCATGCACACCTGGACATCCTCGATGCCCGGCTGCAGGGAAAGACGACGGACAATTTCTGGAAGAGCTTTTTGCAATTGGAAGCGGCCTATCAAAAACGGCTGGTGCCGGCAGCGGAAACGGGGATGCTTATACGCAAGCCGGTAGCCGAGGTATTCGAAGCCTTTATCGATCCGGCGATCACGACGAAATTCTGGTTCACGAAAAGCACGGGTAAGCTGGAGAAAGGCAAGACCGTCCAATGGACCTGGGAGATGTACAACGTCACCTCGACGGTAACTGTGCTGAACATCGTCCCCGGCAAAACCATCGAGATCCACTGGGGCAGCCCCGGTGGTGAGGTCAATCGCGTCGAATGGTCCTTCAAGCCCATAGGGGAGGGGATGACCTTTGTGGACATCGTGATGGATGGTTTTCACGGCGATCAGCAGGAGATCCTGGAGAAGGTCAGCGGATCGGCAAGCGGGTTTTGCTGGGTATTGGCGGGCCTCAAGGCATTGCTTGAATTCAATGTCCGGCTCAACCTCGTTGCGGACCGTTTCCCGCAAGGGAAATGAGATAATCTGTTACATTTGCAGCCATGCAAATGGCACACCTAAGCAAACGTTGGTTCTACATCGGGTTTTTGGCGTTTTCCTCTGCGACCCTTGCACAAACGGCTGCCACGGCGCAGGGTCAGCCGATGCAAAAAACAGCTTTCCAAACCAGCAGTCCCTGGATCCCGCAGATCGATGTCCGCAGCGATATGGCCATCGTCTACGGCACGGGCGACCGCGAGGGGTTGACCTTCGAACAGCGGGTCCGGAGCTGGCGCGACCATGGCTATCAGATCGGCTTTATGACCGGCATCGCCTGGGGTAGTTATTTTGATTATTTCCTGGGCAAATGGGATGGGAAGAACCATCTGGGTGTCGGCCAGGTCACGGTGAAAGGCGATACCATCTGGCATGGACATAACATGCCTTATGTGGTACCCGTGCCTTCCTTTATCGACTATATGAAAACGGCCGTCATCAAACGGGTGATCGACGCCGGCATCCATACGATATTTTTGGAGGAACCCGAGTTCTGGGCGCGCGCAGGGTATAGTGTGCCTTTTAAAGAGGCCTGGTCTGCGTACTACGGTTTTCCCTGGCGGCCACAGGATGCATCGGCAGAGAATACATATTTAAGCAGCAAGCTGAAATATCATCTTTATTATGAAGCGATCCGCCAGGTGTCGGAATATGCGAAGGAGTATGCGCGGGCGAAAGGGGTGGCCGTGAAGGTCTATATCGCCACGCATTCGCTGGTCAACTATTCGTCATGGCAGATCGTGAGCCCCGAAGCCTCGCTGGCCTCGTTGCCGGGGATCGACGGCTATATCGCACAGGTATGGACGGGTACGTCGCGTGAGCCCACGTATTTCGATGGGCGCGAGAAGGAGCGGGTCTTCGAGAATGCTTATCTCGAATATGGGTCGATGTTGTCGATGACGGCGCCCACGCACCGCAAGCTGTTCTTTCTTACCGATCCTATCGAGGACCGGCCGCGGGATTGGGCCGATTACAAACGGAACTACCAGGCTACGTTCACGGCCGAGATCCTGTATCCTACGGTCGACAACTATGAAGTGATGCCCTGGCCCGAACGCATCTATACCCGGCCATACAAGCTGGCGCATAGCGACTCGGCGGTGCTGATCCCCCAATATTATTCGACGCAGATGCAGGTGATGATCAATGTGCTCAATGATATCCCGGCATCGGACAACCGCATCAGCGGGTCGGGTGCTATCGGCGTGCTGATGAGCAATAGCCTGATGTTCCAACGCTTCCCGACGCACAATGGGTATGACGATCCGCAGTTCGCCAATTTTTATGGCCAGACACTGCCGCTGGTCAAACGCGGGATACCGGTGCAAACGGTGCATATGGAGAACTTGTCCTACCCGGCGACACTCGCCGCCGTGAAGGTGCTGGTGATGAGCTATTCCAATATGAAGCCGAATTCGCCCGAGGTGCATCGCGCCATCGCAAACTGGGTTCGGAGGGGCGGGGTGTTGATCTACTGCGGCCGGGACGATGACCCTTATCAAAGCGTGATGGATTGGTGGGATACGAAAGGGGAACACTATACCGCGCCTTCGCAGCACCTGTTCAAATTGCTCGGGATAAGGCCGGGCAGCGACGCGGCGCTGCAACGTTTTTCCGTCGGCAAGGGGACCGCCTATGTGATCCGGCAGGACCCCAAGGAGTTCGTGCTGCAGACGGGAGGCGACAGTGCCTATTTCCGGGTGATCTCTTCCGCCTATGCCGAAGATGCGCACGCCGGCGCGCTGACCGTCAGGAACAATTTTTATCTCGAGCGCGGGCCTTATGATATCATCAGCGTGCTGGATGAAAATGCCGACAGCAAGCCCTATGTCGTCAAGGGGCCGGTGATCGATTGTTTCGATCCGCAACTGCCCGTGCTGGCCGCCAAGACCGTGTCCCCGGGGGAGCAGTCGCTGCTGTACGATCTGTCGCGGGTGCCGGATCATTTGAAGCCCCGGGTGCTGGTCGCGGCCTCGCGCAATGATGAACAGCATGCTACGGCGAATACCTTCTCCCTTGTCGCCAAAAGCCCCGAGAATACGCAGAACAGCATGCGGGTGCTGTTGCCATCCCGGCCGGTGGACGTCGTGGTCACCGACAGCAAAGGACAACGGGTCCTCGATCTGCAAACGTCCTGGGATGCTTCTTCCAACACCCTCTGGCTTGGTTTCGCCAACAGCCCCGAAGGGATTAAAGTCGATTTGAAATGGTAACTATTGGGTGATCACGCTTTTGAGCGCGGCATTCTTGTTCCGCAGATCCAAGCCGCCCTCGAGGACCGATTTGAGGTTGGTGAGATAAAAGATCCAGCCCTTGGTATCGCCGATAAAATGTTTCCGGATCGTGTCTTCATCGGTGGGCAAATGGCTTTCGATCAATTGGATGATCGTTTCGTCCTGCTCCTGGTAGATGGAGATCGTTACCGGGCAGCCTTTGGAGAAGGAAAAGCAGAACAGATCCCTGCCATTGGCCTTTAGGACCTTTCCCGTGCAGATGACCATTTCCGGATTGGTCGTGAAGGACAGCGCATATTCGTCCCCTTCCTGGGCGAGCTCATCGCCGGAGCGAAACTTTCCCTGCTGATCTTTATAGGTCGCCCGCAGGAACCATGAACTAACCCCGGCAGAAGAGGCCCAGGCCCTGTAAGCATTCTCGATGCCGGTGTTGACGTTTACCCGAAGTTTGAATTCAGAGAATTTGGAAAGATCGAACTGCTGTGTCATTGTGTATTTGTTTGAAACAAAGCTAAGGCACCCTGCCCTCCGGAGGCATATTCAAAATGGAGAATTTTCAGGTCCTGCGAAAATGAGAAGGGGGCATGCCAAACCTTTTCTTAAAAAGCACGCTGAACGAAAAGGCGCTCTCGAAGCCAATGGCCTGACATATATCGCTGATGGTCAAGTCGTTGTTTTCGAGCAATTGTCTGGCCTTTTTCAGCTTGCAATCGATGAGGTATTGATGTGGAGTGATGGAATAGACCTGTTTGAACATCCGGAGAAAATGCTGGCTGTTCATGGAGGCGATGGCGGCAATCGCCTCGAGGGTGGGGCTGTCCTGGTACTGAGCCTCCATCCAGTCCTTTGCCGTCGAGATGCGTTTGAAGATCTCCAGCCGGGTGGAGGCTTTCAGCACCTGGATGTTTTGCGAATGTTTATAGGCCTCCTGGTTCTTTAGCACGAGGTCTTCGAACAAGCGGCGGATGGCCATGTCCGCTTGTAGCCAGGCAAAGGAGCCGGAGCCGCCGCCCAGATCGATGAGCGAAACGATCGTCGCAAAGATTCCGGGATCGGCATGGGTCCTTTCCAGGTAGGAGAAATCGTAGGGGAGGGTATCGAAGGGTTTCTCGAGCAGGACCTCGCCGCCGTACTGGAGGCTGAACATCACGACATCGGGTAAGCGCGAATGAAAGAACAGCAGGGCAGGGTAGACGTCTTTTGTCCGGCTCCGGACGGCCAGGGTGCTCCCGCGGCTGATAAAAAACACCTGATCCTGGTGGACCTGGTGCCTGCCGCCGTTGACAAAATAATCGCAACTGCCGTCCGCCGCGGTCAGCAATCCGATGTTCGATGGACATTCGGAGCATTCGTAGGGTCGTTGCAAGTGTTCGGCGTACAGATAATGATCGTTGTACACAGGCGGAGTGATCTCGTTAAGGCTGTTGAACATCTCCGGCATTCGATGGAGGATCATTTTTCAAGGTACCGAAAAAATCGGCTTTAGCCATTCCTTAAAAAATCGTACCTTAAAAACGTGAAGCTCCCCTACATACTATTAGCAGATAACAACATAGACCACCGGAACTCGTTCATTACGGTTTTTGATAAACAGATAGCCTATGCCACCGTTTCGGCGGTCGACGATGGCCAATCCCTATTGTCCTTTCTTGCACATTGCGGCTGGCGCGATCTTCCCTCGCTGATCATCCTTCCTTATCAGTTGCGCGACACTACGGCGCCCGATCTGCTTCGCGAGCTTTTGCTCGACACGCGGTACATGAAGATCCCCAAGCTCATCTGGAGCAGCACTGCCGCCGCGAGGGAGATGGAAGAGTGCAGGATCCTCGGCGTAAAACATTTCTACAAGATTCCCGACGGCACCTTCGAGCTGGAGACCAATGTCAGGCAGATCGATGAGCTCCTGAAGGCGGAGCTGCATCTGGTATGACCCGCAGTTGACTTTGTGTGAATCACTTGATCGACGTGATGGCCGTGCTGCCGTATTTGCTTTGCGATTTGACAATGCCAAAGCCGGGTGCATACCATTCGACACCTTCGATGTTTACGGGAATGCCAAAGGGGCCGGTCTTGACGGTGATCCTGCTTTTGTAGCTTATCCGGAAACAATTCCATGTTCCGGCGGTGGTGGTCACGCTTTCCTGTCCTTCGACCTTCCTGTTGTTGATGAGCATGGTGATGCTCTTACCCAGGCCGGGTGGGGGAGGAGGGCCGCCGGCGGGAGGGGCGCCATTGGGCCCCGGAGGAGGCGGGCCATTGTGCGAGAGATCGATGCTGAGATTGCCATCCGGCAGCTGATCGCCGACCTTCATGTTGTTCGGATAGCTGAGATAGCTATTTTGTGCATTGACTTCCGCGCTCATGCCGAACTGCTGATTCTCCTGCGGCGGCAGCATCAGTTTCATGTCGAGACGCATCTCCCCGCCGGTGCACGCCACGGTGCTGCTTGCCTTTGCCTTGGAGTTGCCTTTCTTGTCAAAGAGCTCCGAGTTGATGGTGCCGGTGGTCGTGCCGCCGGCGGCCGCGACATTGCCGACATTGTAGACCTGCCTGCCATTGGGCTCGCCTTTTTTGTCATAGATGGAGATCTCGATGGTCTTGTCTTTCTGGAGGAAGAGAAAGTTGGCGCAATCCTGGGAGTAAGCGGTTGTTAACGCCACGCATGCGCCAAATGAAACAAGGAAATGTTTAGTCATCTTAGCGTCAATTTGATCGTTAAGGTACCCCCATTATTCGACTCGGAAATGGGTATTCTTATGCAATTATGGAAATGGGGGCCTCCCGCATCTGTAACGGTAAAATCGTATGGGCTATCTCAAGAAGCTGGGTCTTTGTCTGCTCACGGGCGTGACGGTCATCATCGTATTGCAACGGATCGGCTATCGGCTATGCTGGGAATGGGCCGGCCATCATTATCCGCCGCCTATCTATGTGATCGTCGGGAGTGTCCTGATCCTGGGGGCTGCGGCGGCCTATAGCCGGAAAGGACAGGAGGCGCTCTGGCAAGGCATCTTGGCGGGTTTTATCGGCCTGGACCTGGCCCTCTTCGGCTGGCAGAAATTGTTCCACCAGCAATTCCTGGTGCCCATCGGCCGGCTGGACGATCCCTTTAACAGCTTTTCCCGCGAGGATCTCACCTGGGCCTATTTCCATGCCTCCTATGCGTTTACCTGTGTGATCGGCTTCTGCCAGATCGCGGGTTCGTTCTTGCTGTACTTCCGGCGGACAAGGCTTTTCGGCGCCATCTTTTTGCTTCCGGTGCTACTCAATATCACGCTGATCGACCTTTTTTATGGTCTTGATACGGGCGTGACGGTGCATGCCATCATCCTGCTCATCGGTCTTTTTTATCTTATCCTGGTACATTATAAGCGGCTCGCCGTCTTCCTTTTTTCGCGCGAGGGGTTCTCCCGGCGTCTCGCTGGTTATGCCTCGCCGATAGCGCTGGCTATCGTGCTGCCGGTATTGCTGATGCTATCTTTCGGGTCACCCGATCGGAATCCGCAGCTAACGGGAAAGTATAAGGTCGAAGGGCTGCGTGTCGATGGGGTTAGCACCGTCGCTGCTTCCTGCCAGGACAGTGTGCTGACGACCGTGATCTTTGACCTGAACAATGACATGGTACTTGAATTCAACGGCCTGCAGCGGCGGTGGATCGGCAGCTACCGGCTCGACCGGGCTACCGGGGCCCTGGTAGCATTCTGGCGGTTTCCGGTGCAGGCGCGGGATACGCTGTTCGCTCGAATATCGCGCGACCCATCCGGCGCGTGGCAGCTCACGGGTTCGATCGGGAAAGATGGTCTTCGTGCGTTGTTAGTGAAAAACGGGCCGCCAGCAGGGCCGCAAAGGTGACCGCGGAGGCGATGACGAGATAATAGCCTACGGCCGAAAGACCGTAGCTCTTTGCCAGCGTAGTAGCGAGATAGGGCGTCAGCGACGCGCCGATGATACCCGCCAAATTGAAGGCCAGCGAAGATCCGCTATAGCGCACGGCGGCGGGGAAGATCTCCGCCAGGGCCGTGCCCAGCGGACCATAGGTCAGGCCCATGAGGAACATCCCTATCGCCAGGAAGACACCCGTGAGGATCAAATTGCCGCTGACGAATAATGGCGCGAAGACCAGCCCGAACGCCAGGATGCCCGCTGTGGCCAGCATCAGGATATTCATTCGGCCGTATTTGTCCGCCAGCACAGCAGAAAGCGGAATACCGATGCCGAAGAATACCGTCGCGATCATTTGCAGGATCAGGAAACTGGTCTTGTCATAATGGAATGTCAGGGTGCCCCAGCTCAGCGTGAATACTGTCAGGAGATAAAACAGCAAAAAGGTGGTGATAGCCGCCGCCGTCCCCAGGATGAGCGCCTTAGTGTGTTTTGCAAATACGTCGGCCACGGGGACTTTAACCCGCTGGTTCTTCTCCATCACGTTCAGGAAGTCGGGGGTCTCGGTGATCTTCAGGCGGACATAGAGGCCTACCCAAACGAGCACGGCACTGGCGATAAACGGAATGCGCCAGCCAAAATCGAAAAATTGCTTATCGGTGAGGGTCTTGCTCAGGATAAGAAAGATGCCGCTGGCGAGAACCAGGCCAATAGGCGCGCCCAATTGTGGGAACATGCCATACCATGCCTTTTTGCCTTCCGGCGCATTCTCCGTCGCGAGCAGCACCGCGCCGCCCCATTCGCCCCCGAGACCCAGCCCCTGGCCAAACCGGAACAAGGCCAGCAGGGCAGGGGCGAGAATGCCGATCTGATGATAGGTAGGCAGAAGCCCTATGGCTACGGTAGAGGGACCCATGGTCATCAAGGCTGCGACGAGGGTGGCTTTCCGACCCTTTCGGTCGCCAAAATGGCCGAAGATGGCGGCGCCCAGCGGCCGGGCGAAAAAAGCCAGCGCAAATGTCGCGAGGGAGTTTAGGGTGGAGGAAGTCGGATCGCTTGTCGGAAAGAACAATTTGGGAAAGACCAGTACCGCCGCGTTGGCGTAGATATAAAAGTCAAAGAATTCGATCGTAGTGCCTGCCAGACTAGCTAAAAGTATGCGAGAAGTCGTGTTGCCGGTTCGTTGTGCCTGATTCATCCGTCAAACATATAACATTCCCGCGAATTTCCGGCGGTGAGGACCGGGACATGGTCATTCGGCGGCGATGGCCGGGACATGGTCGTTCGACGGTGAATCCGGTTGTCTGTCGAAAACCAGCCCGCTGCTTCCAAAAACACGCGGAATTGGGTAAATTAGTATATGCGGGCGTTCGTCAATCATTTCGTGTTCAGCAATGCCTGGGGCTACCGGCTGGCGAGACATGCCATTTTTTGGCTGTCTTATCTCGTGGTCTTCCAGGTGATGGACCTGGCGGATCATGGATTCAGAACGATCGAGGTGGCGCTGTGCTATCTGCCGTTCAACATGCTCTTCGTCTACTTCGTACTTTACCGGCTGGTGCCGCGACTGCTGATGAAGTCCGCCTATTGGCCCTTTTTCTTTTGGTATTGCGCCTGGGGGCTTGTATGTCTAACCATCAATTATTTCTGGAGCTTCTTCGTTGTGCATCGCGACAGGCTGGTCGCCGGTCATTTACCCACAACCTATTGGCTGCATACCATCACCGGCATTCTCGATGTCTCGGTTTTCACCATCGTGAATGTGATAGCGGCGCTGGGCATAGGCATCACGCTTTTTAAATTCTGGCGCCGCGAGGTCTGGCAGAAATTGCAGGTGCGCCAGGAAAAAACAAAGGCCGAGCTGGAATTGCTCCGGGCAAAACTGCATCCGCATTTCCTGTTCAATACCCTCAACAATCTCTATGCGTTGGTGATCGCCCGATCCGATAAGGCGCCGCAGATGCTGATGCGGCTTAGCGCCATCCTGAGCTATGTATTGTACGAATGCCAGAGCGCCGAGGTCCCGCTGGAGCGCGAGATCAGCATCTGCAAGGACTATATCGAGCTGGAACGGGAACGATATGGCGAGCGGCTCGATGTCTCGTTGGATTTCTCCGGACCCGTCGCCGGCAAGATGATCGCACCGATGTTGTTCCAGCCCTTTATCGAAAGTGCTTTTCTACAAGGGGTGGCCGATCAGGAAGACAAGGTCTGGATGAGCGTCGAGATGTCCGTGCTGCACGACCAGCTTTTTTTTAGAGTGATCAACAGCTCGGAGGCGGATGAGGACATCGTACAGGTGAAACCTGTCGCCGCCGGTGTCGAAAATGCCATCCGGCGGCTGGATCTGTTGTATCCCGACCGGTACAAGCTCAGCCGGGAAACAGCGGAGGGTGTCACCATCGTTTCGCTGACGATCGATTAACATGAACAAGATCATTCATAGTAACCAATGGCGTTATCGCCTCTACCGGCACGGCCTGTTCTGGCTGGCGTTCCTGGTGAGTTATTCTTTTCTCGCTGTCGATGAGTATATGGGCCCCTTCGATGGACTGCAGCTGGCGGTCCGCTGGATGCCCTTCTGTATGGTGAATGCCTATGTGACGGTTTATTGGCTGGTGGACCGATACCTGCTGCGATCGAAATACCGCGGCTTTGTGCTGATGTCCTGCGTTTGGTTCGCGGTGCTGATCTTCCTGTCGTTCCTGACGCATCTTTACCTGGCCTATCCCTATTGCTGGCCTGAAGGGCCGCGACCCAGCTTCCGGCAGGCATTACCGGAGTTCTTCGACATCTATCCCATCTTCGTCAACGAGGTCGTCGCGGGCTTTGCGGTGTTTCTCCACCTTTACAGATACTGGCAAGTGGAGCTGCTGCAAAAGCTGCAGCTGAAACAGGAAAAGACCGGTGCGGAGCTGGAACTCCTCAAAGCGCAGCTGCATCCGCATTTTTTATTCAACACGCTGAACAATCTCTATACGCTTATTCTGGAAAGATCGCCGCGGGCGCCGGAGATGCTGCTGCGGTTGTCCGCCATACTAAGCCATGTCCTCAACGAATGCCAGGCCGCCGAGGTTTCCTTGAAAAAGGAGATCGCTTTCTGCCGGGATTATATCGATCTTGAAAAAGAACGGTATGGCGACCGTCTGGATATCGTCACCGAGTTCTCCGGCGATATCGGGGACACACTGATCACGCCCATGCTGTTCCAGCCTTTTATCGAGAATGCCTTCAAACACGGCGCCGCGCAGCAGCTGGGAAAGGTCTGGATCAACATCCAGCTGACCGTCGACGACCACCGGCTGCTGTTCCGGGTAGTCAATAGCGCCGACCTTCAAGTGCAATCGCATTCTTCCGGGGGTATCGGCGTGGCCAATATCGAGCGGCGGCTTCAGCTGATCTACCCCGACCGCCATCAGCTCATCCGCAAGCAGGAGGAGGGGATGCATGCGATCTCGCTGACGATCGATCTGGCCACATCTACGGATAGCCGGCGGTATCGGGCGAAGAAGCAGCCGCGGCTGGTGCGTGCAGGAGCGTTGGCTGGCTGATGTGCATGAAGTAATATACATAAATTAGCCGTCTTATGAAACCCCTCCTGACAGCCTTATTATGGTGCCTCCTGGCAACCCAAACATCCCACGCCCAGTTAAAGGTGGCTCAATACTCATTTGGGGAATACGGCACTGTTGCATACGAACATTTTGCATTTTGCACAAACAACGGCGAGCGGTCGAAAATTTATTATAGCTATGGAAAGACCCCTCATGAGATCGAGCTTCATTTTTCCGGCAGGGATACAATGAATGGCAAACCGTTCTTTAAGGTTCGGTTTTCTAACGGCCATGAGCTATATGTCATTCCGAAGGGGCTCCAGGTAAGAATTACGGATCTCACGGGGCGATATGACAAGACGCTTAGCTGGGAATATGAAGGCCCCATCGACGGCAGGGGGACCCATTGCGATGTTTGTGCGGCGGATGACAGCGACGCCATGGAGGTCCTGCAATCCGCCTATTTAAAATGAGGGGGCAGGGGCGCAAAAAAAATCCCGGCAATTTGTAACCATTGGCGGTTTTGGCAGTACTATCAGGTAGGTACAAACCAAATCCCTGCCATATGTTCCGCAACTCACTCCGAACGGCCTTCCGCAGTCTCTGGAAACACCGCGCATTCGGTCTCCTGAATGTCGCCGGACTCTCCATCGGCATCACCTGTGCCGCCTTCATCCTGCTCTGGGTAGAGGATGAGCTCACTTTCGATCACAATTTTACCCAACACAACTACATCTACCGGATCGTTGAAAACGAAAGATCCAACCAGGGCATCAGCACAGCTATGGATATTCCCGGAGAAGTGGCCGGAGCGGTCAAAGCCGAGCTACCGGGCATAAAGAACAGCGGCCGGATCAGCTGGCGCATGGACGAGCTGGCGGTTATCGGTGACAAAAAGATCAAGACCAATGGCCTGTATGCAGACCCGTCCTGGATATCCATGTTCACCCTGAACTTCCTTCGGGGCGATGCCTCCACAGCCCTCAACGAGCCACATGCGGTGGTCATCAGCCAAGCGCTGGCCCGCGCCTGTTTCGGCGATCAGGACCCCATGGGGAGGGCGATCGATATGAACGCCGGCCAGGCTTATTCCGTCGACGGCGTATACAAGGTCACCGGCGTCTTCGCCGACCTGCCCACCAACTGCAGTTTTCATTGTCAATGGATCTCCCCTTATACCACCTGGGAGGATGCCAACACCTGGCTAAAGGGTTGGACCAACCCCATGGCCGAGACCTACGTGCAGTTCGATCCTTCGACCTCCCGGGCCGTCATTCAGAAACAGCTGACCCACTATCTCGCCCAAAAGGTGAGCGGCCAGAAGAATACGCTTGCGCTATGGAACATGAACGACTGGCATCTTCGCGACAAATTCGAGAACGGCATGCCGACGGACAGCACCATCCGGTATGTGCGTTTGTTCTCGCTGATCGCCGCGGTTATCCTGCTTATCGCCTGCATCAACTTTATGAACCTCTCCACCGCCCGGTCTGAAAAACGCGCCAGGGAAGTGGGCGTACTCAAGGTGGTTGGAGCCGGGCGGAACAACCTTATCGGCAAATTCATGAGCGAGGCTTTGCTGCTTTCCCTGCTGTCCGTTGGGATCGCGATAGCCCTTCTCTATATCTTCCTTCCGGCCTACAATACTTTGGTGAACAAACAGCTCCAGATCCGTCTCTTCCAACCCACCCATCTATTTAGCCTACTGGCTATTGCCCTTGTCACGGGTCTCGTCGCCGGCAGCTATCCGGCCTTCTATCTTTCTTCCTTCAACCCCATTTATGTACTCAAGGGGTTGCGCATCAAGGCCAGCGGTGGCGTCGTCGCTATCCGGAAAGGGCTGGTTATCGCGCAGTTCACCGCCTCCATCGCCCTCATCATCGGCACCGTGATCATCTACCAGCAGGTGCAGCATATCAAGGATCGCGATCTGGGCTATAATCGCAACAATCTGGTGTATATGGACCTCCATGGGAACATGAAAGATCATTTCGAGGCACTCAGGGAAAAACTGGTCGCGACGGGCTATGTTGAAAATGCGGCAACCAGCGTGCACGATGCCCTTCACGTATACAGCTCGAGTACCGGGGCGAGCTGGCAGGGGAAAGACCCCAACAGCGTCATCACCATTCATTACAATAGGGTAAGTCCCGAATATCTTTCGACCATGCACATGAAACTCGTAAGCGGCAGGGACTTCTATTCTACACCGGGGATGGACAGCGTCAGTGTGATCATCAACGAAAGCCTGGCCAAACTCATGGGCAAGGACGGAAGGGTAGGCGGCATATTCACGCAGGGCACAACGGATAACCATATAGTGGGCATCATGCACGATGTCGTATTCAATGATGTCTATGGCGCAAGCGACCCGCTTGTCCTTTCCTGCTTCCCAACGAATCCTACCGTAATGGCCCTTAGGTTCAAGCCGAATGTCGATCTGCCGCAGGCCCTGGAAAAAACAGCAGCCGTGATCACCGCCGAAAGTCCCGACCAGCCCGTCACCTACCGATTTGCCGACGAAGAATTCAACGCGCTGTTCATTAACGAAACGCTTATCGGTAAGCTGGCCGGCATCTTCGCGGTCCTGGCTGTTCTTATCTCCTGTCTCGGCCTTTTTGGCCTTGCCGCCTATACGGCAGAGCGCCGGGTAAAAGAGATCGGCATCCGCAAGGTGCTCGGCGCCTCCGTGCAGGGTCTCACTGGTTTGCTGATAAAAGAATTCGTTCAGTTGGTGACCGTCTCGTGTATCATCGCGTTTCCGCTCGCGTTTTGGGTCCTCCATGGCTGGCTCGAGAATTATCAGTACCGGACACGGATCCACTGGTGGGTCTTTGGACTCGCCGGCGCGCTGGCGCTGGCTATCGCCATCCTTACCGTAAGTTTTCAGGCGGTGCGGGCTGCCCTGGCGAATCCGATCAGGAGTCTTCGGAGTGAATGACGCGACGGCACGGGGCGAGGCACAAGATTTGAAGGCAGATTTAGAAATAACTTTATGAAAAAGACATTGACGATTGTGATCATGGGCCTTCTGGTGGCCGGAGGGCAAGTCTATGGACAGAACTTTCAATGGGGCATCAAAGGCGGTGGCAATCTAAGTACATTCACCGGGAGCAGCAATCAGTATTATAGCTCCTTTTCCATGCAAGCCGGCTGGAATGCGGGTATCTTCACGAATTTCTTTTTGGGCAGTCACTTTGCGATAGCACCGGAGCTATTGTTCACAAGGGAGGGCGCCAAAATAAATACCTCGTCGTCCCAAAACACGGTCAGCGTCGGTACCAACAGCAGCCACTTCAGAGTGGACTACCTGACCCTGCCCGTGATGGCGAAATTCAGGTTCACCGGCGGGTTTTTTATCGAGACCGGCCCCGAATTCAGCATCAATATCAGCAACTCGCATTGGCAAGATGAAAGTGTAAGGGATCTCACCAACAACGCACAGTTCGGCTGGGGCGCCGGTGTGGGTTATCAAAGCCCGATAGGTCTTGGGATCGGCTTGCGGTACAATCTTGGGATCACCCGCGTCGACAACACCAGCAATGCCAGCTGGAACGATGTAAGTCTCCACAACAGCGGATTTATGCTGGATCTGTTCTGGGCTTTTTTCAACAATAAAAAGCTGTCGGAATCGGATCAAGCCAGGCAAACGGGGCAATAACCAGGCCTGCGGCGCACTGGGTAAAAAGCTCTACCTTTTGATCAATACTTAACGATCGACGTCGTTTGCTTCAAGCCCGATGCATACCCGATCGTGACGAAATACATACCGCCGGGCAGGGAGCTCACATCGATGCTATTCCCGGTAACCGGGCCGGTGTATCGCGCCACTTCTTTGCCGCCGGCACCGGTGACGATCACCGATTGTATGGCACGGTCGCTGCCGGTGATGAATAGCCTGTTCCGCACCGCATTCGGAAAGAGTCTTGCTGTCGATGGGACGTCGATGTATACCGTCTTTACCGGCGAATAGACGGCATTTGCTGCCGCACCGATATCCTGCCACGTGGTGCCATCCCTGCTGGATTCTACGTCAAAAAAGCTGGAGTTTCCGCCGGCTGCCGCATTCCATTGCAATTGGGCGCTGGTATTGGCGGAAGTTGCGGTGAAGTCGGTTATCGATAAGGGAAGGACGGAATTAACGTAAGCAAGGAAATCCCGATCATAAAGCCGCCGCCCGAAGTATTTACGGTGGGCCATGTACCGGCACCGGCGTCACCGCGAACATAGACATAGTTGCCAGTGCAAATTCCGTTGAAAACCCCAAGGTACCGGTGGTGGCGCCAAGGCCTATAAAATAGATCACCGGATTGGTGACGTGGGTATACCGGACGGTCCCCCCACGGACACGAATTCGAGCGTCGGGGTATACTGTGCCCACAGATTGCCGGGCGCCGTCAGCATTGCAACAAGGCAGGAAAGGATAGACGTTTTCATACGATATAGACATTAAGGGTATGGGTCTCGATAGTCGAACGTCAAAGTACTATGAAGATCATTTTCCGGCCATAGGAATACTTGGAGAAGCGTGTAAATAAAGCCTGCTGCGGCCCTGGGGCGCCAGGGAGTTGTCCTAAGACAATCTCGAATACTTTTTCCGGTAGTCCCGGGGCGTTAGGCCTGTGAGGCGTTTGAAGATCATACGGAACGTCTTGATATCCTCATAGCCCGTACGGTCCATGACCTCGTCCAGGGAGCAGTTCCCATTCTCAAATGCCTTCTTTGCCGCTTCCACCCCCACCCGCTGAAGGTATTCCATGGGAGTATTATGGGTAGCCGCCTTGAAACGTCGGATGAAGTTTCGCTTCCCGGTAGTACATAGGGCCGATACTTCTTCGATGGAGAGAAGGGTGGCATAATGCCGCTCGATATGAGCCTGGCACTTCAGGATCTCCTCATCATGATGTTGGCGCTGACCTGCGAATACGGCGAAGTGCGCCTGGCTGGTATAGTCGATCTCGATAGAGTAGCGCTTGCTGACTTCCAGCGCCACTTCGCGTCCGCAAAACTTTTCGATGAGATATAGGATCAACTTCAGAGCCGAAAATCCACCTCCGCTGGTATAAACGCCTTCCTGGTCGGTTATGAGTCGGTCCGACTGCATGATGACTTGCGGATAACGCGACTGCATCGCTTCGGCAGCCGCCCAATGGGAGGTAGCCGTCTTGCCATTTAGCAGGCCTGCCTCGGCCAGGAAGAAACTGCCCACGCAAAGGCTGGCGACTTCCGCACCACAACGGTACATTTCGCAAAGCCAATCGACGACGGCAGCGTATTTTGTAAGGATGGCCCGGGGCTCTCCTTTGAATCCGGGGATGAGGATAAGATCGGTGCTTTTTACTTTCTCCATCGTCGTATAACAGAGAAATTGGGCGGGTTCGTCGAGCTGTATGTTCCTGGTTGTCTCTGCTACCAGTTCCAGCCGGAAGGCTGGGGGACGGCCCAGCCCGGTTACATATAGGTTAGCCCCTGTGAGCAGGTCGATCACCCCGCCTACGGAAGACGTGTACACGTCTTCATGAATGAACATCGATATCGTCTTCATGACACGAATTTACCGCTATTTGATGTCACAATATCCCCCTGAGGAAGTCAGAAGTGCTTGTTGTATGCGGCTGCCCGATGCCCCAAATTTGCGGTATGAGCAACCAAATAGAAACAGTCAGCCAGTGGTGGCGTACAATCGCTGCCGCCGCAAACAAACACGAATCTTTAGCCGCCGCCCGGGATTTCGGGGAAGGATGGAGCAGCCTCACCGCCGAGCCACGCGGTGTAGACTATATAGAAACGGATGCCGGTGGGGTTCCGGCGATGTGGGTCAACCCTAAAGGATGCCTGGCGGACCGGGTTCTCCTTTGCTTCCATGGAGGTGGTTTTTTCAGTGGCAGTATGTACACCCACCGGAAACTCTTTGCCCATGTGGCCAAGGCGGTAGGCTGCCGGGCCTTGATCCTGGACTACCGCTATGCGCCGGAATATCCGTATCCTGCGCAGCTCCATGACGCGGCTGCCGCATACCACTGGCTTCTCGCCCAGGACATCCGGCCAGATCACATTGCCTTTATGGGTGATTCCGCCGGAGGTAACCTTTGTATCACCACCCTTTTGGTCGCGCGGGACCAGGGCCTTCCTTTGCCGGCAGCGGTGATGCCCATCTCCCCATGGTATGACATGGAAGGGATCATGGATTCGCTGGATACCAACGCCGGCAAGGACCTGCTATTTACAAAAGAGTGGGTTTCCGCGATCGCGGCTATGTACCTTGGAGAAAAGGGCGATCCCTGTGATCCCTATGCCAACCCGTTGTACGCCGAGCTTAAAGGACTTCCGCCCATTTATATCCAGGTGGGTGGCGATGAACTTTTGCTGGACGACAGCCGCGTCCTCGCAAAACGGGCTTTGCAAGCCGGTGTCGACGTGCGGATCGATATCTTCCCCGGTATGCAACATACCTTTCAAATGGCCGCAGGCAGGGCTCCGGAGTCGGATGAAGCGCTGGCACGCTATGTGGCGTGGGTAAAACCGAAGCTGGGAGTGGGATAATAGGCGGGACCCGGAAAGGTCTGTACATTTGTACCATGTCCATAACAAAAGAAAGCGAATTGACCGGGATGCAAAAGGCGAGTGAGGCCGTTGCGTACACTTTGAGAGAAATGAGTGCCTTTGCCCGACCCGGTATGACGACAAAACAATTAGACGACTATGGAGCACAGGTCCTCGCAGATCTCGGGGCAAGATCGGCGCCCTACCTCACCTATGGTTTTCCAGGCTGGACCTGCATCAGCGTGAACAATGAATTTTGTCATGGCATCCCGTCCGACGACCGCCTGTTGCAAGAAGGCGACCTGGTTAATATAGACGTTTCGGCCGAGCTCGATGGTTTCTGGTCGGACAATGGCGGTTCGTTCGTGCTTGGAGAAGACATTCACCGACATCAAAAACTCGTAGATGCTTCAAAACAGATCCTGCACAAAGCCATCTACAACATAAAGGGTGGCGTTCGCCTTTCGGACATCGGACAACTGATCGAAACGGAGGCTAAAAAACGAGGTTACAAAGTAATCAAGAACCTAACAGGGCACGGAATAGGCAGGGGTCTTCACGAAGAACCGCACGAGATCACCAATTACAGAGACCGGTATAACCTGACGAGATTCAAAAAGAATTCGGTCGTGGCGATTGAAACCTTTATTTCCACGACGTCGACGTATGCCGAAACACTAAAGGATTGTTGGACCATGGTAGGTAATAAAGGCGGCTTTATGGCCCAGCACGAACATACGATCGTGGTTACGGCCGGGGAGCCGATCGTATTGACGGAGAGGAATGGGGTCTGGAATTGACCCCTAACGCAACCATGCATTCCGAATGGCTGTCTGGAGCGCATCCGGTTGAGCCAGCGGCAGGATATGAAACATTTTCCCATCTCGCTCGAGACGTAGCCCCGCATAGCCGAGGTATTTATCATAATCCAGATCTTTGGTGGTACTGGCATAGCTGAATAGCTCATCCAAAGACGTCCCCGCGATCGTTTCGCAGGTCTGGCGGAATTCCGCATCCGAAAAGCCGCGCTTTTTTTGTTGGTAGTATTCGCGGTATAGCCTCACCATGACATCGTCAAGCGATGCGGCGTTATGGGTCTGGTGGCGGATGGCGAGATCGAGGAGCATAGCGACGACGGGTCCCTTATCGTAATACGAGATGGTCTTTTCCAACGATCCGCCAAAGGGCCCGTCGGACCAGGTTTCATAGCTGGCCTCCGTAAGACTCTGGTAAAGATGCCCGGTAGTATTCTCATAGGCGGCAATGTTGTTCTCCAATGCATGAAAAACCTCGTCGGCACCCGTAATACTCGCCCGATTCAGCAGGATATATTCATAATAGACGGTAAATCCTTCCGAGACCCACAGGAGATTCGTGCGGTTTTCCCGTTGGTAATCGAATGGGCCCAGTTCAACCGGCCGGATGCGTTTTACATTGTAGCCGTGAAAATATTCATGGGCAATAAAGCTCAGCATTCTCCGCCGGCCGTTTTCCGTTTGGAGATCTTTCCCGTTGAAGCTCAGCGAGCAGGAGTTAGCGTGTTCGATCCCGCCACGGCCGTCGCCGATGGCGAGAAAGACATAATGATCATAAGGAATATCGCCGATGAGGGTCGACCCGGCCTCCACTATTTTCTGAAGGTCTCTATTGAAAGCGGCCTTATCAAAATCCCCGAGACCGATCCCGGTGAAAGTATGCGGGACACCCCTGACGCTGAACGTCGGCAAGGTTTCCAGCGGGCCCACCAGGATGGGTTCATCGTATAACTCGTCAAAATCGTGGGCATAATAGCCACTACCATCTTTGATGAGCCCTGTGGCGGAAGTCCAGCCGGAGTTGTAAAGCAGGTGGATCACGGCGGGCTTGCCGATCATTCCGCCGGGATAGAGAAACACCCCGCCGGGCAGGATATAGGCATGGTCGGCTCCCAGGTAGGGGTTGGCCACGAATCGCTTTTCGGCTTTGACCGTATAGGTTACCGTGATGGGTGTGCCCCGGTGGGCATAGATGCGCCAGCTGCTGGAATCGGTGCGTCTCCAGTGACCGCTGCTGGTATGGAAGCCGGAGAGCTGGCGGGCGAAATCCAGGAGCTGATAATAACCCGGTGTCCAGCGTGGCAAGAAGAGGTCGAGAGAATCCGCCGGAATGGGCGGCAGGCGCATCGTGACCTGGAAGCAGTGCTTTTCCGGCTGCGCCATGGAGACGGTAAAATGGATGGGCTGGTGCGGTTTTTGCCCGCTGGCGGCCATGGCGATGCCGATACCAAGTAGAAGCAGGGAAAATTTTCTCATATTACTTGTAGTAGTCACCTGAAAATTAGTCAATTCTCACCATGTTACTTATGCTCTCCTGCTCTTTGCATTAGATAATTGATTATAAGACAATTGACCAAATAAACTATTATTACAAAATGGTTAACATATTTCCTAAGTTTGTATATGACGGTTAGAGGCCGAAACCAAATGGGATTGCTGATTGTATTTGAATTCGTGAACTTACTGATTCATCCCTGGTTAGCGGAGTTTACCCGGGAGTCCCCACTGTTGATGTTATTGGCGCTAGTGTTGATTGCAGGATTGCTTATCCCGTTACATCATCGCCTGGAGCACTGGATAAAAGCAAAATTAGTCGATAAAAATAGAGCGATAAGGTTGGCGGTGGCAAAAAAAATGATTGAGAAATTAGAACATAAAGCCAAAAGCGTTTAAACTGAGCTGCTCCAATCAACCAACCAAAAAGCCGTATGAGAAAAGTAGTGTTCATTGCCCTGTTTTTTATTTACACCACCGGTTCTGCGCAAAGTAAATACGTTGACAGCCTAAACTCGCAGCTGTCCGAAGCAAAAAGCCCCCTTGACAGTTTCAGTACTATTGTTAAACTCTCCGAATTCAACTTTGTGCTAAGCGGGGGTACGGCCGAAAAGAATTCAGCCATAACCCTTCTGTCCATCGCGCAGAAATTAAACAACGATTCACTGCTGGCGATTAGCTACAATTGGATTGGCTCTTATTTTGCATTTACAAAAGGAGACAACACTGTGGCACTGCAATATTATTTTAAAGCATTGCCTTTCGCTGTAAAGGCAGACGATAAGCGACGCATCAGCTCCCTTTATTTTGATATTTCCCTGGTTTATTTTACGCTTCAGAACAACGAAGAGGCGGCAATCAATTTGCGAAAGGGTTATGCAAATCTGCCCGACCCATCGTCGCCCAAGTATTTATTTATGCTGATGCAATATCAAGGAGGTATGGCTCAGTATTACATGCTTTCCCGGCAATATGATTCCGCGATTTTTTATACCCAACAATTAGCAGCGAAAAGCCTTAAATTGAACAGCATTTCATTCCAATATGGGGCAATGTATCTCAGTGCCAATGTTTACAGGCAAATGGGCGACAGAGATATGGCCGAAGTGTATTTTAAAAAAGCGGTTGCCGCGACGCCATTGATTCAAAGCAATTCACTCAAGCTTAACTTTTATGATTTTTATATTTCATTTTTGTTTGACAATCGCAACATCGCGGAAGCTCGTAACCAGGCAGCTCAGCTAATGGAATTGGGGGTAAGGGACAATAACAATAACTTAAAGATCTCAGCCGCAGGGTTTTTACGCCGGGCATTTGATTCGCTTCACAGAACAGACAGCGCCTATTATTACTCTAAAATGAAGGATGCGCTTAACGATTCAATTTTTAATCAAAATAACATCAATAAAATTCAGGCAATGGAGTTTAACGAGCAACTCCGAGCGATGGAAGAAAATGCGAAAAAAACAGAAGAGGCAATACAGCGCAAACAAAATATCCAATACGCATTAATTGCTTTGGGGATAATCGTTTTCGTCATCCTGTTTCTATTACTAAGCAGAACGATAATCGTGAGCGAAAAACTGATTTCCTTCTTTGCTATTCTCGGCTTATTGGTCGTGTTCGAATTTATCAACCTGCTCGTACATCCTTGGCTGGCGCATGTTACAAAGGATTCACCGGTGTTGATGTTGATTGCGTTAGTAATGATTGCATCCTTGTTAATCCCCTTGCATCATCGTGTCGAGCACAGGATAAAGGAAAAAATGGTCGAAAAGAACAAAGCGATCCGATTAGCAGCCGCAAAGAAGACAATTGAAAAATTAGAAAAGAAACCCGAAAGCATTTAAACACAAAAAAACCCGCTAACCAACCACTCGCAAACACCTTGATACCTTTCGCTGCAAAATGATATGGAATTAAAAGAAAAAACCCGCAACACCATGTGCTGCGGGCTTCTGACTTCTGATAGCTTTAGACCATTGTCGGGAAGACAGGATTCGAACCTGCGACCCCTACGTCCCGAACGTAGTGCGCTACCGGGCTGCGCTACTTCCCGAGTTTAACCGGCGAAGCCGGTTAAACGGGACGCAAAAATACGGTGCTTCGGCAATCTGGCAAAATGATTATTGTCTTTTCTCAATGAGTTGGAAGGCATTACCGAGATGCCCGGCGAGATCGGTGGGCAACATGCTTTCCTGGGAATCGGCGGCGGCCGCGAGATCACCGGCCAGCCCATGCAGATAAACACCCAGCAGGGCCGCTTCGCCGGGGGAATAGCTTTGCCCCAGCAGGGCTGTCAGGATGCCCGTGAGCACATCACCACTGCCGCCCTTGGCCATCCCCGCATTGCCGGTGGAGTTGAAATAGCTCTTCCCGCCAGGCATGGCGATAAAGGTATAATGCCCTTTGAGCACGATAATGCATCGATGCTTGCGCGCCATGTCGCGGGCCTTGTCGAGCCGGGCGTAATCATCGGTGGAGGGGCCAAAAAGCCGTTCGAATTCCTTGGGGTGGGGGGTAAGGATAGAGTAGGGGGGAAGGAGACCCATCATGTCGGGATTCGCGCCCAGGATATTTAGCGCATCGGCGTCGACGACCATCGGCTTGCGGTATCGCCGCAGGAGTTCCCATAAAAAGGCGACTGTCCGCAGGTCCTGGCCCAGCCCCGGCCCGACACCGACAACCGAATATTTGTCGAGCACGGCATCTGTATGCCCACCGGATGCATTGTCGGAGTCGCCGGCAGGCGGCAGCACCGTATGGATCTTCTCATCATCGTCCGTAAGGACCATGGCCTCGGGAAGCGTCGTCTGGATGATCGTGTACCCGCAGCGCGGCACCAGGATGGTGACCAGCCCCGCGCCGGTTTTGAGACAGGAACGGCCGGAAAGCACGGCGGCACCGATCTTGCCATAGGCACCCGTGACCAGCAGGGCGTGACCGAAATTGCCCTTATGTGCAAAGCTGTTCCGCGGCTTGTAGATTGCGCCGATGATATCCATGTCCAGCAGTTCCGCGTCACTGTTCGTCTTTTGAAGGAAACCAGGATGTAATCCGATGTCCAGGATATGCACCTGACCGACAAAGGCTTCGTTCTCGGGCATCAGAAAGGCCGGTTTATAGACCTGGAAAGCGAGCGTATGCGTGGCCCGGACAACGGTATTGCCTTTGGAGCTCTTGCTGACGAACAGGCCGCTGGGGATATCGATGGCGAGGATCTCGTTGCGGCTCCGGTTGAGATGGTCTACCAGCGCGGCCGTGACGCCCTCCAGCTTTCGGTTGAGCCCAGAGCCCAAAAGCGCGTCGACCAGGATGTCACCGGGCGGGATGGGATGAAAATGTTCTTCGGTTTGGACGAACCGGACTTCGACGGACGTTTCGTGGAGCAAGGCCAGGTTGGCTTGAAAATCTTCGCTGCCGATATGCCCGAACTCGAGGATATGCACCGAGACGGCGCAATCCAGCGACGACAACATCCTCGCGAGGGCGAGGCCGTCTCCGCCGTTATTTCCCTTGCCGCAATAGATGGAAAAAGATCGTCCGAGATAGCCCGCCTTTTCGAGCCAGGACAAACAGCTGCCCGCGGCCCGCTCCATCAGGTCGATGGAGGCGATGGGTTCATGTTGCATGGTATAGGCATCCCATGCCCGGATCTGTTCCGCAGATAAGATTTCCATGCGGAAATTTAGCCAATTTCGAGGAATTTACGCCGACTGCTGCGTCTGACCGCTCTTTTTCCGGGTGGGCTTGTGCTTGACGTAATGCGCTACCTTTCGGTGAGCGGAGTGGTGGACCGTATGGCGATGGCCGGCCGGCCCGGGCGCGACTGAAAAGGCTACGGGACCTCTTTTGGCCGGAGCGACCGTATCGGGGCTGAAAGTTATGGCATTGCCGCCGGTACTATCGGCCGGGTCCGGTTCTTCATCGAAGCTTTCGCGGCTCTGCAGCTGATGATAGTCGCCGAAGAGATCGGCCAGCCGTTTGGCCGTATAAACGGGCGTATAATCGTCATTACAGAGGGCGATGATGGTAGCGTCCTCATCCAGGCAGCGGACAAAAACCGTGCGGTTACCGTGCCACCAGCCATTGTGATAGATGAGTTTCTTGCCATTCGGGATCAGCAGCATCCGCCAGCCGAGACCGTAGTTACGCACGCCGGGTTTCTCGAAGCTGTAGCCTGCATAGGCGCTGTCTAAAACAGCTTTGGTGAACAACGAGCCGGAGCGCAGGGCCTGGTCCCATTTGTACATGTCACGGACCGTGCTATAGACATTTTTGTCGCCATAGACGAGGTCGAGGAACTCCATGCGGAAGGGTCTGCCGGTTATGTAATATGACCCCGTCGCCTTGGCGCTATCGGCGAGCGTATAGACATAGGAGTCCGTCATCCCCAGCGGCTCAAAGAAGGTTCTGCTGATAAATTCAGGATAGGGAAGACCCGAGACCTTCTCGATGATCAGCGCGAGCAAGGCGAAATTGGTATTGGAATATTCAAAATGCCGGTTGGCCTGACCGGTGAACACATCGCGATCACCTGCATGGTCGATGATGTATTGCAGCACGTCGCCATTGCTAAGGAATTTATGTTTGTTGACGAAGGGCTTGACCATGAAATGAACATAGTTGTGTAAGCCGCTCCGGTGATTCAACAATGTTTCGATGGTGACAGCAGGATAGGGGAAGCCGGTGAGGTATTTGGCTACGGGGTCATGGATGTCGAGCTTGCCGTCCTGCCAGAGCTTGAGCGTGCCCATGGCGGTGAATGTCTTGGAGATCGAAGCCAGATGAAAAGCCGTATGCGCCGTGATGGAGTCCCGATGATGCAGCGGATCGGAAAAACCTTTGTATTTCTCGTAGAGGATGACGCCGTTCTTGGCGACCAGGATGCTGCCGTTGAATCGACCGGCGAGCATCGGCTCAAAGAAATGCGCGGTGAGCGAAGAATAGCGTTCGATCTCAGGTCCCGTGAGCTTGGTAACGGCGACGGGAGCGGGTTGTACGGTATCCGTGGGTACCACCGTTTTCGCCGTCTGAGCATGACCACACGATACGACCGCCAAGGCTACGGATAGCACTAAATATCCCATACGAGTCAACAACTATAATTTTTTTGGGTTAGAAAACGGCAAAATTAAAATATTCCGATGTTAATTTGCATTCCAATTCGGAAAAGTAACGCAAAAAGCACGGTAAAATTATGGCGGAAAAAGAAACTACAAGCTATCC
>Ga0134126_10001800_pt1 | contig 27162 bp, 17 predicted proteins | sample KB31752_FD_96881 | JGI IMG/M metagenome (GOLD analysis project Ga0134126, IMG submission 96881) | Terrestrial soil microbial communities with excess Nitrogen fertilizer from Kellogg Biological Station, Michigan, USA - KB3-175-2 | ecosystem: Environmental > Terrestrial > Soil > Unclassified ... | reverse complement strand
GTTGGTCGCCTGCGCGTTGCGGCCGATGGCGGTGGAGTAATCGCCGCTGGCCGTGCTGCTGGAACCGAATGCGGAACTGTACAGGCCGCTAGCCGAGGCGTTCACGCCCACGGCCGCACCTTCCACGCCGGTCACGCTGGAGCCGGAACCGATCGCGATGCCTTGCGTCGCTACAGTCGCGTAACCTGCGCCGTAACCACCTGTGCCTGTTGCCGCCACGCTGGAATTCGCGCCAATCGCGACACCGTTGTTGCTGGCGCTGGTGGCGTGGTCGCCAATGGCGGTAGAAGAATTCGCCGTAGAAGAGGCGTAATTGCCCAACGCGATGCTGTTGTTGGCGCCGGTCGGGCTGCCGACATAGGCATGGTTGCCAATGGCGAGGCTGTTTTGGGAGCCGTACTTGTTGACGCTATAACGCTGTCCGCCCACATATGCCGAGTTGCCAATGGCGACACTGTTGTCGCTGTTACCGGCAATGCTTCCCACCCACGCGTTGTTGCCGATCGCGGTGCTGTTGTTGACGCTGCCGACCGCCGTATTGACCGCGGCATGGTCGCCAAACGCGGAACTGCCCGCGCCATTGGCGACGGAATAACTGCCGGTTGCGGTGCTGAAATTCCCGCGAGCCGAGCTATCGAAGCCGGTTGCTGTGCTCTGCGTGCCTGACGCGTAGCTGTCTTGCCCCAGCGCCGTAGCATCCGTGTTGAGCGCCGCCGCGCCGTCACCGAATGCCGAGGCCGACACGCCATAGGCATGCGCGCCGGTGCCGAGTGCCGTGCTGTAATTGCCGTTGGCATAGGCGTTGGCGCCCGCAGCCGTGGCATCGGTGCCATTGACCTTGGCGCTATCGGTGCCGTCATCCAGGCCATTGGCCTTGAAGTAGTTGTCGGTATGCGTGGCGAGCGTATCCACCGCGTACAACTGCGAACCGTTCACCGCGTCGGTGCTGGTCGCACTGACTTCGCCCGCGGCGACGTTGGTGATCTGACGCTCGTTGCCGACCGTGCCGACGCTGACCACGCTGGTCGGCGCACCGCCGGCGAAGTTCTGCGTCTGGCCGTTGATGGTGACGCTCGGCGTTGCGTTGGGTGCAGCCGAGACCGAGCCCGAACCCAATGCCACATCATTGGCATTGGTGGCGATGGCGCCGGAGCCCAGCGCCACACCGTCGGCCGCCATCGCATTGGCGGTGTCGCCGAATGCGAGCGAACCCGCGGCCGCGGCGCTGGAATCATTGCCCAGCGCGACCGAACCCTGGCCGGTGGCGGTGTTGCCTTCGCCTTCCGCGACCGCGCCCTGACCATTGGCGGTGTTGTTGTCACCTATTGCTACCGCGCCAAGGCCCGTGGCGGTGTTGGGGTCGCCGATCGCGACCGCGCCATTGCCGCTGGCGGTGTTGCCAGCGCCGATCGAAACCGCCTGGCCGCCGGTGGCCGTTGCGGTTTCACCGATGGCGACCGCGCCACTGGAGTTGGCGACGGCGTTGTAGCCGATCGCCGTGGCAAAAGTCGCGGAAGCCGAAGCGCCATTGCCTTCGGCGATGCTGTTGCCGGCCGAAGCCGTAGCGCCATTGCCGAGCGCGACAGAGTAACCACCCAACGCCTTGGCATTGCTGCCGGCCGCCAGGCTGTTGGAGCCGCCGGCGTTCGCCTTGTAGCCCAGCGCCGTGCTGTCCGTCGAATTGGCCTGAGCGTGATCACCGAAGGCCGAAGCGCTGTTGGCGTTCGCCGAAGCATAGTTGCCGATCGCGGCAGCGTTGTTGGCATTGGCCGACGCCGCGTTCACGCTGGCGTGGTTGCCCAGCGCGATCGCGTTGTCGGCGTGATACGAGCCGTAATAGTTGCCGCTGGCGCTGACGCGCGCGGACGTGCCGATCGCGACCGCATTGTTGGCGCTCGAGTATTCACCCGTCGCGCTGACGCTGGCGGAAGTGCCCTGCGCCATGCTGTTGTTGGCGTTGACGCCATAACCATTGGCGCTCACCGAAGCGCCGGTGCCCATCGCCGTGCTGTTGATGGCATTGCTGTGGTTGAAGTAGCCACCGCCACTCGCAGTGACCCCGGCATTGTTGCCGAAGGCATTGCTGCCGCTCACGTCGGAATATCCACCAGCCGTGACGTGCGCGCCCGCGCCGATCGCATTGGCGTCATTGGCCGAGGTGAAGCCGCCGCTGGCGGATACGAGAGCACCGTCGCCGACGGCTGTGCTGCTTACCGCGCTGGCGGTACCGAAGAAGCCGCCGCTGGCGGTGACGCCGGCGTTGTTGCCGATCGCCGTGCTGTTGCTGGCGTTGGCCGAAGCGGAGTACTGGCCGCCGGTGGCATTGACATGCGCGCCATTGCCGAATGCGGAACCATTGTCTGCGCTTGCGCCGCTGTAATCAAAGCCGCCGGTTGCCGTGACATTTGCGCCATTGCCGAATGCCGAGCCATTGTTGGCGCTGCCCCGGCTGCTGCCGTAATAGCCGTAGCCTGACGCGATGACATTCGCACCGCTGCCGTTGGCCGTGCTGTTGTTGGTGAGAGCGTGCGCGTTGAAGCCCGTCGCGGTGCTGTCCGTGCCGGTAGCGATACTGTCGGGGCCCAGCGCGGTGCTGTCGGTGCCGCTGGCCAGGGAAGCGAAGCCGAAGGCATTGGATTCGACGCCATACGCATGCGCGCCCACGCCCGTTGCCGTGGAGTTGGTTTGACTGGCGCGCGAGCCGTAACCGAGCGAGGTGCTGTAATTGCCGGTCGCACGGGAGTTGTCACCCAATGCGGTGGCATCGGTGGCGCTGGCATAGGAATTAACGCCAATCGCGCTGCTGTTGGCACCGCTGGCATTGGCGTGATCGCCCAATGCGGAAGCGGAGTTGTTGTTGGCGGTGGCGTAGTTGCCGATCGCCACGCTGTTGTCGGCATTCGTGTAAGCGCTCGGGGAAATGCTGGCGTGGTTACCGATGGCAATATCATTGTTGGCGCTGCTGAAATCGCTGCCGACCGAAACGTTCGCGCTATTGCCGAGCGCAATACTGTTGCTGGCGCCACTGGAATAGTAGCCCGTTGACACGTTGGCGCCGCTGCCGAAGGCAATGCTGTTGTTGGCTGCGGTGGCATCACCCCCAGAAGCGACCCGAGCACCATTGCCTATCGCCGTGCTGCCGCTGGCGCTGCCGTACTTTTGGGCGGAAACATTGGCGCCAGTGCCGATCGCCGCGCTGTTGCTGACATTGCCGGCATAGGTGTTGACACTGGCGCCATTGCCCAGCGCCAGCGCGCTATTCGCGCTCGCGCCCGCGAAAAAGCCGCCCGTTGCCGTGACATTGGCGCCGTTGCCCAACGCCGTACTGTCGCTGGCATTGGCCGAGCCATAGTGGCCACCGGTGGCATGGACACCGGCATTGCTGCCAAGCGCGGTGCTGTTGGTTGCGCTGCCGGAGCTGGAGCCGTAAAGGTTGTACTGGCCGCTGGCGCCGATGCTGGCATTGGCACCGAAGGCGCTGCTGTTATCCACATTGCCATAGGCGCCGGCGCTGACATTGCTGCCAAAACCGGTTGCGGTGCTGCGATAACCGGAGGCCGTGCTGTTCTGGCCCAGCGCAGTGCTGTCGTTGCCGGTCGCGCGCGCGTTGTCGCCGAAAGCGGACGAACTGGTGCCGGAAGCGTAAGCGTTCGGACCCGCCGCGACGGAATCCGTGCCGGATGCTACGGAGTAATCGCCGCCCGTGCCGTTGGCCTTGAAGTAGTTGTCGGTCTGCGTCGCCAGCAGATCCACCGCGTACAACTGCGATCCATTCACCGCGTCGGTGCTGGTCGCGCTGAGTTGACCGGCGGCGACATTGGTGATCTGACGCTCATTGCCGACCGTGCCCACGCTGACCACGCCGATGGGTGCACCGCCCGCGAAGTTCTGGGTCTGGCCGTTAATGGTCGCGCTGGACGTTGCCACCGCGGCTGCGTCAACCGCGCCCGAACCCAAGGCCACGCTGTTGGCGAAGCCGGCCGTGTTGGCGTCATTGCCGATCGCTACGCTGGCTGTACCCGAAGCGTTGGCGAAATTGCCGACTGCGACCCCATCAGTGCCGGCGGCATTGGCGCGATTGCCGAGAGCAGCGCTATCCGCGCCGCCCGCATTGGCCAAATAACCGACCGCGAGAGCTCCAGCGGCGGTTGCGCCGGTAGCCGCGCCATTGCCGATCGCGGTGCTGGCGAAGCCGCTGGCGTGCGCGCGATCGCCCCACGCGTTGCTGGCATAACCTTGCGCATAAGCATTATTGCCGAATGCAGTAGAGAAATTGGTGGAAGCGTGCGCGCCGTCCCCGAAGGCGGCCGACTGCGAGCCATTGGCCTGCGCAGCCTCGCCGACCGCCGTGCTGTTGACGCCGGTCGCACTGGCATGGCTACCACCCGCGAAGCTGTTGGTGCCCGAAGCTGCGCTGAGATAACCGAGCGCAGTGGCGCCGACCGCCGTCGCGTCTGCGGAGTTGCCCAAAGCAGAGGTTGACACCCCGTAAGCGTGTGCGGCGACACCGAGCGCAAGGGCGCCGCCCGAAGCGCTGGCCGTGACGGCCTTGGCGCCGGAGCCGATGGCGACGTTGGCCGCACCGTTGGCGACCGTATTGGTGCCGAGGGCGACAGCGTCGTTAAAGGTTGAGTTGGCGTTGTAACCGATCGCGACCTGGTGGACTCCGGTTCCCCCGGCCACCGACTTCTGGCCGATGGCGATGGCGGCGCCGCCGGAAGCGGTGGAGTTGAAGCCGCCGGCGAAGCTGTTGTAGCCGCTGGCGACCGCATCATCACCCAACGCGGTGCTGTAGTTTCCGCTCGCATTGGAACGGTTGCCGAAGGCGGAGCTGCTGCCGCCGCCCGCGCTGGCATATGAGCCGAACGCCGAGCTGTTGGCGCCCGCTGCGCTGGACAACACGCCGATCGCATTGCTTACGCGGCCTGCGGCATTGGCCTTGTCGCCGGCTGCGACGCTGTAATCGCCATTGGCGCTGGCGTTGTAGCCGATTGCGGCGGAGCTGATGCCGCTGGTGTGCGCATCAATGCCCACCGCCGTGCTCCGGAGGCCGGAAGCCGCGGTGTTTTGACCCAGCGCTGTGGCATCCGTGTTGGTCGCCTGTGCGTTGTCGCCAAAAGCGCTGCTGCTGATGCCGGAAGCCACTGAGTTGTAACCGAACGCGCTGCTGTCGGCGCCGGAAGCATTGGCTTTCGGGCCTGCGGCGGTCGCATCGGCGCCGCCGGCGGAGGCGTAATCGCCGCCCACGCCATTGGCCTTGAAGTAATCGGTGGTGGTGCCGACCAGCGTGGTCACCTGGCCGAGATTGACGGCATCGGTGGAATTAACGCCGTTGGCGACGTTGGTAATGCGGCGCTCGCTGCCGACACTGCCCACCGAAACGGTATTGGCCGCGCTGACCACCGAGTTGGCGCCGAGCGCCACGCTGTTGGCGAAGCCGCCGTCCGATGCCGAAAGTCCCAGAGCAACGCCCCCGGTACCGGTGGCCGAAGCCTGCTGGCCGATTGCGGTGGATTCCAAACCGCTGGCAACACTGTGCGTGCCCACGGCGACGGTAAACTGATTGCTGGCGACCGCGCTATAGCCCACCGCCACCGCCGAGGTGTTGGAGGCCGCAGCCTTGTCGCCGAGCGCGGTGGAGTAGTTGCCGGATGCCGCAGCGAAACTGCCGAACGCCGAGGAATGGGTGCCGCTCGCGGAGGACTTGTAACCCACCGCGCTGTCATCTAGGCCACCTGCGTAGGCGTTGACGCCGAGCGCGGTGCTGTAGGCCCCGGCTGCGTTGGCGCCGGTGCCGCAACCCAGCGCATCGGTGCCGCCGGCCAGCGCGCCGGTGCAGTTGATCTGCCCCGCAAACGCCATCGGCGCCGCGATCGCCAATATCACCGCCAGCGCAAGCTGCGCCAGGCGCGTGCCTGCGAATCGACCCGTTCCTGCGGCAGAGGCGGACCCGACGCTCTTGGACGTCGCAAGCTCGGAGGCCACCACCACTTGGTTGAGGGACTTGTTCCAAACCAGACTATAGATTTTCTTGTTCATGATCTGCTCTCGATGAAATTGGACAGCTCGCGGGAATGCGAAAAATTCTGTGGATTACGGATGCGACAAAGCCCACGCGGGCGGATGGCCTGCGCGGGCGGAAATTCGAAGGACGGTGATGCGAAACGACGGCTTGCAGCCGCTCGTGCAAACTTTTTCTTGATGCATCAGACCCCCCTGAGCCTGTTGCAAACCCCTGTAAACGAGCCCCGTCGGGCCCTTGCGTGACGCGCAATCAAGCGATCGCAGCGTCCCCTCGCGGCGCAGCCTCCCTGCTGCACACCTACTTAACCGCAGGGGGCGAGCGTAGCAAGAAAGTGACGGGGTTCACAACACTGCATTGCAACATTTGGCAAAGGCGCGTCCGGCTTGGGTTTGCGCGGCAGTGCAGGCAAAAACTGTATCGCCTGCAAGCAGGCTCCTACGCAAGCAGGCTCCTGCGAGGGCGATGTCTGGTCGCCTGCAAGCAGGCTCCTGCGAGGGCGAGGGTCTGGTCGCCTGCAAGCAGGCTGCTACGAATCAAGCTTTTGTAGGTAGCGAGCCTGCTCGCGACCAGGATTGCGGAATCAAGAAACGCGGCGACGCCGGTCGCGCGCAGGCGCGCTCCTACGAGAGCGGAAACCCGAAAAACGCGCGGGCATTGGTGCTGGTCTGCGCGGCCACGGCTTCCACGGTTTGGCCGCGGTCGCGCGCGACTTCCGCGCAGATGTGCGCCAGGTACATCGGTTCGTTGCGGCGATGGCTGGGCTGCGGACGCACCGTGCGCGGCAACAAATATGGTGCGTCGGTTTCCAGCAGCAGACGGTCTGCCGGGATGTCACGCACCAGCTCGCGCAGATGGGTGCCGCGGCGCTCATCGCAAATCCAGCCGGTGATGCCGATGTGGCAATCCAGATCCAGATAGTCGAACAAGGCCTTGCGGGTAGCGGTGAAGCAATGCACCACCGCGTTGGGCACGCGATCGCGCGCGGCTTTCAGCAGCGACAGGAAATCTTCATGTGCGTCGCGCTGGTGCAGGAACAACGGCTGGTGGTTCTCCACCGCTATTTGCAACTGCTTTTCGAACGCAGCGAGTTGCGCCGCGCGCGGCGAATAGTTGCGGTGATAATCCAGCCCGGTTTCCCCCAGCGCCTTCACTTGTGGTTCGCGGATCAGCGCCCGCAGCAGCGCGTCGGTCTCCGCATCGTAATCGCTCGCGTGGTGCGGATGCACGCCGGCGGTGGCGAACAGCACGCCCGGATGCGCGCTCGCCAGTTGCCGCGCGTGCTCACTGCCTTCCCTGGATGCGCCGGTCACAACCATCTGCGCAATGCCGTGTTCCCGCGCGCGAGCGAGCACCGCATCGAAATCGTGGCGGAAGGATTCATGGGTGAGGTTGGCGCCGATGTCGATGAGGTGCATGAGCCGATTGTAGGAGAGCGGGTTATCTGTAGGAGTGCGCCTGCGCGCGACCACGGCGCCATTGGCCATGGATGGCAATGCCTGTCGCGCGCAGGCGCACTCTTACAATGGCGCGATGTCATCCGCCGAACCTCCGTTTCCGATCTCCCCGCTGCTCCCCGCGATCCGTGCCTCGCTTCGCGAACATCCGCGGCTGGTGCTGGAAGCGCCGCCCGGCGCGGGCAAGACCACGCAGGTTCCGCCGGCGCTGCTGGACGAGCCGTGGTTGCATGGGAAGAAGATCATCCTGCTGGAGCCGCGCCGCCTCGCCGCGCGCGCGGCAGCGGAATTCATGGCGCGGCGATTCGACGAACCGGTCGGGCAAACCGTCGGTTATCGCATCCGCTTCGAATCACGCATCGGCGCGGGCACCCGAATCGAAGTGGTCACCGAAGGGATTCTCACGCGCATGTTGCAGGACGATCCGGAATGCCCAAGCATCGGCGCAATCGTATTCGACGAATTCCACGAACGTCATTTGCAGGGGGACCTCGGCGCGGCACTGACGCTGGACGTGCTGCTGGGACTGCGTCCGGACCTGCGGATGATCATCATGTCGGCGACGCTGGAAGGCGAGCGCGTCGCGAACTGGCTGGAAGCGCCGGTGATCCGCAGCGAAGGCCGCGCGCATCCGGTGCGCGTGCAGTATCCGCCGCTACGGCGCGGTGAAGGCGAATCCTCGCATTTGCGCCGCACAATCGAGCAGTCGCTGCAGGAGACCGATGGCGATGTATTGGTATTCCTGCCGGGGCGAAGGGAGATTGCGCGTTGCCGGGGCCTGCTTGCAGGCGATATGGCTGCGGCGAATATCGAAATCCTGGCTCTGCATGGCGAGCTCTCGCTGGCCGAACAGCACGCCGCGCTGTCGCCCGCCGAGCCGGGCACCAGGCGCGTGATCCTCGCCACCAACGTCGCCGAATCCAGCGTCACGTTGCCCGGCATCCGCGCGGTGGTGGACACCGGTCTGGCGCGCGAGCCGCGCTTTGATCCGAATTCCGGCTTCACGCGCTTGCAGACGCTCACCATCTCGCAGGCGTCCGCCGACCAGCGCGCCGGCCGCGCCGGTCGCACCGCACCCGGCGTGGCGTACCGCTTGTGGCCGCAGACTCAGCGATTGGAACCGGCGCGCACAGCGGAAATCGCGCAAGCGGAATTGTCGGGCCTGGCGCTGGAGCTTGCCGCGTGGGGAATCGGCGAGGATGCAAACGCCGCGTTGCGCTGGCTCGATCCGCCACCTCCCGGCGCGCTCGACGCCGCGCGCGAATTGCTGCAGCGCCTCGGCGCGCTGGATGCGCGATTGCGGATCACCAAACTTGGCCGCACGATGCTGCAGCTGGGCGCGCAGCCGCGCCTGTCCGCTGCCGCGGTGCGCGCGCCGGAAACGCAGCGCGCGCTGATCGCCGATCTGCTCGCGCTGCTGGAAGGACGTTCGCCCTTGCGTGGTGCGTTCAATGACGACCTGCGTGCGCAGCTTTCCGCATTGCATGTTTGGCGGGATGGCGGGGGCCGAAGAGCGCCATCCGTGACCGAACAACTTCGTGGTGCCGATGCCGGTGCATTGTCCGCAATCGAGCAGAGCGCTCGCGGCTGGCGCAAACGGCTGGAGGTGCGCGGCGCGCCGACCGGCGTGCCGGATGCGCTCACGGTCGGCAATCTGCTGCTGCACGCGTTTCCCGATCGCGCGGCAAAACGCGACGAGCGCGATGCGCGTCGCTATCTGCTCGCCAACGGACGCGGCGCGAGGTTGCATGAGGAGTCGGCACTGTTCGGCGAGCCGTGGCTGGTGATCGCGGAAGCACGCTTCGAGGCGCGCGACAGCCTTGTATTGAATGCCGCACCATTCGATCCGGCCCTGCTGCAAAGGGATTACGCGTCGCACGTGACGCGCGAGCGCGTGGTGCGCTGGAATCACGAGCGTGAGGTGGTGGAAGCGTTCGAGGAGGAACGCTTCGATGCGATTCCGCTGTCGCGGAAGAATGTTCCGGTTGCGTCGGAGGACGCGCTGCTTGCGCTGCTGTCGCAGATTCGAGCGCGCGGTTTGCCATCGCTGCCGTGGAGCGAACACACGCAACGCCTGCGCGAACGCGTAAAGTGGTTGCGCAGCACGATGCCGGATGCGGGTTTGCCGGATGTTGGCGATCCTGCGCTGCTGGACTCCCTGGAACAATGGCTCGCGCCGCCACTGCATGGCAAGCGCAAGCTGGATGCATTGTCGGCAGCCGAATTGGCGGACGCGTTTGCTTCCCTGCTCGATTGGCCGCAACGCAAGCTGCTGGACGAGCACGCGCCGGACGCAATCACGGTGCCAAGCGGCATGACGCGCCGGGTCGAGTACACGAACGAAGGCCCGGTGCTCGCGGTGAAATTGCAGGAACTGTTCGGGCTGGCCGACACGCCTCGCGTAGCCAATGGCCGCGTGCCCGTGACGCTGCACCTGCTGTCGCCCGGCGGGCGGCCGATCCAGGTCACGCAGGATTTACGCAGCTTCTGGGAGCGCACCTACCCGGAAGTGAGAAAGGAATTGAAAGGCCGTTATCCGAAACACCCGTGGCCCGACGACCCCTGGACTGCAACGCCCACGCATCGGGCCAGGCCGCGCTCCTGAAGCGGCCGCTTGCAAGCAAGCTCCCGCAGAACCGATCGAAACGCTTTCGTAGGAGCCTGCTTGCAGGCGATCGGCGCGAAGCGCCGTCGCTATAACCAACTTGCATTCCAATACGGATAAGACATCAGATCATCAACCAACCCGGCGCGAACCGGATTGTTCAAAAACATAACGCGCCGTTGCCAATACATCTTCTTCCTCGCGCAGCGCGTGATCGTGAAACGCCTTCGACCAGATGCGATCCGAAGCGGGAATGGCCCGATGACATTCCCTTGTAAGGCTTTCAACCGCTGCACCCAGCGCGTCAAAGATGTTGCCTCGCCGAGTTGCACCAGTGCATGAAAATGGTCGGGCATCAGCACCCAGCAGACGGACGCGGCGTCTTCGGCGTTGGATGCGGAATCCAGTGCACCACAGGCCACCATGGCAAGAGCGCTGTCGCGGAACAAGGGATTCCTGCCCGCTGTCGTGAACGTGATCAGGTAAATGCCGCCGGGCTGGCACGCACGGCCCTTGCGCAATGCGCGATGTCCGGGTTCAAACATGTGCGAGAGCATCCGTGATCCGTGTTTCCGCAGGAATCAACGGAGTGCTCGTTGCGATGTCGGCTATGGTCCAGGTCGCCGGCAAGCAGGCTCCTACAAAAGCGCGGTAATCGCCTGCACGCGGGCTAACGAACAGGTTCCTGGCGCCCATGGGTTGCCTCCACGCACGCTCTTTCTAATGGCATTTCCGCCAGCGTCAGTCGCTTGCAAGCAAGATAGATTCCTACGGTTACTTCGGCGGCGGCGGCAGGCGCTCGAAGCTGCCGGGATCGCCGGGGAATTCCACCGGGCTTTCCCAGCCATCCTGGCTGACGGCGGAAACACCGAAGAAGTAGTCGTCGATGTTGATGCCTTTCAACACGATCGAAGTTGCATCGCCGGCATCGCGTGAGTGTTGCCATTGCGGCGCGGTCGTCTCGCGCCACCACACCGTGTAGCGCGCGGCGCCCGGCGAAGGCTGCCAAGACACCGTGGTGTCGTAAGTGACCGCGCCCTTGATCTGCACGTCCTGCGGCGGCATCGGCGCACTCGCCATCGACGCCATCGTCAGCGCGTTTACGCGCGTGACGTTGGCGAGATAATCGAAATCCACGTGATCGATGGTGTCACCGTAATGGATGCCATTCTCCACGCGCACGTCCTGATGTTGATGCGTGTAATCCTCCTGCGATTCGGTGACGCGCACCGCGGGATAGCCCTGCTCCAGGAAAGACACCTGGTCGCCGCCGCGGCCGTAACGATCGGTGCGGTAGACCATGCGCACGTGGAAGTCGCCGAGGTATTGATCGGCGAGCGTGGTCATGTAGCGCGCGATGTTGCGCGAGGGCGAATCCAGTTCGCCGCCGTGATAGCTGCGGGCTTTGGCCTGCTTGGCGGTCTCATTCATTTTGGTGCCTTCCGAGAATACGCGCACGGTGTGCGGATCGATCTGGCCGTCACCACCGCGCGGACTGCCGACGATGTCGTTGTTGAGATCGGCCTCTACTTTCCAGCCATGATCCACCGCGTATTGGGCGATGATCTGGCCGCCGTACAGGCCTTGCTCTTCGCCGGAATCGGCGGAGTAAACCAACGTCGCCGCGAACTTGTACTTCGACAGTACATGCGCGGCTTCGATCAGCGCGGACACGCCCGATGCATCGTCGTCCGCGCCGGGCGCATCGTGGGTCGCATCCATCACGTCGCTGCGGCGCGAATCCAGATGCCCGGTGATCACGATCACGCGATCGGGATCGGTCTGCCCGCGCTGGATCGCGACCACATCCATTACCTCCACGCCGTTCTTGGGTGTGCGTTCCCCGGTGAACACTTTGGAAGGCGTGACGATTTCGAGGCAGCCGCCGCAGCCTTTCGAGATGTCCTCGAACTGCGACTTCACCCAGCGCCGCGCCGCGCCGATACCGCGCGTATCCGACTTCGTATCCGAGAGCGTGCTGCGGGTGCCGAAGCCCACCAATTTCGCATCGATGTCGTGCAGCGATTGCGCCGAGACCGCTTGGGCGATCGCGCGCAATTGCGGATGCGTGTTGGCCGGCGGCGGATTGGAAGTCGGCGCATCGGAAGCGAACGCGGGCAACGTGAGTACGAAGGCCGCGGCGGCGATCGCTGTGTGGATTCGAAGCATGCGCATGTCGGATTCCTCGCGGCGGGATTTGCCTAGCGTAAATCCTCGCTGCGCGAAGTGCAGGTGTATTTGGTCACCGTCATTGCGGGTTCCGCGCCGCGTGCGGCCCCGGAATGGCGAGGATGAGCGCGCGGACGCGGTGCGCCGCAGCATGCCGGGAGCGCAGTCAGGCTCTAAACTGGTCGTTCGTGTGTAGGAGCCGGCCTGGCGACACTTTGTCGCGCGCAGGCGCGCTCCCGCGTATTGCGACCATCGCAAGGAGAGCCTTATGCGCCGCATCGTCCTGTCTGCCCTCGTCGTCGCCGCGTGTGTCGCGGCACCCTCGCAAGCCGCCGATCTTCCGGCACCCGCCGACAGTTCGGGTGGCCAAGTCGTGCCATTCGCGCCGGCAATCACCGCCCAGGGCTTCCGCGATTACGACAAGGCGATCTCCAGCGATTACATGGAAGGCCGCAAGCCCGGTACTGAAGGCGGGAAGCGCGCGACGGCGTACATCGTCGAGCAGTTCAAGAAGCTGGGCCTGGAACCGGGCAACCATGGCTCGTGGTTCCAGACCGTGCCGACGGTTTCGGCCACCGTGCAGAACAAGGACAAGCTGAAGCTCGACGTCAGCGAAGGCGGCGGCACGCAGTCCTTTGCTTATGGCACCGACATGGTCGCCTACGACCCGCAGGACAAGCCGCACGTTTCCATCAAGGACTCGCCGGTCGTCTATCTCGGCTACGGCGTGGACGCGCCGGAATACCAGTGGAACGACTACGCCAAGCAGGATGTGAAGGGCAAGACCGTGATCGTGCTGGTCAACGATCCCGGTTTCGGCGACCACGACCCGAACCTCTTCAAAGGTCGCACGATGACCTACTACGGCCGCTGGACTTACAAGTACGAGCAATGCGCGCGGGCCGGCGCGGCGATGTGCGTGATCGTGCACGACACCGAGGCTGCGGGCTATCCGTGGACGGTGGTGAAGAACAGTTGGACCGGTCCGCAACTGAGCCTGCCCGCATCCGAGGATCCCGCGCCGCGCGTGCCGGTGGCCGCATGGATAACGACCGATGGGGCGCGGCGGCTGTTCGCCAAGGCCGGGCTGGATTTCGACAAATTGAAAGCGGCCGCCGACCACCGCGGCTTCAAGCCGGTTGCCTTGAACGCCAAGGCTTCAATCGCCTTCGACAGCACCATCGAACACGGCAGCGCCAACAACGTGCTCGGGCTGGTCAAGGGCAGCAAATATCCCGATCAGGTGATCGTGTATTCGGCGCACTGGGATCATTTCGGCCGCGATCCGAAATTGAAAGGCGACCAGATTTTCAACGGCGCGATCGACAACGGCACCGGCATCTCGGCGCTGCTGGAAATCGCCGGCGCGTTCGCCAAGAGCAAACCCGAGCGCAGTGTGCTGTTCCTGGCCACCACGTTAGAGGAATCCGGCCTGCTCGGTTCGCTCTATTACACCCAGCATCCGGTGTTTCCGCTGGACAAGACCGTCGCAGACATCAATATGGATGCGATGGACGTGATCGGCCCGACGAAGAACCTGCAGATCATCGGCAGCGGGCAATCGCAACTGGAAGACATGCTGAAAGCCGCGCTGAAAAAGCAGGGCCGCTATACCAGCCCCGATGCCACGCCGGAGAATGGCTTCTACTACCGCGCCGATCATTTCAGCTTTGCCAAAGCCGGCGTGCCCGCGCTGATGACCCAGACCGGCAATGACAAGGTGAAGGGCGGCACCGCGGCAGGCACTGCTGCACTCGCCGATTACACCGCGCATCGCTACCACACGCCGCAGGACAACTTCGATCCGAATTGGGATTTTTCGGGCGTAGCCGAAGACGCGCAGGCGCTCTACGAAGTCGGCGCGCAACTCGCCAACAGCCAGCAATGGCCGCAGTGGAACACCGACAGCGAGTTTCGCGCGAAACGGCAGAAGGAGATGGCGCACTGATGCACCACTCCCGCCTGTGCTCATTGCAGATCGACTGCAACGTCTCCGACATCGACGAGGCGACCCGCTTCTGGGCCGCCGCGCTCGGCTGGCCGGTGGACATGGACCATCCTGGAAGCCGGGACAAGTATCGGCAGCTCGCGACGCCGGTGGATCAACCGATGGTGCAGCTCCAGCGCGTGGAGCACGAAAGCCGCGTGCACCTGGACATCGAAACCGACGAGATCGAGGCGGAAATCGCGCGGCTGGAAAAACTCGGTGCGGTGGTGGACAAGCGATTCGAGCGCTGGGTGGTAATGCGTGCACCGACCGGACAGCGCTTCTGCGTGGTGCGCGTGCAGCGTCCGGGATTTGCGGAGAACGCGAATCGGTGGGATTGACCTGCTGATGACGGCGATCGTGACATCAAGGGTGGTCGCGGAGTTCTACCGCGGCATCGACTTTCCCCAAAACTGGGACACTGGCGATGCCCCGATCACCGTGGGGATGGCGCGAGAGCGCGTGATGTCGGTCATCGTTCTTCTCGATGCGCAGGCCAAGCCGCTCGCAGCTTGCTGGCAAGTCGAAGGAGAAGACGAGCGGTTTGTCCGTATCCGCTTCGAAGCCGGAGAAGAGGATGATCTGCTCGATGGCCTGAATGACGACTTGGGCGCGCAAAGCCTGAGGATTGGTGTCGAGGATCTGTTTGCGACGCTGTTGTGGGAGCCCAGGGAGCTTCGTCCCGACCAGGCCACCTACGTCCGCAAGGAAGTTTTGTTGCGCGGCAGATATTCTCGACTGGTCTGGAATCTTTCCACGCGTGAAATTCTCACGCACGCTTCCGACTTGCTGTTCGTCACGCGACAGACCTCCGACGGGTTGGCGCAGGGCGTGCCAGACAACGTCGAAGAAATGCACGTGGACGCAGACAAGAACGTCTCCGAAGATTTTATTGTTCTACCTGCCGATCCCGCGATGCCGAAAGCACGCGATCAGGAACTCGTCACCCAGAAGGTGCTCGCGTTGGCGCTCGCCATCTTGCTGGCGGTGGTAGTGATTGGTGCGCTCGCCATCGATTTGGTTGATGCAAAATCCTAGCGAGCCCAGTCCCTGGCTTTCAAATATCCCGCAAGTTTTGCTTCCGCACTCCCCACCTCAGGCACATAGCCGTATTCGTAACGCACGCGCGGCGGCAGCGACATCAGGATGGATTCGGCGCGGCCACCCGATTGCAGGCCGAACAGCGTGCCGCGGTCGTAGACCAGGTTGAATTCCACATAACGCCCGCGACGGTACAACTGGAATTCGCGCTCGCGCTCGCCGTACTCCATATCCCTGCGGCGCGCCACGATCGGCAGGTATGCGTTGAGGAACCCTTCGCCGACCGCGCGCTGGAATTCAAAACACTTCTCGAACCCCCACGCATTGAGGTCGTCGAAGAACAGCCCGCCGATGCCGCGCGCCTCATTGCGGTGTTTGATGAAGAAGTACTCGTCGCACCACTTCTTGTATTTCGCATGGACGTCCGAACCGAACGGCGCGCACAGGTCGCGCGCGACCGTGTGCCAGTGCACGCAGTCCTCGTCGAACGGATAGAAGGGCGTAAGGTCGAAGCCGCCGCCGAACCACCACACCGGTTCCGCATCGGGCTTGCGCGCCTCGAAGAAGCGCACGTTCATATGCGCGGTCGGCACGTACGGGTTGCGCGGATGCACCACCAGCGACACGCCGCCGGCGGTCCACGAGCGTCCGGCCAGTTCGGGCCGGTGCGCGCTGGCCGAGGGCGGCAGGGTGTTGCCGGAAACCTTCGAGTAACCGACGCCGGCCTGTTCGAACACCGCGCCGCCTTTCAGCACGCGGGTGCGGCCGCCACCTCCGGCCGGCCGCGTCCAGGCGTCTTCACCGAAACGCGCGCTTGTGTCAGCCGTTTCCAGCGCGGCGCACAGGCGATCCTGCAAACCGCGCAGGTAGTCGTCTACTTCCTGGAGGTGTTCGTGCATGGGCCAGGCGGGAGAGAAGCCGTCGCAAAGCGTCGCGAGCGAAGGCAGGTCGGCCGCCGCCGGAGCGCAGGAATCGGAATGTACACCTCAGTACATGAGGATTCCGAGCACCGCCGGCGGCCGAGATGCCGAGCGCAGCAGCTCTGCGGCGATTTCCTACTGCGCCATCACCAGCCTGCTCTTGATATCGCTCACCAGGTTCTGGATCCAGCTTGCGTAATTGGTGTGGATCATGCGCACGCCATTCTTCACTTCGTATTTCAGGTTGTTGCTGGTGACATAGTTGATCTGGATCTGCTGCGGCGTGTAATGCACCGCGATGCTGACGCTGAAATCGCGCGGCGCATAGGTCGCGTCGAGTTCGCCCGGCATGCGATGGGTGATCGTCCAGGCGCGCTGCATCAGCGATTGCGCGATCACGTCGGTGATTTGCGCGTCGCTGAAACCGGCCGGTACCGCGATCGGCGGCGGATCGGTGAGCGGCACCTGGCGGAACGCCATCGTCAGCAGCAGCAACGGCAGCAACAGCACGAGATGAATGCGTTTCATGTCTTCTTCCCCTTGTTGTAGAACCAACCGTAAGGTGCAACTGCGCAAGCTTAATACGTAGCCCCGATGAAGCGAAGCGCAAGGGGCGTCGCGCATTGCCCCGGATTCGGCCGCTGCGCGGCATCCTGGCTTACGTCACGCGCGACAACATTCGCTTGTTGCCGATCAAGCGCGCCCACGCGGACCCGGTCTGCAACCACATCAGGTAACCCGCTTCCAGCGCGATGCGCCGCATGGTGCGGGCGCTGCAGTGCAGCCGCGCTTCCGCCGCGCACGCCTGCGCGGGAAATCCCAGCGCCCGCGCCAGGGCAAAACAACGCGCAAGGTGGTAACGGCTGCTGATCAGCGCGACATCAGGCAACGGCGCACCCAGCAGCGAACGCGCGTGGCGCAGATTTTCCAGCGAATCGGTGGAAGCCTGTTCCAGCGTGACCTCGACCGTCACCGGCAAGCCGTGCGCGTGCAGCCAGCGCAAGCCCGCCGCGGCTTCACTGATCTGCGCGCCGGACGCGCCGCCCAGCAACATCAGTTTCGATGCGGGCTGCTCGGCGAGCACCGCCAGGGCGCGTTGCAAACGCACGATGTACTCGCGTTCCGGCTTGCCGTTGCCACCGAGCCTGCGTCCGAACACCAGCAGCAGCGGCACGCCTTGCGGCGAACAGGATGCATGCGCGGCGATCCGCGCGACGCGAGCCAGGTAGACCAGATACAGCACGCCCGCGCTCAGCACACAGGCCAGCGCAGTGACGATCAACGAATGCCAGACGTCGCCGTCGGCAAGGTAACGAAATGGGCCGCGGCGGAAGAGGAGTGGGACGTGCAGCATCGGTTTTGGTGCCCGTTGCGCCGGGATGCGAAAGATTAGCTTCCATTCGTTGTCTGCTCCACGCCCCCGTGTTCCGTATACTGCCCGACCGCCGTTCCCGCGAACATCGACAACCGTGCCGCAACGCATTCCGCCACTCGCCGTCACTGCCTGCAGTGCCACTTCCGCGCTGGGTCGCGGCGTGGCCGCGCACGCGCAGGCGCTGCGTGCCGGGCGCGGCGGTCTGCGCGTCAATGATTTTTCTTCCGCGACGCTTGCATGTTTCATCGGCCGTGCGGAAGGCGTCGAGAACGCACCGCTGCCGCAAGCCTTCGCGCATTGGGAATGCCGCAACAACCGGCTGGCGTGGCTGGGCCTGCAGCAGGACGGTCTGCTCGCGGCGGTCGAGCGCGTAATCGAACGCCACGGCGCGGATCGCGTCGGACTGATCCTTGGCACCTCCACCGCAAGCATCGGCGCCAGCGAAGAAGCTTACCGGCGTCTGGACGACGGCCACTTCCCCGAAGATCTCGCGCGCCCCGCGATCCACACCCCGCATTCCCTGGCGGCATTCGTCGCCGAAGCGACCGGCATCGGCGGCCCGGCGCTGACGATCTCTACCGCGTGTTCGTCTTCGGCCAAAGTGTTCGCCAGCGCCGAACGGATGATGCGGCTGGGATTGATCGACGCGGCATTGGTCGGCGGCGTGGACACCTTGTGCGACAGCGTGCTGTTCGGCTTCAACGCGCTGGAACTGGTGTCGTCGCAACCCTGCCGGCCGTTCGATGTGCGGCGCAACGGCATTTCTATCGGCGAAGCCGCCGCGTTCGCGGTACTGGAACGCATCGAGGCCGCGCCGCGGGCGCTGCGCCTGATCGGCTACGGTGAATCTTCCGACGCCCACCACATGTCCACGCCGCATCCGCAGGCGCGCGGCGCGCGTGCGGCGCTGGACCAAGCCTTGGCGCGCGCGGGCCTTGAACCCGATGCGGTGGATTACATCAATCTGCACGGCACCGCGACCATCAAGAACGACGAAATGGAAGCGCTGCTGCTGCCGGAGTTTCCGCGCGCCAGTCGCGCAAGTTCCACCAAGGGCTTCACCGGCCACACCCTCGGCGCGGCCGGCGCGCTGGAAGCGGTGTTCGCGTTGCTGGCGATCGAGCATGGATTCATTCCGCCCACCCTCCATTGCGAACAACCCTTCGAAGGGCCGCATCCGTGGCTGGCGCTGGAACCGCACGAACAGCGCGTGAATATCGCCCTGTCCAATTCGTTCGGTTTCGGCGGCAACAACGCATGCCTGGCATTCGCGCGCGCGGAAGCCTGACGATGCCGCCGATCGTTTTTGCCGATCACGCTCCACGCAACGTCGCGGCTTCACGATTGTCCGTGCGCATTGAAGGTATCGGCGCGTGGACGCGCGGCGCGCCGGATTGGCCGAGCATGCGCGCACTGCTGCGCGGCGAACAAGGCTTGCGCGAGGACGCGCCGGGCAAACCCGCGGCGGGCGCATTGCCTGCCGCCGAGCGCCGCCGAGCGCCCGAAGGCGTGCTGCTGGCAACTGAAATCGCGGCGCAGGCTTGCGCGATGGCGGCACGCGATGCGGCCGGCCTGCCGTGCGTGTTCGCTTCCACGCAAGGGGAACTCGCGATCACCGATTACATGTGCGAGACGCTGAGCGTGGCGCCGCGCGAACTGTCGCCGACCAAATTCCACAACTCGGTGCACAACGCGCCCGCCGGCTACTGGACGATCGCCACCGGCTGCACGGCCGGCTCGTCGGCCGTTTCGGGCTATCACGTCACTTTCGGCGCGGGCCTGCTGGAAGCCGCGGTGCTGGCGGCCGCCGAGGATACCCCGGTATTGTTCGCCGCCTACGATGTCGCCGCGACCGGCCCATTGCTCGAGATCGCGCGCATCTCGCGCGCGTTCGGCATGGCGCTGGTGCTGGCTCCTTGCGACGAAGCCGCGATACCGCGCATCACGCTGACGCTGCGCAACCGGCCCGCAGCGATCACCGCGGCGCCTGCTGCCGTCGCCGCATTGGCGCAGGATAATCCGCTGACCGCGCACGCGCTGGCGCTGCTGGCCGCGCTGGCTGGCAACACAAACTCGCGCTTGACCTTGCCCGCCGCATCGGGTTTGCTGCTCGACATGGAGATATGTACTTGAGTAGTACCTCGCCACGTTTTTGCGTGCTGATCCCGTGCCTCAACGAAGAGCGCGCGATTGGCCCATTGCTGCAAGCGGTGCTGGCGCACTGCGCGGATGTGATCGTGGTGGACGATGGTTCCGACGATCACACGCCGCAAATCGCCTCGGCGTTGCCGGTCATCCTGTTGCGGCATCAAACCCGGCGCGGCAAGGGCGAGGCGCTGCGCACCGGTTTTCGCGAGGCGCTGGTGCGTGGTTACGACGCGGTGCTGACCATGGACGGTGATGGCCAGCATGCGCCCGACGACATTCCGCGCATCGTGGACGCCGCGCTGCGCTTTCCGCATCACATGGTGATCGGCGCGCGCCTGTTGAATCGCGCGCAACAACCCGGCGGCCGTCATGCCGCCAACGATTTCGCCGATTGGGGCATCAGCTGGGGCTGCGGGCGAGCGGTCGCCGACACCCAAAGCGGACAAAGATGGTACCCACGCAAGGCCGTGGAACTGGTGGAATTGCGCGCGCAGGATTTCGTGTTCGAAGCGGCGATCCTGATCGCGGCTTCGCGCGAGCTCGACATGGGAATCGTCTCGGTGCCGATCGAATCGCGCTATCAAGGCGAGTTCCGGCTGTCGCATTTCCGTCCGGTGCGCGACGTGGCTCGCATCACCTGCTACACCATCGGCCGCGTGATCCACTACCGCGACATCGTGGCGAGTTATCGCCGCTCGCATGGCCTGCCGCCGCTGATCCATGATCCGGAAGGACTGTGCGGCGGCCCCGACGCGCGCACCGCGCGGTTCGGGCATACGTAATTCGCAAAACGGTTCCGCTCGCAAGCGGACGGGTTACTTTCTTTCTGGGAAAGTAACCAAAGCCATTGCGCTCGGCATGACGGTTTCAGCGACGGCGCTGACGCACGCTCAAGACGGCCATCCTTGACCTCGGATTTTTGAATCCATGAAGACCGGCGGTAGCGATGCATGCAGCGGCGGTGGCAACCCGGCACAATCTCCGCATGAATGATCCCGCACAAAGCGCAAGCGGATCGGCGCAATCCGCTTCCCAGGATGATGTGCTGATCCTCGGCGGCGGCTTGGCGGGCTTGACGCTCGCGCTGGAATTGCGGCAGCGCTTTCCGGATATCTCGGTTCGCGTGCTGGAGCGGCGCACGCATCCGGTACCGCGCGCCGCACACAAGGTCGGCGAATCCACGGTCGAAATCGGCGCGCATTATTTCTGCAACGTGCTCGGCTTGCGCGAGCACCTGGAAACCGCGCAGGTGCGCAAGTTCGGCTTCCGGTTTTTCTTTTCCGAAGGCCGCAGCGATTTCCAGAACGTCACCGAGTTGGGTGTAAGCCGCGTGCTGCCCACGCCCAGCTGGCAGCTTGATCGCGGCACATTCGAGAATTACCTGGGTGAACGCGCGCGCGCGCATGGGGTTGTACTCGAGGATGGCTGCACCGTGCGCGCGATTGCTCTGGGCGCAGGTGATGCGCTGCACGAGGTGCGCTGCGAACGCGGTGGCGAAACGCGGGTCTTGCGCGCACGCTGGTTGATCGACGCCTCCGGTCGCGCCGGCTTGCTCAAGCGCCAGCTCGGCCTGGCTGAAGAGAACGATCACCCGATCGGCGCCGCATGGTTTCGACTGGATGCCAAATTGGAGTTGGACGGCTGGGGCGATGCGGAATGGCGCGCGCGCTGCGTGCCGCCCGAGCGCTGGCGCTCGACCAATCACCTGTGCGGACCGGGCTACTGGGTGTGGCTGATTCCGTTGGCCGGTGGCGCGCATTCGGTGGGCATCGTGGCTGATCCGCAGGCGCATCCGATCGAATCCTTCAACACTTTCGAACGCGCGCTGACGTGGCTGCGGGTGCATCAGCCCGCGCTGGCGCACACAGTGGAATCGCGTCGCGACAGCCTGCTGGATTTCGCTTATCTGAGGCGCGTGTCCTACGGCTGCAGGCAGGTATTCAGCGCTCAACGCTGGGCGCTGACCGGCGAGGCCGGAGTGTTCCTGGACCCGTTCTATTCGCCGGGTTCGGACTTCATCGCGATGGGCAACCACTACATCGTCGAGTTGATCGCGCGCGATCGCGGCAGGCAGCCGCTGGCCGCGCACGCGGAAATCTTCCAGGGCCTGTACTTCTCGTTCTATCGCAACATGCTGAGCCTGTATCAGGGCCAATACGCGCTGTTCGGCAATGCGCAGGTGATGCCGATCAAGGTGACCTGGGATTACACCTATTACTGGGGCGTCCTGTGCCCGCTCGGCATCGGCGGCCGGTTGACCGACTTGTCGCTGCTCTCGGAGCTGCGACCGCAGCTGGAAGCCGCGCAGGCCTTGAATCTGACGCTGCAGAAGTTCTTCCGCGACTGGCACGCGGTCGCTGCTGCCCACAATCCACCGGTATTCCTCGATCAACAGAAGCTGGACTGGTTTGCGCAACTCAACGCCGATCTGCACGGACGATTCGATGACGCGCAGGCGCGCGCGCGGCTGCGCGCGAACGTCGAATTGCTGCACGCGCTCGCCGGCACCATCGCGGATCTCGCCGCGGCGCAATGTCCGTCACTGGATGTCTCCGCGCTGCGCGCGGCGGCGGCAACGCGCGCGAGACCGGTGTTGTTCGCGCCCGCTGGCGAGCGCAGCGGCTTTGCACCGGCGCAATCAGCCCATGCCGCCGTTGACGCCGATCACCTGCCCATTGATGTATGAGGCGCCATCCGAACACAGGAACGCCACCGCGTGCGCGACTTCCTGTGGCGTGCCCATGCGCGCGGCCGGGACCATCTGCTTGATCTGTTCCGGCGCGAACATTTCATGCGTCATGCCGCCCTCGATCACGCCGGGTGCGATCACATTGACGGTTACGCCGCGCGAAGCCATCTCGCGCGCCAGCGACTTGGCCGCGCCGTGCAGCGCGGATTTTGCCGCGGCGTAATTCACCTGGCCGCGATTGCCGAGCACCGCCGCCACCGACGACACGCACACGATGCGGCCGAAACGCGCGCGCGACATCGGCAACAGCAGCGGTTGGGCAACGTGGAAAAATCCGTTGAGCGAAACGTTAATTACGCGTGTCCATTGCTCTTCGCGCATGCCGGCCAGCGGCGCGTCGTCATGGATGCCGGCGTTGTGCACCAGTGCGGCGATGGGCCCGGCTTCCAGCAGTTTCTCCAGCGTTGCGCGGGTGGCCGCGCCATCGGTAAGGTCAAAGGCGAGACTGGAGGCGCTGCCGCCCGCCTGCACAATTTCCCCCGCCACCCATTGCGCGCGTTCAATGTTTTTATTCGCGTGCACGACCACGTGAAACCCGTCGCGCGCCAGCGCGCGACAGATCGCACCGCCGATATCGCCGCTGCCGCCGGTGACCAATGCGCGCTTCGCTGTTTTATTCATGAGACAACTCTCGATCCGTCATCCCGGCGAAAGCCGGAATCCACCTTGATCTTGCTCTTATCGCAAAAAATTCCCATGGCTGGGAATCCCGCTCAAGACAGCCGTTCGTCGCCTGCTTCCCATCAAGCTCGAACGCTCTGACACAACACTGCCGCCCGGCCTGCCGCCAGCACGCTCCCGCGGTGCTCCACGCGGAACGCATACTGCAGGCTCGAGCCCGCATCCAGCAATTGCTCGGCGTAGACGTCTAGATTGCCGGGCAGATGTTCGATGAATTCGACATGCAATTCGACATCGCGCAGCGACACCAGAAGCCCCGGTAGCGCCTGACCGCCGCGCTCGCGCGCCAGCAACGCGCCATGCACCGCCATCGCCTGCGCACCGTATTCGCACAACGCGACCGCGTGCAGCCGACCCTCGGCGCGCAGTGGATGGGCTGGATCAACATGCGTCGCACTGATCGCATGAATGTGCTTGGCGTCGTGCTCGACCACCGCATCCAGCAGGCACATCGCGCCCGCATGCGGAATCAGATCCCGCCAGTTGCTCTTCAGCAGCATGGTTTCACTGGTCATGACGTAAATGTGCGGCGGGCGCCATCATTACCGACAGGGTGAAATGGAATGCGACGCCCAGTGCCACGGTGAGCCCGATCGCGCGCAGCACCGGCACACTGGAAAGCGCGAGCACCCCGAATACCAGCAGCGCGGAAATCACGCACACCAGTGTGGCGTGCAGGGTGCGCCGTTCCTCGGCCGGATCATCGGTGCGTCGCTCGAAAAACAGCGCGTAATGCAAGCCAAGCCCAGCCGCCAGCGTCAACGAAACAAGATGGAACAGCGACAGCGGAATGCCAGCCGCGCGCAGCACCACCAGAACCATCAGCGTGGCCAAGGTCATCGGCGCCAACACGTGCAACGCGCGCCGCGGGCCACGCAACGCGATGGTGACGGTGGCGCATAACAGCAGCGCGGCAACGCCGAGCGCGATCAGGATTCTTTGTCGATAGGCGATCAGCAGCGATTCGGATGACGTTTTCAGATCGAGCAGATGCACCGCGCCCGCCGTGGATTTCGACAGCGCCGTCAGCGCAGCCGGATCATTGACGCCGATCAAGGTACCCAACCCGATCCACTGATCATCGTGACGCACCAGCATCGCCTGCAGACGCGCACCCAGCGGTGAGCGCTCGAACATCGCGGGCGTCAACGGCGGCAGGGTGCGCGCGCGCTCCACATCCGTCACGAACGGCGCGAATAATCCCGCACGAAACGGCAGCCCCTGTTCGGCCTGTGCCAGCGCGGCTCGCAGCGCCGCCGAATCCGGCAGCTTCGCCTGACGCGCGCGCTGCGTCTGCACGCTGGGCAGGTATCGCGAAGGCAATTCCACCGCATCCACCGCGTGGTGCGCGACCAAGGCATCCACTTGCGGCGTGATTTTTTCCGACAGCGCCAGCACACCGTCAGCGCTGGAAGCGCGCAACACCAGCAAGTAACGCACATCCGGCGCGCCGAGTTCCGCGCCCAGCCGCGCCTGCGTCATCAGCAGGTTGCGCGGCACCGGAGCCAACGCGGAGAGATCGTTTTCCCAGAACGCGCCGGGCGCGAACGCGACCACCGCGACGCCGGCGATCAGCACCAGCCACGGCAGCCACCGCGGCCGCGGCAGCCGACTCAGGAAGCGCCAGGCCGCCGTTAGGCCCGGCGTCTGCGCGGCATCGCGAAAATCTCGCGGCAACACGCGCGGCAACAGATAGCGCGTGCAGGCGCCGGCGATGAGCAAGCCGGTGATGGTGAACACCGCAAGCTGCTGCAGGCCGGTGACGCCGGACGCGAAGAAGGCAAGATACGCAATGCAGGTGGAAATGATCGCGGTCGCGAGCAGCGGCCACAAGCCGCGCACGCTCTGCAGCGGGGTCATGCCTGCACGGCGATGGCTGAACACGCGGATGGGGTATTCCTGCGCGACGCCGAGCAAGGTGAACCCGAACGCGATGGTGATGCCGTGCGCCTGCCCGAAGATCCATGCCAGCGCGGCGAATCCGCAAGCCGCGCCCGACAGCAGCGGCAAGGCGGTGACCAGCAACGGCACTGCGCTCCGGTAGGCGAGCAACAGCAGGATCACAAAGCCGGTGGTGGTGATGAAGCCGAAACGGTCGGCTTCCGCCTTGGTGCGCGCGCTGACCTCGACCGAAAAATAACCCGGCCCGCTGATCGTCAGCGTCGCGGCTTGCGCGCCGGGCAACGCCGCGAAATCGCGTTGCAGCGCGTCGATCACTGCGCGCTGCGCACCGGGGTCGAAGCCGGGCGCGCGCGTTTCGGCCACCAGCAGCGCCTCGCCGCGCGAAGAAAACCACACGCCATCGCGCAACTGCGGTTGCTTCGACGGTGCCCAGCGTTGCGCGAGCTGCAAAATCTCCAGCGTGGGGTCACGCGGCAACAGCGGTTTCAGCAGCGTCGCCGCCGGCGAAGACAGGTCATCGAGCCTTTGCGTCAACTGATCGCGCAGGTAATCGGCATCCAACTGCTTTGTGTCCAGGGTCGGCGACAGCAGGTAGCGATAAGGCAGCAGATCGGAGGCCAACGCATTCACATCGGCATTGCCGTTGGCCACGCGCAGAAACTGCGGATCTTTCCGCAACACGGCTTGCAGAGCCTGCGAAAGCCGCGCGAGTTGCGCGGGTCGAACATGCAACGTTTGCGATCCGCCTTGAATGGCGGATCGCGTTGCAGGTGATGGCGAGGCATGGATGTCGTGCGGAGAGTGCGCCGGGGATGGTTGCTCGCCGTCCTTTGCCGAAATCGCCACCAGCAGCAGACGCGAACCGGGGCCTTCGCCGATTTCGTCCAGCAGCAATTTCTGATCGGCGGTTTGCGGCGGCGGCATGAAGCCGCGCAGATCGGAACTGATCTTCAACGTCCGCGCCACGCCGATGCCGAGCGCCACGATCGCGCCCAGCCAGACGACGAACAGCAGGATTTTGGCGCCGCGGGTCATAAGCAGCACAGCCCATGATCGTTGCTGCGGGAAAGCGGGCGATACGACGAATTCGCGCGAAATTCTCCTTCACCCGCCAAGCGTTTCGCGTTTGCTTGCGTTGCCAGGCTCACTCCACTGCTTTGCCAAGCAGCCCGGATCTCAACATCCTGTTTCGGGCATTCGCCCATGCAGTCGATGTCATTCAAGGCATCGGCTAAGCGCGTTGACTCCGTGGCAAGAGGGTTGGGCTGGGGGAGCTGCACACGGTTTGCACAAGAACGCCAGGCTCCCATTGCCCCATCGTTCAGGCGAATCATTCGTTGCGACAGCGCGCGGCCACCGCCGACTGCTGCGGCGTGGTGCTCTGCAAGCCCTGCTTGGCCATCGCGCCGAGCAGTGTAATGGTCGTGTCGCCGTCGTTTTCCCGCAGCGTCATGCAGCGCGGCGCATTGTCGCGGCCGTCGATCACGATTTCCTGCACGCGGTGTTTCAATTCCTCCGAGCGCGGCGTCAGCGTCAGCACCCAACGCGCCGGATTGCCCGTGGCGGAAACCTGAAAATCCTGCGCCAGTTGCGCCGCGTTGCCGCCGAGCAGCGCGCGGAAGCCCGACAGGATCGCGGCGATCTGCGGCGCGCGCGACAGCGGAATCGTCTGCACGGCGCCACTGCCGCGCTGCACGCTCATCTCGCCGTCGCCGATTTTCGCGATCGCCTGATAAGGCCTTTCGACATCGCGTTCGAGCTTGTCGCCGCCGAGCCATTTCATCTCGCCGGAGGTGATCAGCGGGCGGTCGAGCATGCCGCGATAGCTGACCTCGACGTAGTCCACCCGTGCCGAGCCGGGCTGCGCCATGCGGGCGAGGATCGTCTGGGCCAGGTCGGTCCCTGCGGCAAATGTCGCCGCCGACAACAACAATGCGGCGCACCCGCCCAGGCGACGCATCACCCGCACGCGTTTACTTGGCATCGGCGTGATGCAGCGGGACGGCGGCCGCGGGTTCGCGCACGGAGTTCGGTTGCGGGTGCCAGAAATCATAGAAGTTGAACCAGTTGTAGGGCGCTTCGCGCACATGGTGTTCCAGCCGCGCG
>Ga0134126_10001799_pt1 | contig 27164 bp, 16 predicted proteins | sample KB31752_FD_96881 | JGI IMG/M metagenome (GOLD analysis project Ga0134126, IMG submission 96881) | Terrestrial soil microbial communities with excess Nitrogen fertilizer from Kellogg Biological Station, Michigan, USA - KB3-175-2 | ecosystem: Environmental > Terrestrial > Soil > Unclassified ... | reverse complement strand
CGATGTATCCGCCTCAGGCTTCATAACGGCGACCTCCACCACGCCCACAAACCTGCCCACAAACGGCGAGACGCTCTATGGCCGTTTGTTTACCTACTACGGTTCCAACTCGTCGTTTGTCGACTACGTCTTCACCGCAGCGACAACACCGTAACTCGGCGCAGCAGATCGGGATCGCTGGCTTCGGTCAGCGGTCCCGCTGCACGATCTGTTTGCTTGTGCCTGGCTCAGGCCGACATGACCTCAGTGAAGGCTTTGCGGAAGGTCGTCATCTCTTCCGGCGTGCCCACGGTGATGCGGACCTGTGTGGGCCACGCGGGCCAGATGCGGCCAACGAAGACGTCCTTCGCTGCCATGGCCTTGAGCACTTCTTTGCCATCGCGGCGCGTGTCGAGCATGAAGCAGTTGCTCTCAGAGGGCGTGACGGCGTAACCCTGCTGCTTGAGCCAGGCCAGGGTATCGGCGCGGGTGGAGGCGGTGATCTTCATTCGGGTCGCTATGAGGTCGGTTTGCTTGAGGCTGGCGATGGAGCCCGCCATGGCGGTGATGGGCAGGAAATTCCGGCCGAAGTAATCGATCTTGTCGAGCAAATCGGGGCGGCCTACGGCGAAGCCCATGCGGATGCCGGCCATTCCATAGAGCTTGGAGAAGGTGCGCAGAACGATGACATTGCAGCCCTCCTTGACGAAGTCGAGGGAGCGCGGCGCATCGCAGAGATGGATGTAGGCTTCGTCAATCAGCAGGACAGTGTCTTTGGGCGCGCTGGCGACGGCGTGCTCGAGATCCGCGCGCGGCGTGCAGGTACCGGTGGGATTGTTGGGATTGCAAATGTAAATCACGCCCGGGCTCGACGAAGCAGCGAGCATCCCCTTGATGTCGTGGGTGGCTGCCCCGCGCGGGTCAGCAAGCGGGACCTTGAGGACAGGTGCACCGGTGCGCTGGGCCGCGAACATGGGAGCCTCATATCCCGGATCGGCGATAACCAGGGGCCGGCTTGCGCTGGTGAATGCAAGCACGGTGTAAGCCAGCGGCTCGCTGGAGCCGGCATAGACGCGAATGGATTTTGGGTCGAGGCCTTCCTGCTGGGCAAAGAGACCGGCGAGATCGTCCTCCATGTTGAAGAAATAGCGGCCGCCTTTAGGAACCATGTCCATCATGGCCTGACGGGCGGCATCGCACGGGCCGAGCGGGTTCTCGTTGGAGTCGATGTGCACGCCTTTTTCGGGATCGCCGAGATGGCGGTGGCGCTGTTCGGCGGCCAGATGGGCTTCCGTGAGGATGGGCATGGTGGCGAGTGCAGAAGCGCCCGCGGCGAAGCGGAAAAACGAGCGGCGCGAGATCGAAGAATGCATGGAGGACCTCCCTGGAGCGGAAAGCGAGCGGTGGATGCACGACTGCGGGGGAGCGCAGGGGACGCGCCCAAATCGGCTGCCAACACGTTAGTCCGCCAAGACCACGCCGCACAAGAGGTTCTGCGGAATCGAGCTGCTTTTTTTGCAGGCGCCGCGACTATTTCACGGTGGCGTCGACGGCGTTTTGCCACTTCTGGCCGGCGGTGTTGACCGCAAAGACCGCAAAGTGATGCTTGCCGGCAGCGAGGCCGATGGTTGTGTCCAACTGCGGCGAATTGGTCGTGTACTTTTTCGTGCCGTCCACCCACAGCTCCATGCGGGCGATGGTCCCGGAGACCGTCGCAGACGCCTCCACCAGCACGGGAGAGGCAACGGTGGAACCGCCGGCAGGATCGCAGACGCGCACTCCGTCAGAAGATGGCGCGCCGCACATCAACGGCGCAATGGACAAGGCATTCGGCGTGCTGGGAATGTAGTACGGAGATCCGGGAGCCGCGGTGATGCTGCTCGACGTGACGGTGTAGACGTAGAGCTTGTGGGTGGACTCGCTTAACGCGTACAGGTGCTGATTGCGGTCCCAATGGATTTCGTTGATGGGGTCGGTGGTGAGCACCTTGCTGTAGGGGGTAACCGGGGCCGCGCCGTTGAAATGGAACACCTGCAAACCGGTCGACTGGGTGCCGTTATCCCCGGCGTTGAGGGTGGTGTCTCCGCCGACGGCCAAGAACTGGCCTGAAGAGGACATGTTGAGAATGTCGGGAAAAACCTTCGGAGTCGGCATCTGATCGAGGGTGTTGGTCGTGGTCAGGCTCCCGTCGGAGGCCACGGTAAAGGCACCGAGCTGGGCGAGGTGTCCCTCATCGCCGCAGGGACCAAAGGAGCCGCTCTCTCCGATCATTCCGATGGCCATGTGGTTGGTGGGATCGGACGTCATGTACCACGGATACCAGCGCCAGTCCGACGGGGTGTTGGGAACGTGAATGAGGTATCCGCAGTCGTCCAGCAACATGGCGCCAGTGCTCTCGCGCTTGAGTCGATACGTTACGACCTCGCATTCCTCATCGTATGTGCCGCTGTATCCGTAGTTGCCGCTTCCGGTCAGCTTGACGTCCGTTGCAGATCCTCCGATGCCGGTCTGGCCCTCGGTGGCGAACTCCGAGCCTGCCATGAAGGTGAACTGTCCGCCGCTGGAGACTCGGAAGCTCTGTAGCGCGACGCACGAGCCATCGGACCCTCCGTTGGGATCGCCCTGGAGCTGCGCATAGACGTCCTGGCCGGAGTGGGCTAGAAACGCGAGCGCGGCCTTTCCGCATTCGCTGCCTGAAAAGTTCTGGGTATTGATCTGCGCTGTCTGCGCTCCGATGGCGCCATTGGAATGCACAGCATAAGAGTGGAGATAGATCGGGCCCTGGCTGAAGAAGTGGGCATGATTGCTGCCGACCGCAGTGCCCTCAATCGAAAACGGAGAACCAGAGGCAGCCGTGAGCGCCCCGTTGCTGTGCGCGTGATAGAGATAGACGCCGTTCGTCGTGCCTACATACACGTCAGCCACGCGAGCGGAGGTGGGATCCTGCGCGGACGCGATACCGGCTGCGAGGAGAGCGAGGGAAAGGGGGAGTGTCCAGATGCGGACTGGGTGCGCCATGTGAAGCTCCTGGGGATGAGGGCGAACATGGATCGGTTTCGGCCGGCACTTCCGCGGGATGCGCGTGGTTCGGGCTCAGGTTTAGATTCGGTGCTGCTGATGCGGAGTTGCTCTTTCCGTAATTTCCGCCGCGGTGCGCGATTCGCAATCAATGCGGTGGGGAGCCGGCGTGCGGCATCCCAGCGAAAAATGTTTTCTGCGGCTGAGACTTTCTGATAGCATCCGGCACAGCGTGAGGGACGCAGCCGGTCCGCGGAAAGGGCTCGAAGCCCACCCTGCAGTGAATGCTTCCTCGCACCTTCTTTCGGCCCGAAACAGCGGACAACGGGCGGCACACGAAAGGAGGCTCCATGCCCGACGAATCCCCTTCCCTTCCTCGCGCACTACCCGACCGACCCGACTTACGCCACTTGAAAGACCAGGCGAAGGAACTACTGCGTACCGGAGGCGCACCAACGCTGGCCGAGGCCCAATTCGCAGTCGCCCGACAGTATGGGTTTGCAAGCTGGCCGCGGCTGAAAGAGCATGTCGAATCGCTGCATGAGATGGGTCTGCTGAAACATGCGATCGACACCAACGACCTGGGCGCCGTACGCACACTGATGACACGCAATCCGGGGCTGCATGGCGCACCAATGGGATACGGGAAAAATGGGCCGCTGACATGGGTTGCCGAGTGCCGGGTGCCTTGGGAGGCGCCGGGGCCGGTGCGGCTGGCGATGGCGCAATGGATGATCGATCACGGATCGGACGTGCACCAGGGCGGCGACGGTCCGCTGATGCGCGCGGCACTGGTGGATCACCGTATCCCGATGATGGAGTTGCTGGTGCGCAACGGGGCGGATGTGAACGCGGAGTGGGCCGGCCGGTTTCCCATTCTGTTTGCGCCCTGCGAGACCCTGGCGCCGCTGGCTCTGAAGTGGCTGCTGGATCATGGAGCGGACCCGCATCTGCCCGTACGGCATGGGCACGAGTCGCCGCTGGATTACGTGATCGGAACGTATTCGCGCTCGCCGCTGCAGGCGCAGTGCATGCGCGTTCTGATCGATGCCGGGTGCACGGCGCGCCGCAGCCTCCCGTCAGTGCTGGAGCTTCTGCTGGGCAGGCTCGACCGTATGGGCGAGATGCTGGACGCCGATCCTGGGCTGGTGCACCGGCCTTTTACGGAGCTGGATTTCGGGTCAACAGCTTACCGGCGCATGACCCTGCAGGGTGCGACGCTGCTGCACGTTGCGGCGGAATACGGCAACGTGAAGGCGGCGCGCATGCTGCTGGCGCGGGGAGCGGCTGTGAACGCGAGGGCCGAGATGGATGCGAACGGCGCCGGCGGACAAACGCCGCTGTTTCACGCCGTCAGCCAGTTCTACGAGTTCGGGCTGCCCGTGGCGCAGTACCTGGTGGCCAGCGGAGCGGACCTGAACATCCGGGCCCGGCTGCCGGGGCACTACGAAAGAGCCGATGAGTTCGTCGAGTGTACGCCGCTGGGGTACGCAGAGTTGTTTCCCGGCGGGCAGACGCGGACGATCGAGTTTCTGCGCAGTGCGGGGGCCGTGGTCTAAGACGCGGGGTCCTTTGGCGCGAGAATCAGGGGAAAAGCCAGATCCCGGCGCGCCAAGATAACCGAAATAAAAGCAAATGCAAAAACGGCTCAGGGCTGACGCAAAGGTTCGTCCGTCACGCAGCCGTTGCTGGCGCTCTGCACCAGTCGGATGTACTTGGCCAGGGTGCCGCGTGAGTTCTTGTAGGGCGGCATGGTCCATGCAGCGCGGCGGGCGGCAAGCTCTGAGGCATCAACGTCGACGGTGATGGTATTCGCAACGGCATCGAGCTCGATGATTTCGGCATCCCGCACGAGAGCGATCGGTCCGCCGTTCTGCGCTTCGGGCGTGACGTGTCCAACAATGAATCCATGAGATCCGCCTGAGAAGCGGCCGTCAGTAATGAGGGCAACGTCTTTGCCAAGGCCGGCGCCCATGATCGCCGAGGTCGGGGTGAGCATCTCGGGCATGCCGGGGCCGCCGCGCGGGCCTTCGTAACGGATGACGATGACGTCTCCTTTGCCGATCTTGCCCTTTTCGAGAGCGTGCAGCATGTCTTCTTCAGAGTCGAATACGCGGGCAGGGCCGGAGAAGCGCAGGCCCTCCTTTCCGGTGATCTTCGCGACGGCGCCTTCGGGCGCGAGGTTTCCCTTCAGGATCTGGATGTGGCTCGATTTCTTGATGGGATCGAAAAGCGGATGCACAATCTTCTGACCTTCAGAAAGTGCGGGCAGGGCCATGACGTTTTCGCGCAGGGTTTTGCCGGTGACGGTGAGGCAGTCGCCGTGGAGCAGGCCGGCGTCAAGCAGCAGGCGGCAAACGGCAGGCAGGCCGCCGACCACGTGCAGGTCTTCCATGACGTAGGAGCCGCTGGGTTTAAAGTCGGCGAGCAGGGGTGTGCGGTCGCTGATGCGCTGGAAGTCTTCGAGAGTGAGGTCGAGGCCGACAGACCTGGCCATGGCGATCAGATGGAGAACCGCGTTCGTCGAGCCGCCGAGAGCGCAGGTGACGGTCATGGCATTTTCGAAGGCCTGGCGAGTCATGATATCGCGCGGCTTGATGTCATGGGCGAGCAGGTTGCGGATGGCTTCGCCGGCGGCAACGCACTCTCGCGCCTTGCCCGGATCTTCGGCCGGCGTGGAGGAGCTATAGGGGAGCGACATGCCGAGAGCTTCGATGGCGGAGGCCATGGTGTTGGCGGTATACATGCCGCCGCAGGCTCCGGCGCCGGGGCAGGCGTGGCGCACGATGTTATGGCGCTGCTCTTCGGTGATGGAGTGGGCGATGAACTGGCCGTAACTCTGGAAGGCTGAGACGATGTCGAGTTTTTCGTTGCCGATGTGGCCGGCGCGGATCGTGCCCCCGTAGATCATGATGCTGGGGCGGTTGAGGCGTCCCATGGCGATAATGCAGCCGGGCATGTTTTTGTCGCAGCCGGGAATCGAGATATTGCCGTCGTACCACTGCGCGGACATCACGGTCTCAATCGAGTCGGCGATGATTTCGCGCGATTGCAGGGAGTAGCTCATGCCCTCGGTGCCCATCGAGATGCCGTCGCTGACGCCGATGGTATTGAAGCGGTATCCCACCATGCCCGCGGCTTCGACGCCTTTCTTCACCTTCTCGCTGAGGGCGAGCAGGTGCATGTTGCAGGGATTGCCTTCGAGCCACATGCTGCAGATACCCACTTGGGGCTTGCTCATGTCGGATTCCTCGAGGCCGGTGGCATAAAGCATGGCCTGCGAGGCGCCTTGCGATTTCTGCTGCGTGATCTGCGAGCTGTAGCGGTTGAGACGCTTCTCCATGGGGCTCTCCTACAGGGTTCAGGGTTCAGGTTACAGGGTTCATATATAGGGTATCGCTTCGGGGTGCGAGCTCCTAGCTGCTGGCTTCGCGGCGCGGAATGCGGAACGGGCACTCTCTTGCGAGAGCGCCCGTGGTTGGGATGAGGAGTTGTGTGACTTCTAGAAGGAGAGACGGGCGCTGAGCTGGATCTCGCGTCCGGGGGTTGCGGCATCGGTGATGGAGCCGAAGCTGGAGGTGTTGACGAAGCGGTTGGGGATGCCGAGGTTGGTGTGGTTGAGCGCGTTGAAGAACTCAGCGCGGGTTTCGAACTTGGCTTTTTCGCTGACGGCGAATTCGCGCACGATGCCGAGGTCCATGGTCTGCATGCCGGGGCCGTAGACGGAGTTGCGGCCCACATTGCCGTAAGTGTATGCGGGCGGCGCAGCGAATGCGGCGGGGTTCCACCAGGTGCTCGCATTGCGCGTGCCATGGCCGAAGATGGGCTGGCCGGTATAGTTGGCTCGGTCGGGGTTCTCACCGACGACGGTCCCGGTGTTGGCCGTATCGCCGAATACGGAGATGGTGATGGGCCAGCCGCTCTGGATCTGGTATTCCGTCGAAGCCATCCAGTTGCGGGTAATGGCGCGGGTGAGCGAGTTGCGGTTGTACGAACGCGGGCTCCAGACCGCGCTGATTGCCATGCGGTGGCGGATATCGCAGCCAGGGCCCTTTTCGGCGTTCAGGTCATCGTTGTTCTGCGGGACGGCCGACTCGAACATGGGCGCGCGGAAGTCGGGCGCATTTTCGAGGGACTTGCCGAAGGTGTAGTTGGCAAGAAGGCTAAGGCCATTGACATACCGGCGACGCACATTGACGTACCCCGCGTCATACCAGCTCTGCGCGGTGTTCTCGAGGAGGTTGACGGTGCTTACCGGGAACGTCGAGCTCAAAACGGTCACGTCCGACGGGAAGACGGTGTTGGGAACGAAGCTGATGCCACCCAAGGGCGTGAAAGGCCGGCGCGGCTGGATGTTTCCGGGGCCGGGCTGCGCGTTGTTGATGAGATGGGCGCGCTGCAGGTGGAATCCGCCGGAGCCGAGATAGCCGAACTCGATGGTAGTCGATGCGCCGATCTGCTTCTCGAGGGAGGCGCTCCACTGCTGGATGTATTGTGCGGGCGCGTGGAGCTGCAATCCGGTGAAGCTGACAACAGTTTTACCGAGCACGGGCTCGGGAAAATCGAGAAACGAACCTGTGGGCCCGACGGGGATGGTCTGCACATACGGGTCGCTTTGCGAGGTCATGGGGAAGACGTAGGGCACGTTGTGTCGCTGGTTGCACCACGTGTTCATGTCGACGGGCGTATAGAAGATTCCGTAGGCGACGTGCGCGACCAGGCCCAGCTTCGGCACGCTCTGGGCGATGCCCAGGCGCGGCGCGAAGTTTGTGTGGTTGGCGTACATCAGGCCCTTGGGGTAGCCGTTCTGGCCGCCGATGAAGGCCTGCGGCTTGCTGAGGTCTGAGAGGTCGAGGTTGGAGTTGGTGTACTCGATGTCGACCAGGGGACTCATGAACTCGTATCGCAGGCCGTAGGTGAGGGTTGTCGTGGTGGTGAGACGCCAGGCGTCCTCCCCGTAGCCGTTGGCGTACCACTGGCGGAGATCCATCTGGGGGACTCCGTTCTGACCCTGGCGGGCGGCGGGCTGTCCGAGTTCAAAGCTGGCGAGAGCTGAGCCGGTCTTATGGTCGTTCAACGCGTACTCGGTGGTGAAGCCGTTGGTGAACTGATAGAAGCCGCGGTTCTGGAAGAAGCCCCACATCGGCCAGATGAACTTCTGGTACGCGCCACCGAACTTGAGACTGTGACGGCCGAGCTGCCAGTTGAGCGAATCGCGACCCTCAACTACGGTGTCCCAGGCATGCATGGGAGTGGCGCTGAAGTGGTCGCCGATGGGCGAATAGCCCTGCAGCGCGAAGTAGGGAGCGCCCCAGGCTGCGGGGCCGCCGAACCCGGTGCCCTGGATGCCGAGTTCGCCGACGATGTTGTTCTTGTTGGCGCTTTCAGTGGTGTGCATCATGACCAGCCGCGAGATGGCTCCTGAGAAGGAGTTGACGAGCTGGGAGTTGAAGACGTGGGTCCACTCGACGATGCCGTTCTGGGCCAGGTCGTCGTGAATGAAGCCGAAGCCGGGCAGGCCCTGCGGGTGGAAGCCGTATTCACCGGAGGCGGAGTAGCGGAAGAACGCCGAGTCGCCATTGGCAAAGTTGTGGTCGATACGGATGGTGCCCTGGTCGCTGTTCATGCGCTGCTTACGCACGTCGAGGAAGTTGTTGGCGTCATTGCCCGCGCCGATGACGGTGGGCTGGCCCATCATGGTCATGCCGCCCATGTCCATGGTGTTGGGCTGGGGCGTGTACTTGGTGAGCATAATGGATGCGGCCCTGGAGATTCGATCGGGGGGAATGACGTTGAGCTTGCCGTTGTACTGGAACTGGTCGCGAAGGTATTGCGGGTTGGAGGGGCTTGCGGGCTGGTTGGGATTGTAAGCCGGGTTGGGCCGGGTGGTGGAGGGGTCGTAGATATCGACGCCGCTCTGGCTGAAGTCGCCGGCGACTTCATCGGCGGTGGGCACGGTGTCGACCATGGGCATGGTTTCGACGTTGCGGAGCCCTTCGTAGTTGAGGAAAAAGAAGGTTTTGCCCGCGTGAGGGATGGGACCGCCGATGCCGGCGCCGAAGTTGTTCTGGACGAGGAAATTGTTGCCCATGGCGGCGAAGGTGGTCGCGTCCATGGCGCCATTGCGAAGGTACTCGTAGACGGTGCCGTGGAAGGCTCCGGTGCCTGAGCGGGTGACGATATTGATCTGGCCGCCGCCGGCTCCGCCCATGTCGGCGGAGTAGCTGCCGGTCTGCACCTGGAACTCCTGCACAGCATCAGGCGATGCGCTGAGGTTCTGGGTGTTGAAGGTGGGATCGGTGTTGGTTGCGCCGTCGAGGAGGAAGTAGTTGGCATTGGGGCGTTCGCCACCGATGCTCACGGCGGAGCGCTGTCCGGGGCGCCAGTAGAGGGGGTTCATGTCGCCGGTTCCCGCTCCGTGGCTGATGTGTGCGCCGGGGACCGTGAGGACGAGGTCAATGAGCATACGACCGTTCAGTGGGAGCGACTGGACCGATTGCTGGTCGACGACTTCGCCCACGCTGGCGTCCTGGGTCTTGAGGAGTTCTCCGGCGGCTTTCACGGTGACGGTCTGGCTGCCGCCTTCGAGAACGAGTTGCACGTCGGCAGTCGCCTGCTGGCCGACTTCAAGGTCGATGGACTGCGAGCTTTGCCGGAAACCGTGCGCATCGACGGTCAGCGTGTAGGCGCCGGGCTGAAGTCCGGCGATCTCGTAGAGCCCGGCGCCATTGGCGACCACCTCGCGCGAAGCGCCAGTGCTGTTGGCGATCAGGTGAATGTGGGCGGCGGGTATCACTTTGTGCTGCGGATCGAGGATGGATCCACGCACGACCGCGAGGTTGTTCTGGGCAGACACAAAGCAGGTCGCGACGAGACACACGATGAGAAGGACAACGTTGCGTTTCATCTGGTTCTCCGAAAGGGCTGGTGCGAAACGTGAAGACAATGCCGCAGGATGGCGGCGGGGAAGCGGCGCGCCCGTACATGGCAGGCGCTCTGGCCGGATACAGTCGAACGGGGAAGCGCTTCGAGTGGACCGGGGCTTCAGAGATTTTCGATTGCGAAGGGGAAGTTGGGCATCCGCCGGAGGGAGGGCAGAAAGATCATCCTTTGGGTGGAGCGGGGGAAAGCTGGTAGATGCCGGAGCAGCGGGGATCGGGAGCTCCCCACGACAACGGGCTTGGCGGCCGCGGTATTCAACTTTGCGCTACGCCACGGCGCCGGAGGCGGTTTGCTCTTCGGCTTCGAGGTTTCGGCCAACTTCAGCGGCGGCGGCGGCGAGCACCCGATGATGGATGGTGAACAGGGCGAGTTCGAGGCGATCGCTGACGCCCGTCTTGTCATAGATGGAGCGCAGGTAATTTTTGATGACCTGCTCTGTGGTTTTCAAGCGGGAGGCGATCTCGCGGTTTTTGCAGCCCTGGACGATGAGGGCGACGATGCGCATCTCCTTGGGGGTGAGGCGATCGCGGACGCGGGAACCCACGACGTCATCGTCGATCGATTCGGGGACGATGAGCTGGGGCGGGATCCAGGTGTCGCCGTCTGAAACTCGGCGGACGCAGTCGATCAGGGCGGGGCCGGTAACGTTGCGGAAGACGACTCCGCGGAAGCCCTGCTGGAGGTAAGCCTGCGCGGTCTCAGAGGTCTCGGCGATGACGATGCCGCGGCTGCCGGCAGCATCGAGCATGCGGCGGAGCTGGGGCATCTCCGGGTGGAGCGCGCTGGCAAAGAGCACGAGGGCGCCCGGGAAGCTGGTGATCGCATGGAGGAGACGATCAAGGTCGGCGCATTGGGCAATGATGCGAACACTTTCGTCGGCGGCGAGAACCTTGGCAGTCCCAGCGCGAAAGATCGCCTGGGAGTCGGCAAGAATGATTTTCTTCATCGTTTGACCCTCATCCGACGCGTCGTGGCGCGCGGGAATATCCGGCGTTACGCACTGCCGGCTGTGCCCCTGCGCTTGCGTTCTGGTCGTCATCCTCTGCCTGCTCCTATCGGCAAGACCGGCGAAAAGCTTCGGCGGCATGCACGGGGATCTCGATCGAGCACATGATGCACACAGGCCTTCCCGATACGGGACCGGCTGAAAATGCCTGCGGGGATTTCGTGTATGAGCTTACAGTTTGTCACGAGTCAAGGAAAAAGGAAATCACCTTCATTAAAGCCTTTCCTGTTAACGGATTGTGCACCCCTGAGCTACAGATCTGAGGGCAAACTAACACTTTTGGGCCAGCACATCCGGGCGTGCGGCACGAGCCGGAGGCGATGGCGGAGCCGCTTACACTAGCAACATGGCGCGACCTATCCTTCTGGCTGTAGACGACGACGTAAACGTTCTGGAGGCGGTGGTTCAGGACCTGCGTCGCCAGTACGGAGCGGAATACCGTGTGATGCGGGCGGCGGGCGGTCAGGCGGCCCTGGACACGCTCTCGCAGGTAAAGGCACGCGAGGAGCCGGTGGCACTGCTGCTGAGCGACCAGCGGATGCCGGGGATGAGTGGGGTGCAGTTTCTGGAGCGCTCGCGGGATATTTATCCCGAGGCCAGGCGGGTTCTGCTGACCGCGTATGCCGATACTGAGGCGGCAATCCAGGCAATCAACACCGCCCGGATTCACTATTACCTGAACAAGCCATGGGATCCGCCAGAGGACAAGCTTTACCCGGTGCTGAGCGACCTCCTGGACGGATGGAAATCGGGGTACCGGCCGCCGTTCGAAGGACTCACGGTAATCGGAAACCGGTGGTCGCCGCGGGACCACGAGATCCGTAGTTTCCTGAGCTGCAACCAGGTGCCCTACCGGTGGCTGGACGTGACCGGGGAAGAAGCGGGGAAGCTATTGGGGGAACGCGGCATTCAGGCAGAAAACCTGCCTTTGGTCCTGCTGCCGGATGGGCCGGTGCTGCATTCTCCCGAGGCAGAAGAACTTGCGGAACGCGTGGGCATGAACGTGCGTGCCAGCCAGGAATTCTACGACCTGGTGATTGTCGGCGCGGGGCCGGCAGGGCTGGCCGCCGCGGTGTACGGAGCCAGCGAAGGGCTGCGCACGCTGGTGATCGAGCCGGAGGCCCCGGGCGGGCAGGCGGGCACCACGTCGATGATCAAAAACTACCTGGGATTTCCGTGGGGCATTACGGGCGCCGACATGGGCCGGCGCGCGCTGGACCAGGCGCGGCAGTTTGGGGCGGAGTTCGTGACCCAACGGGCAACAGGGCTGCGGCTGGACGGCCAGTACCGCTTCGTCTGCATGTCAGAGGGGCGCGAGGTGTCGAGCCACGCGCTGTTGCTCTCCCCGGGGGTCCAGTACCGCAAACTGCATGTTCCCGGAGCCGAGGCCTTGACCGGACGCGGCATCTATTACGGCGCGGCCCTGGTTGAGGCTCCGAGTTGCCGGGAGGAAGACGTGTATATTGTGGGCGGCGCGAACTCGGCCGGACAGGCGGCTCTGCACTTCGCCAAGTACGCGCGAACCGTAACGATGCTGGTGCGCGGAGGGGGTCTGGCGGCCACCATGTCGAAATATTTGATCGATGAGATCGGCCGAACATCGAATATTGTGTTGAGGCCGCGCACGCAGGTGGCAGAAGCAATGGGCGAGGAGCACCTGGAGGCTTTGCGGCTTCACGGACCGGACGGAGACGAGGAGGTTCGCGCCGAAAGTCTCTTTGTGTTCATTGGCGCGGCGCCGCGCACGGAGTGGGTACCCGACGCGATTCTGCGGGACGAGAAGGGATTCATTCTGGCGGGGCCGGACCTGCGGCGGGATGGCAAGCTGCCGGTGCAGTGGAAGGAAGACCGGGAGCCGTTCCTGCTGGAAAGCAGCGTGCCGGGGGTATTTGTGGCAGGGGATGTGCGGCACGGATCGGTGAAGCGAGTGGCATCGGCGGTAGGCGAAGGCTCGATCGCCGTGCAGTTTATTCATCAGTACCTCGCCGCATTCTGAGAGCGGGGACTGGAGGCAAGGTGACTCTGGAGAGTGAGAAAGCAGTCCGCTTCGAGGAAGTGTCTTTTTCCGAGGTGGTGGAGAGTCTTCGTCAAATTCCCTGGTTTGCGGATTCAGACCTTTCGCAACTGCGCGGCGTGGAGCGGGTGCATCGGGTGCATGCGCCGGCGGGATCGCTGTTGGCTGGACCCGGACAAGCACCGCTGTGCTACCTGGCGGTGCTCAATGGCAAGCTGCGCGCGGATCGTCCGGAACAAGACGGCTCGCTCACCACAGTGGGATTTGCGCATACCGGCCAGGGATTCGGAGAAACCCCGCTGCTGCATGGCCGAGGCGCATGGAGCTTCTTCATCCGGGCGGTGGAAGACTCGCTGCTGATCCGTTTTTCCGAGGACCAATTCTGGAATCTTTTGGCGTGCTGTCCCGAGGTTCGCCGGGTGGTGGTGCGCGACATGACAGACCGCGTGCAGGCTTACCAGGTCGAGGCGCTGCACCGCGAGAAGCTGGTGACCCTGGGCACGCTGGCGGCGGGGTTGATGCACGAGCTGCACAATCCGGGGTCGGCAGCGAAGCGTTCGGCCACGCAATTAAGGGAAAACCTTTTCCGGCTGCAGGAGCTGGCGATGCGCATCACCCGGCAGCCCAAGACACAGGAGCAACTGGACTGCATACGGGGGCTGCTGCAGCATGCCACGAAGAGCTGCCGGGTAGCGACGATGGGCAGCGTGGAGCAGGCGGAGGCCGAGGAACAGCTCGGCGGCTGGCTGGAGTCGGCTGGGGTTGAGAACGCGTGGACCATCGGACCGGTCCTGGTGGAGATGGGATTCGAGGCAGAGGAGTTGAAGTGCGCGCATTCATTTTTCGAGCCGGGGCCGTTTTCCGATGCGCTGAACTGGCTCGGCGCGCTGGTGGGCAGCATGAAGCAGGTGTGCACCATCGAGGAAAGCATCGGGCGGGTATCAGAGCTGGTCGCGGCGGTGAAGAAATTTGCGTACGACGAGAAGTCTCCAGCGCGCGAGCTGGATGTGCACGACAGCCTGCAGAGTACGCTAACGATTCTGGGACACAAGTTGCGCATCAAGCAGATTAAGGTCGAGAAGCGATTCGACGCGACACCTTCAGTGATTGAAACGCGCGGCTCGGCGCTGGGGCAGGTGTGGACCAACCTGATCGACAACGCGGCGGATGCCTCGCCGGCGAACGGGCGGATCGAGATTGCGACGTGGACCGAGCCGGAATGGCTGGCGGTGAGCATTGAGGACCACGGGGCGGGCATTCCCGAACATGTACTGCCGCACATCTTCGAGGCGTTTTTCACTACGAAGCCCCAGGGATCGGGCACCGGGCTTGGGCTCGATATCGTCCATCGCATCGTGACGCAGAAGTTTGACGGACGGATCGACGTGGAATCGAAACCCGGCTCGACGCGTTTTGTGGTGCGGCTGCCACGGCGGGGCGGGAACTCGGCGCAGCTCGGGACGCGGGCGGTGCGGGCGTGACGGGGCGGTTACTTTTCAAGTGTCATTTATCGGTGATCAGCCTCAATCCGCGGTGATGGGATCGCGATGCGATATTCCGAAATGCACAGCGAATGAAGTCCGGGCTCTTCCTGCCGATGAACAGGTGGGGAGAGTTCGATGGCGGACCGTGCGGAGCTGACGGAAGCCGCACTGGATGTGTATCCGGAAGGGCTGGCTCTGCTCGACCAGGCGGGGCGGGTCGTCTACTGGAACCGTGCGGCGGAGATCCTTACTGGGCATTCGGGCGCCACTCTGGTGGGCCGCGAACTGCCGCAGAGCCTGGAGCCGCTGATCTGCTGCGGCATGTTCGAGCCCATGCAGCCGCTGGGCGAAGGCACGAATGGGGCGGCCGGGCGACGCGGGACCCTGGTTCACGCACAACACCAGAGAGGGCACGATCTGCCCACCATCGCGCGGCGAGTCGTGCTGCGCGATGCGCTAGGCGCGCGCATTGGCACAGCGGCCGTGTTTCACGCGGCGGAGCGGAACAATGCCCTTCCCCACGGCGACACCAGCGAAGGCTCGGAAGTGCGCGAGAGCCAGGCCGAGGTGCGGGAACGGCTTGAGACCAAGTGGGAGTTGTTCGAGCGCGAATCGGGGGCGCTGGGCCTGCTATGGATTCGGGTAGACCAGGCGGAAGAGCTGCGGCGCACACACGGGGCTCGAGCATGCGAGTCGATGCTGGAAAACATGGAGCGCACGCTGGCCAACAATCTACGTCCGGGCGACGAGATCGGGCGATGGGGCGACGACGAATTCCTGGTGCTGTCGCAGGAGGGCAGCGCGGAGGTGCTGGCCAATCATGCGCGGGTGCTGGCGGGCATTTCGCGGACGTCGGAGTTTCGCTGGTGGGGCGACCGGTTATCCCTGACGGTGAGCATCGGGGCGGCGGTGGCGAGAAGCGGTGAGCCGCTGCCTGAGCTTGTGAAGCGCGCGCAAACGGCAATGGAGAATAGCACGCACGCGGGCGGCAACCGCGTGACGCAGGCGCCGGGGAGGGCTGCATGTTCGCCATCGTAGGGATTCTGATTGTGTTCGGCGCGGTGATCGGCGGGTTCCTGATGGAGAAAGGCCAGATCGCGGTGCTGATTCAGCCGGCAGAGCTGCTGATCATTGCGGGCGCGGCGACCGGTACGCTGTTGGTGGCCAATCCGGTGCATATCCTCAAGGGAATCGTCACAGGGGTGCTGGGCACGATCAAGGGCAAGGAGATCGGCAAGGAGCGCTACCTGAGCACGCTGCGAATGATGTACCAGTTCCTGAACAAGGTACGCAAGCAGGGTTTGCTCAGCGTGGAAGACGACGTGGAGAAACCCGAGGCGAGCCCGCTATTCAAGGAATATCCCCAGTTTCTGGGCGACCATGGGGCGCGGGATTTCGTGTGCGACACCCTGCGCATGGCCATCACCGGCGGTGTAGAGCCGTTCGACATGGACCAGATGATGGAACTGGACATGGAGGTACACCATCACGACGCGACGCTTCCTGTCGCGGCGTTGTCGACGACGGCAGATGCTTTGCCGGGTTTGGGAATTGTGGCTGCGGTGCTGGGCGTGGTCATCACGATGGGCGCGCTGGGCGGGCCGCCGGAAGAGATCGGGCACAAAGTAGCGGCGGCGCTGGTGGGCACGTTCCTTGGCATCCTTCTATGCTACGGAGTGGCGGGGCCCCTGGCCTCAAACATGGCCAAGAGCGCGGATGCGCACAATGGCTATCTTCACGTTCTGCGGGTTCTGCTGCTCTCGTTTCTGAAGGGGTCGGCGCCGATGATCGCGATCGAAATGGGGCGTCGGGCAATTCCCGCGCATGTGCGGCCGTCGTTCGACGAGATGGAGAAGCGCTGCAAGCAACAGGGGGCGCCTGCCGCTGAGGCGAAGTCCGCGGCAGTGCCGGCGGCCTAACCAGGAGAAGGACGAAAAATGGTAACGCCTAAGCCGCAGCCGATTTTGGTGATCAAGAAGAAGCCGCTTCACGCGGGGCATCATGGTGGAGCGTGGAAGGTGGCCTACGCGGATTTCGTGACGGCCATGATGTCGTTGTTCATCGTGTTGTGGCTGATGAATTCGAGCGAGAAGATCAAGAAGGCGGTGGCCGGGTATTTCAACGACCCGAAGGGGACGGCGAGCCTGCTGGGAACGACAATGAGCGGCAACGGGTCCTCGCCTGCGGAGACGAAGACGGACGATCGCATGAAGCAGCTCAAGGAGAAGCTGGACGCGGAGATCCGGGCCAAGCAGGAGTTGAAGAAGCTGTCGGACCAGATCGAGATCACCATTACTCCGGAGGGCTTGCGGATCGAGTTGCTGGAGGGTGCGAAGGCGACTTTCTACGAGAGCGGCAGCGCGCACCTGAGCGCAAGCGGGCAGGAATTACTTGCGCTGTTGGCGGGAGAGCTGAAGACGTTGCCCAACTCGCTGCTGATCGAGGGCCACACGGACTCTGCGCCGTATTCGAGCGAGAAGGGATATAGCAACTGGGAGTTGTCGGCGGATCGGGCCAATGCTGCGCGGCGCTTGCTGCAACAGGACGGAGTGCGCGCGGACCAGGTGACCCAGGTGCGCGGGTACGCCGACCAGATGCTGCGGGTGAAGAAGAAACCGTACGATCCCTCAAACCGGCGAATTTCGATTCTGGTGAAGAACGAGGGAGGAGTTGCGCCGAAGCTCGAGGTGAGACCGGGAACGGCGGTGCGGCAGATGAGGTCGCCGCCTGCGGAAAAGCCGAAAGCGCAACCGGAGAAAGCAGAGAAGGGGAAATAAAGACAGAAACGCCGGAGGAGAATAGCTCCCCCGGCGTTTTGGTTGGACGTCGGTTAGAAGTCGTACCGCAGGGCGAACTGCATGCGGCGCGGAGTGGTCAGCGTTGAGCTAGCCACGCCGAGGTTGCCGCCGGTCAAACCCGAGCCGATGGAGGCGGGGTCGAAACGGACAGTGTTGAGGACGTTGTAGACCTGCCACTCGAAGTGCAGCGTGCTCTCGCGATAGATCTTCCAGTTCTTGGCCACGCCGGAGTCAATATTGAAGTAGCCATCGCCGCGGAAGTTGTTGCGATTTCCGACTTCTCCTGGGTATGGCAGGCGCTCGTTGCCGCCGTTGCAGCCGCCGCACAGAAGGTTGCTATTGATTTTATTTGCGTCTGCGAAATACTGCGGCGCGCCACCAACGGCCGGATCGTAATGCTTATGCATCTTGATGGGACCGGTCTGTACGCCGAAGCTTTCGATCTGCCAGTTGGTGGACCATCCCGGCTCGAAGAACGAGAACGGCAGGCCGCTGGACCAGCGCTCGATTCCGGACCACTGCCATCCGCCGATGAAGGCGTCTGCGAAGCGATTGGCCGATCCTCCGATGGCTTTACCTGTTCCAAAAGGAAGCACGTAAACCCAGTCGGTAGTGATGAGGTGGCGGGTATCGAAATCCGAAGAGCCGCGGTTGAGGTAGGGGCGCCAGGTGTTGATGATTTCGCTGAAGGCGCCGGTGTTGCTGGCATTTCCGCCGAATTCGTTGCTGCGCTCGGTGTCCGATCCCATATCGATGGAATGGGAATAGGTGTAGCTCACGTCCATTGTGAGCCCGTGCATGGTGGGATGCCGCAGGATAAGCTGCCCGGCGTGGTAGGAGCTCGATCCAACCGAGGACAAAGCAAACAGCGATGAGAACTGATCCTGCCAGAAGTGGGGCTGCCAGTTTGCCGGTGTGGGATAGAAGCCGAACAGATCCTGCTGGTCGTAGAAATCAAGATCGGCCAGCGCACTGGTTGCGCCAAGCTGACCGCGATAGAAAATCCACTCGTTGTTGTAGATGGCTTGGGTAGCGCTTTCGCCCGCGTAATCCAGGTTCTTCATGAAGGGGAATACATTCTCAAAGTACTGGATGGTGGGAACGTTACCCGGTTGATCGTTAAGCTGATCGGTCGCTCTCGACAGCTTCGCGCCCGCAGCATAGTAGTCTCCTGCGCCCATGGGGTCGACGTAATCGACGGGCTCAGCGAGGTCGAGTTGCTGCAGGAGGTGACGGCCTAGACGTCCGACATAATCCGCTTCAATGGAGAAGCCTTTGGGTAGCTCTCGCTGAAGCGAGAGGTTGAACGCCTCTGAATATGGAGTCTGGATCTTGCTGTCGAGACCCCACTGGATCGAGAAGTTATCGGGCACATAGGTATAGGGGTAAGTGATTGTGGAGGGTGCCGGGGCTCCCAGGCTGATGGCGGGCAGGGTGTGCCGATCCATAAAACGTGGCGACGGGGCACGGCTTCCCCCGCCCTCCATGGAGAAGGTGCCGGCCGGATTGGATACCGCCGAACTCATGCCGAACGAGCCCTCCTGGTCGTAGGTGTTGACCAGGGCTTCGCCGAAATGGTCGTAGTAGATGCCCGCCCCAGCCCGGATCGACGTCTTGGTATCCGGTGAGTAGGCGACGGCGAAGCGCGGTGCGTAGTTGAACTTCTGCATTGGCCAGAAGCCGCCCTTGTTGTACACAGGTCCCGCGGGGGCGAATGCGAGCTCTGGCTCATAGATCTGGCCGACTTGAGCCTGGATTTCGCGCTGTTTGTACCAGGTGTCGGTGTCGATGGTTGGGGTGACCATTTGGCCTTTGGTCTCATAAGGCGTTTGCAGCAAGGTGTGCCGCAGGCCGAATGTGAGGGTGAGGTTTGGTGTCACACGCCAGGCATCCTGGACATACCACTCGAACTCATTGGCCTTGAAGTGGCGGTCGATGAAAGCGCCTTCGGCCAGAGCAGCACCGGAGGTGGCGTTGGTGATTTTGTAATTGAAAACGTCCGTTATCTGTGGAACGGTGCCCACAAGGTTCGCCAGATCGATCTGGTAGGAGTTGAAGAAGGAGTCGTCGACGGTGGGGAGCCCTATGTCACTGGGGTCCGGTGTGCTGCCGCCCAGCCAGTATGGGTTGGTGGTGGCGCTGTTCCAGGAGTTGCCGTCGGTCGAGTTGTTCTGGTGGATCAGACGCCAATTTACGCCGAACTGCAATGTGTGATTGCCTTTGGTCCAGCTCAGACTATCGATGATGTTATTTACCGGGATTTCGACCACACGGCTACGATTTTCCGACGTTGGAGTCGACATAAAGCGGAAGTCGACGAACTCGCCAGTGGCAGGGCCTCGATTGCTGTATCCCTGACGCACAAGACCATAACGAAAGTCATTAATCAGGCGTGGACTGATGGTCCAGGTGTCGCCCGCCGCAATCCCCTTGCTGTTGTCCTGGGTGACCTGGTTAGGGCCTGTCCCGGGGAACTGCTCTGCGAACACAGTGCTGTCATCCTGCAGGTTGCCACGGACGAAGATGCGGTGCCGGTCTGAGGGGATGTAATCCAGCTTCACGATGCTGGTATTGAGATGGATGGGAGCGGGCGAGGAGAATGCAAAAGAACCTAGATTCACTCCATCGCCGAGTGCGAACCCATTGGCCGCGGGCATGGACTGGAAGTAGGCCAGCGAGTTAGGATTCGGGCCTGGAGGATTAGGGTATGCGGCGGTGTTGCAGATCTGGCAGCCACTATCGAGTTGCGCAACCTGAGCTGGAGTGAGAGTGTCCTGGTTTCCGCTCGGGTCGATATAGCTGAGGCTGCCGGCGCGGTAGGAAGCCGTCGGAACCGTGTGCTGCACCTCGACGTTCTCCGCCTGACGCCATCCTTCATAGTTGCCGAAAAAGAAAAACTTGTCTTTTTTGATTGGTCCGCCGAAATCGGCGCCGAAAATGTTGCGGATCTCCTTGCCCGGGATGTTGGGCAGGTTACCTTGCGCCTGGGCGTTCTTATTAAACCAGTCGTTGGCCACGGTAATCGTGGGACGGTTGTACTCGTAGGCAGCGCCATGGAAGGTGTTGGTGCCGGATTTGGTCACCATACTGATCTGCGCCCCGGAAGAGCGGCCGGCATCGGCGTTTCCGCCGCCCGTGACGACGCGGAACTCCTCGGTCGAATCCTGCGTGCTGCGCAACACACCCGTAAATGCAAAGCCACCGACTTGGTCGTTGTCATCGAGGCCGTCGAGGGTAACGTTGCTCTGGTCCGAGCGGCCGCCGTTCACGGCGCCGCTGCGGCTATCGCCGGCGCCGAAGCCTGGAGATTGCAGGTATAGAACGCCCGGCTGGAGAGAGAGAAGGTCTGGGACGTTGCGGGTCTCGCTGGGCAGAGCCTGAATCTCCACATTGTCAGCCGAATTACCCAGGGTGGCGTCCGTGGTATTCAGCGTCTGCGCGCTGGCGGAGACGTCGACCGTGACCGTGCTGGACTGCACGGCCAGGGAGAAGTCGATGGTTGCAGGCTGGTTGACGAGCAGGCCGGCGGTCTTGCTCTGATCGCCGAAGCCGGACGCGGACACCTTAATGGTGTAACGAGCCGGCGGGATCTGCAGAAACTGGTAGTTACCCGCAGCGTCTGCCGTGGTGGTGAGCGTCTGGGAGGTGGCCTGGTTGGTGATAGTGATGGTGGCCCCAGGAACAACAGCGCCGGACGGATCTTTGATCACGCCGCGCAGCGAGGTCATTGCGGTCTGGGAGATCAAGAGCGAAGCAGAGGAAAGGATGCAGAGTAGCATCCATCCCCATAGGGATCGTTTCACGTCTGTTCCTCCATAAACTTCAAGCCGCGGCGGGAAAGCTCCGCGGCGGTAAACTAGTCGAATTACGGTACGGCAAGAAGCCGCCCGCATCGCCTTGTTCTTGTGCTGCTGCCGGCCCGAGTCGTATAGCAGGGGCCTGGAAATCCTGACTTCTCCGAAATATTGCTAGCCGCGCCGGGAAGAGACGCGGCCTGTCAAGACCGGATTCAAGAATATCTTGACGCAAGTTCCACGCTGGTCACAACAGAATTCTCCGACTCTGTTCCCAAAACGGGGGAAGAACCTTGTCGTACCGCATCGTACTGCTGTACCAGTGGTTGCGGCAAGCGGGATGTTGCGGTCCGGTCGCTCGCGGCGGCCTGGGCGCGACAGTTTCACATGGCGGGATGACGCCTCCGGGCATATCGAGAATGGGCTTCGACCTATATGTAGCATGCGAGGAATAAGGGCGGCGTGGAGGCGCGTCGATTAACCTTTATGGCATGCGAGTTTCCCGTTCCCCAATCGCTATTCTGACGATTTTTGCCTGCGCCCTGCCCACCGCGGCTGTGTGGGCACAACGAGCCCCTATCCAGATCGTGGCCGACCTGACCGATGCCCCGCGCAAGCTGTACCACGCGGAGGTTGACCTGCCGGTGACGCCTGGGCCGCTTGCGCTGACCACACCGGAATGGATTCCGGGCAATCATCGTCCCACTGGCCCGGTGGCCGATATCACGGGCGTTGTGTTCACTGTGGACGGCAAGCCAATCGCCTGGCGCCGCGACGACGTGGACATGTACGAATTCCACCTGGAGATTCCCAAAGGCGTGACCACGCTTCACGCGCACCTGGATTGCATTGTGACCGCGCGCGTGAGCCAGAAGCTGGCCGTACTCGAGTGGGAGAAGCTGCTGTTGTATCCGGCGCACACGCCGGTGCGGGAGATTCCGATTCAGCCCTCTCTGAAGGTGCCGGCGGGCTGGGGCGTGGGAACGGCGCTGCAGCCGGAGGGCGCGGACTCATGGCCGGTTCCCGCGGCGGGCAGCACGACAAAGTTTGAGGTGACCAACGTGGAGCAGCTTGAAGATTCGCCCGTCATTACCGGGGAGTTCTTCAAGGAATATGCGCTGGCGCCCACCATCACGCCGAAGCACTACATCGATGTGGTCGCCGACCAGAAGGGAGACGAGGACTTCAGGCCGGGCACGCTGGCCGAAATCAACAACCTGGTGCGCGAAGCGGACGCGGAGTACGCATCGCACCACTACAATGTCTACCATTTCCTGCTGACGCTATCGGATGTGGCAGGCGGCGAGGGATTGGAACATGGGCAGTCGTCAGACAACGGCGTGGGCGAGAAGGGATTCTCCGATGACGCGCACCAATTGGCCGAGGCCGACCTGCTCTCGCATGAGTTCACGCATTCATGGAACGGCAAGTATCGCCGGCCGGTCGGGCTCTATCAGCCGGATTTTCATACGCCGCAGCAGGGCGCGCTTCTCTGGGTCTACGAGGGCATGACGCAGTACCTGGGCAATGTGTTGGCGGCACGGTCGGGGCTCAAGTCGCAAGCGCAATACCGCGACATGCTTGCGATGAGCGCTGCCAGCCTCGATTACAAACCGGGACGTGATTGGCGATCCACCGAAGACACCGCGATCGCGGCGAGCGTGTTGCGCGCGGACGGGCCGGCCTGGTCGAACTGGCGGCGCGGGCAGGATTATTACCAGGAAGGCGACCTGCTTTGGCTGGATGCCGACACGCTGATCCGCAAAATGACGGACAACAAGAAGTCGCTCAATGATTTCGAAAAAATCTTCCTGGCGAAGGGCGGCAACACAGGCCCGCTGATCGTGACGTACAACTTCGATGAACTGGTCGCGGACCTCAACCAGGTGGTGAAGTACGACTGGGCGACGTTCCTGCACGATCGCGTGGACAAGATCAACCCGCGGGCCGATCTGGCTGGAATCGAACAAGGCGGCTACAAGCTGGTGTACAAAGATCAGCCGAATCCGTCAGAAAAGATGCTGGCGGGGGTGTTTGCGCGGCGCGGCGGAGCGGTGGACTGCTGGTATTCTCTCGGGCTGCGCATCAGCGGCGACGGAACGATCTTCGACGTACGCTGGAACGGCCCGGCGGATAAAGCACGGCTGGCGCCGGGGCAGAAGATCATGGCGATTAACGGCCGCGTGTTTTCTTCCGACGAGTTGCGGGAAGCGATCAAATCCGCAAAGGGCAACACCGAACCGATCAAGTTGATCGTGCAGGCGGACACGTACGTGTCGAATGCGGAAATCGATTACCACGATGGCGAGCGATATCCGTGGCTGGTGCGCGATGAGAGCAAGACGGATTACCTCGACGACATCACCAAGCCGTTGACCACGCCCGAGAAGGCGCCGGAGCCGGAAAAGAAAGCCGACGCCGGATTTTAGGCCCGACTCGGCAACCCTGAACGCAAAGTGGAAGCGATGATGCGAACCGAGCTATTCCGATTGAACGGCGCAATCAAGCGCGATCCTGCTATCGAAGCATGGATGCAAGAGCACAGGGGTGAACTGGGCGACATCGCGAGGAAGTGGTTTGAGACGATGCGAAGATGTGGGGATGAGGTACGCGAACTCGTGCATGACGGCTATCCGGTTGCGTGTCTGGGAAACGCGGCGTTCGGCTACGTGAATGTGTTCGCTTCGCACGTGAACGTTGGGTTCTTTCAGGGAGCATCGTTGCTGGACCCCACTGGTTTGTTGCAAGGCACCGGCAAATTCATGCGACATGTGAAGCTGAAGCCGGCGATAGAGACAGACGAAGCGTCCCTCATCAGGCTGATTGAGACGGCGTACCTGGATATAAAAGATCGCGTGGAAATCGGGTAACTCCCTCCGCACATCCGGGTGAGATCAGCGCCGGGATGCGAAAGACGCCATCACGGCTTGGGAATGGCGTTGGGCGAGTGGGGAACTCCGTGGCAGACCAGCACGCATGTCTTCGTGCTGCCGTTATACGAGATGGGCATTCCCCGATAAGAGGCGACAAGGTTTAAGTCGAAGTTGACCATGCGCTCTCCGCTGACGTTTCCGCTCGGGGCGCCCATTCCATGCGCCGTATGGCAAGCGGCGCAACTGAAACCGTCATTGATGTGGATGGCATGATTGGCCCAGCTCGTGTTTTTGAGAATCTGGTTGGGCAGGTCGTGGCATTTTCCGCAGAGTGCGTAAGGGCCGGCGGAGCTTGTATCGGGTGTCGGAAACAAGTTGGTAAGAGTTCCGCCGGGTGTGGCCGCCTTGTTGAACTCATAGCGGCGCTCAAGGATGTGCTGCCACTTTGAGCCGTGCGGGCCGGCGGCCCCGGAGCCGCCGAATTCGCGGTTGTCATCGCTGTTGTGGCAATCGGTGCAGAAGATCTGGTTGCCCATGGCGCGGCCCTGCGTGATGCCATCGAGCCGCAGCATGTTCGCCATGAGGCTGGGCTGGGGCAGCGTGCTCTGCCGCGTGTGAGTCACAGGGTGGCTCGATGTGGACCTGGCGTCGAACTGCGGAATGAGGTTGAGTGGGTCGCCCGCCGAGACTCCGCGCACAGGGAAATATCCATAGATGGGGAGCGTCTGTTTGCCCGAGCTGCTTCCGTGGCAGCGGAGACAATTTTCATACTGATTCACAGCCGGGGTGAGGACGGTGGTGCCGTCGGTCGCGCTGATGCCGGCGATGTTTTTCTGCGAAACGCGAAGGAGTGGGGCGGGCGGGAAAACACCCACGATCTGCGAACCGTGACTGTTATGGCAGTCGACGCACGTGGCGTGGCGGTTGTTTTGGAGCAGCGTAGCCTCGGCAGCGTCGTGCTGGTTGGTGGATGCCGGGAACGGGTGGCCGACCTTGCCTGCGCCGTATTCGGCGAAGACGTTGGCGTAGGGCGGCATAGGCGAGACGTTGGTGGATCCGTTATGGCAGGCGAGGCAATCCTGCTCATTCTGTCCGCGCAGGATTTGCGAGGGTCCGGCCGCGTTGTGCGGCGCATGGCAACCGATGCAGGCGTTGCCGGCGACCGTGGGGTAAGGGCCGACGCCGGCCTGCAGCGACACCTTTGCAGTGGAGATGGCGTGTGCGTTGAGGGCCCAGTCGGCGAGCGGATTGACCTTTCCGCTCACTTGGCGCGCGGGATCGTGGCACGCGAGGCACATCTGGCCGTTGGAGCTATCGCGGACCAGAAATTTCTGCGCAACAGTGTCCTTGCCTTGGACGTGGGGATCATGGCATGAGATGCACTCCACGTTGCCATGACTGAGTTGAACCGCGTGCGTGGCATCGAGCGTGGCGCCGTTGGTGGTAAGCGATGCGGCAAGGTCGATGTTGTCCTGCAGCGGAGTGTTAAGGCTGAACGGGTGCGAAGACTGCATCGCCCCATTGAACACGTCGGCGTTGGACATGGCGCCGTGCGTGGTCACCTGTCCGTAGACCACGGTGGTACCTACGGCGACGCTGCCGTCGTGGCAGCTCAGGCATTGATTCGTGGAGTAGCCAATGGTCGGCTGTCGGCCGGAGTTCTTTTCCGTGGTGCTGCTGTACGTCGTGTAGTTTTTGGTGGTGAGCTTCTGGTTCCAGAGCCCGACGCTGAGACCGGAATGTGGCGCGTGGCAGTAGGAGCAGGCGTCAGGCCGGGCGCCGGTCAGGGGTGAGGTGCTGCCGGGGCCCAGGTTGTGCATTCCCATCACGTCGCCAGGGACCTGCGAGAATATGGCGCCTGCCGAAAACAAGAGACCCAGGGATGCCAGCCGGATGGAGAGCTTCACTTCGGTCCCTCCCCGGCCGACTGCTTCAGGCCCTCATATTGAAACACCTGGACGCGGCGGTTGAACGAGTCCACCACGTACACCTTGTCGCTGCGATCGATCCACAAACCGGCCGGCAACTGGAACTCGCCAGCGTGTGTGCCTTGGGCCCCGAAGTAGTAGAGAAGCTGGCCCTGGCGATTGAACACCTGCACCGCGCCGAAGACTGCGTCGACCACATAAAGGTGGCCTTCTGAGTCAACAGCGATGCCCTTGGGGCGGAAGATGGCTCCGAGGTTGTCGCCGGCGCTGCCGATGGCGAACTGGAAATTGCCTGCGCGGTCGAAGGCCTGAATGCGGAAGTTCATAGCGTCTACAACAAACAGGTTGGAGCCGGAGAGGCGCAGTTCGGTGGGAAAGTTGAATTCGCCTGTCCGCGCGCCGCGCTGGCCGATGGTGCCGAGCACTTTGCCCTGCATGTCGAGAAGGATGATTTTGTTGCGCGCGGTATCGGAGACATAGATGCGCTGGGCGTCGGAGTCGATGGCAATGCCGGTGGGGCGCTCGAAGTATCCTTCGCCGCCGCGCAGGCGGCCAATGGTGCGCTGGTATTTGCCGTCCGCGTCGAAGACGAAGACCGCGCCTGAGTCGGAGTCCGTGACGTAAATATTGTCATGCGAATCCGTGGCCACGCATTGCGGCGTCAGCATGGAGTCGCGCGGCTTTCCGATGCGCTGGATGAGCTTGTACTTGCGTTGCGTGAAATCAAAAATGTGCACGCCGGCAACGCCGGGATCCGTGATGATGAGGCGGCCTCGCGAATCTTCCGTCACGCTGTAGGGGCGGACGAGGGAGCGAAAGTCCGGTTCGCCGGCAACGATGTCCACCACTTTGTTCCAGAAGCCGCGATCGTTGCGGACTTCATTCTCGGAGTTAAAGGCCCGTTCCCACGTAAGGGTGCGGCCTCCGTCGAGGGACAACTGCCACTGCTCCGGCGGCGTTTTGGTGTGAGTTCTGGCACGGACCGCGGGCGCAGACGCGATCAGCCAGGCCGCGGCGAAGAGGGCGGCGGCGCGGAACAGCACGTGCGTTGCCCGGACTAGAAAAATTTGAACCACCGGGATGCCCCTATGAAGTACGACGAAACGGTCTGCGGCGGCGCGCCGGACCCGCTGAATCCCTGCTCGAGACGCGCATAGCCGCTGGTGAAGTTCAGCTTACGGTATTGGTACTGGAGGAGCGTACTGAACTGTTCATTCTGATTGGCGGAGAACAGATCACCGGTGGCGGTATTGCTGTTCGACCGTGCCCAGGAAGCGTTGAAGATGAGATGCTTCGTGGGTGTGCTGGAGGCGGAGAATGAGTAGCTG
>Ga0134126_10001798_pt1 | contig 27181 bp, 34 predicted proteins | sample KB31752_FD_96881 | JGI IMG/M metagenome (GOLD analysis project Ga0134126, IMG submission 96881) | Terrestrial soil microbial communities with excess Nitrogen fertilizer from Kellogg Biological Station, Michigan, USA - KB3-175-2 | ecosystem: Environmental > Terrestrial > Soil > Unclassified ... | reverse complement strand
TGTGGAATTCCGGAAGAGTTAGAGCCGATCAGTGCGACCGGCGCTCTACTCTGAACCCAACTATCATCAGACATCGATTATCCTAATCTAAAACACCAAAAGTAGTTGAATATGCATTGTTAGCAACTAAATCTTCGTTGTTTGCAGTGATTCTCAGTGCGGTCGTGGCCGAACCAACAATTGAATATTGTTCTGGTACAAAGTTTATCTCGACCGTTGGATTTGCTGCTGAAGTATAAACGGTAGCGATCACCGTGTAAGTTGAGCCATCAAGAGTATAATCGACAACAAACTTAAACCTGGCAGAGGTCGATACTAAAAACCCCATGTTATAGAACGTGTGTGTTGCGGGAATAGAGTATGAATGAGCACTAGATCCGGCAGCAGCAACAGAGGTGTATGTGAAGCTATCTAAAACAGCTGTTCCCGGTGCTGGTGCTGAATAAGTCGGCAATGGATTGGCTAAAGTATAGGCGTTACCAGAATCATCGTGCAAGGAAACGTCGGCCGCCCAAACAGTGGTTTCAGTTGAACCATTCACACCTGTTTGACGAATTGTCTCTTGAGCACTTCCTGGTGTTGCGTTTCGAACAGCAACAACATTGGCTTGAGTAGATGGTATTGTGTTGTTTGTGGCATCATAAATACCATCCGCGTTGGAATAACCTCTCTCTGATAGCTTCAATGTTACGGGAGACGATGCTGGATTGTTTCCATTCGGCTGAACATGTGCGTTGCCGTTGGCATCAACTGTTTGTAGTTGAGAATTGTTGGTGGCATCAGCAACTCTTGTTCTTAAGTATTCACTCGTACCATCTGCTTCTGTTCTGACCGATAACGGCCTTCCTGCGTCTGCCATTTATTCCCCCTTGATTTTTATTTAAGTAATTCTTTTTTCTCTAAGATCAATTTCTTTTTGATTTCCATCTGTTCTTCGATTCTTCTAATATCGTCTTGTCGCTGCATTATCGATAGCTCGTCTTCCATAATTCCAACCTGAAGTCGGCCTAGCTCCGTCTCGATCTTTTTCTTTTCTAACGCGTTCATGAAAGAACTCCCTGAATTCGACTAGCAAAGTCTCCAACCTCTGGGCGATAATGAATCACTTTCACCGAAACAATATCTCCCGCGTTCATTGGAATTCCGTTTCCAAAGTCCATAAACGTGGTGAAGTTGCACCAATAGGTTCTGCACCTGTCTTGGATTACCCCGTTGATATAGAGATTGAATACAGCTCCATTGTCGCCACTCAAATGAACATAGGTCAAAGAGAATGAATCCCCACCAGGTACAGTATAGGTTACAATCTGGGTTTCAACGCCAGCTGGCACGGCACTTATCTGCCCGAAGGTCGTAATAGTCGTGTTGGTAGCGGGATTGACGACTGTGACCGGAACAGGCTCAGACATCTTGTTAGCAACATAGGTATGAAGCCGACCACGCCCATCATCCCCGGGAGAATTCCCAAGATTCTGGGCATCATTATCCATTACAAGTGCGGCCCGCGTAGGCGGTGTGGTCAATGCTGGCATTACTTCAAAGTGTCAATGTGTTTGGGAATATTGGCAATTAAAAAAGCCCATGGCTCATAACACATGGGCTACCACGATAAACCCTGTTGCGCAGGGGATATATCCCATTCTGGACTGATTTACTGGATGTTTGTCAAACAAAAAAAGGAAAGCCCAATGGGGTTGAAGCCAATGGGCTTAAGGTGTGCTTGTGATCAAATCTGGAGAAGAGATCATCAAGGCTGGCGGAGTATGTCATTTTTTTATATTTGAGTCAAAGAGATTTAAAGAAAGACATTTGCTCATCGATTTCTTCATTCATTCTTCGAAGAAGAATTTTCTCTTCATATTTTTTATTTTTTAAGGCTTTTCTTGTTTCTTTGAATTCAGTGTCTGCTGAGATAAATTCTCTCGGGATATTGCATCTGTAATTACATTTCTGGCAAAGAAGCAGGGCGTGAATACTTCCATCTTTGAAGACTTGTTTAAATATCTTGGCTTCGTTTTGGCATCGTCTGCATTTCATATATAAACCTCAAAATCTATTCAGTTTTTTATATAGATCGTTTCTTCTAAATAATTCGGCTTAGCTGAGGCGCAGCGATCCCAAAAAGAGACTTGCGCGGATATTCTTTAGAAGCTCACTCCTGTATCAGTCTCTTATGGTCCATATGGGAGGACTTTTGAGATTCTGCAGTTTTTAAGGATTAGGCCGGAAGGTGGCTCCCCCTTGCACCGAGACCTAAAAAGGCAACCCAGTGGTCCTATCCTTATTTTATAATTCGTCTCCCTTCAGCTTGCTTACCCTCATTTGTAACAGGCGCAGTCATGATTGCCCTGTCTATGCTAGCTCCCTCTAGAGCGAGATCCCCCGGATCCAGATGGACTATTGAAAAATCGACTTCAGTCCACCCTGTAGGCTTCAAATGAAAAGCCCCAAGTTAAAAAACACTTCTTTTTTGAATTGGTATATGAGAAATTAAAACCAATTCAATCAACACAATGAATTTACTAGGTTCGGGAGGGAAGTCAAATCCCTCCCCACCTTTTTTTAAAAATCTAGTGTTTTTTCCAGATTGACTTAAAGTATAAATTTGATTTATATTCCACGCGAATCTGGAGATCTACATGACAACTGAAAAGAACTTACAAACTCTGCCAACCGCAGACGAATTCTCTGTCGCAAAAGAGACCGCCAAGTATTTTATTCAATCTGGAATGATGCCAAAGCATCTGACTCGGCCAGAGCAAGTCTTAGTCATCATCATGGCTGGACGCGAGATGGGACTTGGTCCTTGGGCTTCTGTTCAAGAGATCAATCTAATTCAAGGCAAGCCTGAGCTTTCGGCTAAAGCACACTTAGCCATGGTTTACAAATCAAATCCCAACCATCAGGTTGAATTCGTGGAGACGTCAGATGAGCGATGTATTATCAAGGCTAAACGATCAAATGAAGCAAATTTTCAAACGTTCACCTACACCGTTGATGATGCCAAAGCAGCAGGAAACCTCGGCAAAGGAAACTACGGAAAGTATCTCAGAGACATGCTTAGAGCACGCTGTATCACTCAAGTCGTTAGATCTAAGTTTCCAGACAGTTGTCTTGCAATGGGCTACGAGCCTTCTGAGCTTGGACACGCGAATCACCGGGATGACGCCTCCGAAGCCGGAAGTTCAAATGAAAGTGCTCATGAGCCTGATGACAAACCAAACGCTAGAGAGGTTACGCCTGCTCCAACTACAGAACCTGTTGTTCAAACAAGCCCCCCCGATGGACCTATTAACCAACCCCTTGAAGTCGGGGGAGCAACTAAATCCCCACCCCCAGAACCACAAGTCGTAACCAGAAAAATTGGTATTACTGATTTGGTTAAAGAAGTTGAAGCTCTTAAAAAATATGAAGAGCAGGTCAAAAATATTCCACCCGCTGAATTCAAGATGCCGTACGGTCGTCATGCGAAAAAGAAGCTTAGGGAAATTCCAATGACTGAGCTTAAACAAATATACGATATCATCAAGAAGATGCCTCAACCTGATAAAGTGAATCTGATTATAGCAACCAAGATAGGACAACTCGCAGGATTTCCACAATGACAAAACCAGAAGTTATCGATCTAAATATTCCTTCAGACGCAAGGAAATTTCTTTCTGAATTTACAGTTGATGGCCGAAAGGTTTCGGGAATTGAAACTACCGGCGGCAAGTGGATAGAATTTTCTGAAATGGATGATTCTCAAATAGTGTTTTACGCAAAGGAAATTTACTTCGATTGGCTCGGCGGCAAAGAAGGCGTTGATCAGCTTGTGAATACCAATATCGACAGGGGATTGAATTGAAAGACCAGGTAGTGATGTCGTCGACCAACGCTCAGCTGGCTATTGCTATACCACTATTTCGAATTCAGCGTGACGAATCTTTGGGTAGTCTCGACGGGTACAGCCTGATGGTCACAAAAGCAAAGCCCGTGGCATATGCGATAGATTGTGATGAACATGGAATTCAACTCATGAGCGCTCAATTTGTGGAAAAGCATTTGGAATTCTTGGGCGACCTATGAATATATTGAATCTGTCATCAAGGCATTGGGCTAGCGAATGAGTGAACCAATTGAGCGCTGGAATTTATCAAGATCACAACTGGCAGAAATGGTTGATTCGCTTAAGGCTGAAATCTCTCGCCTGCAAGTTGCTGTAGATACTTCACATGGGCTATCTGTTAATTGCCAAGATCAAGTTGGTAAACTTAGAAAAGAGCGCGATGAGCTCACAGCTGAATTGAATCAATTAAAAAATGTCGATATCCCTGAGGGACAAGGCTACATCGAAGAACAAGACCATAAAATTCGACAATTGGAGCTTTTAGCTGAAAGATATAGGGCCGTCTTGGCCAAATGTGTAGCACACTTACAAGGTCAAATATTGGCCTATCCTCAACAAGTAAAGCAGTTAGACGGTTCTATTAAAATGGAGCTTGTTGGTACTCCCTTAAAATCTTTGTTAGAAGAAGCCCGCCAAGCCCTGGAGACATAGTGATATGTCGCAAAAGTCTGAAAATAACGACATGTCAGTCGAATATGTCGCAAAGAAAGAAATTAAGTGATTAAATTTATAAAATTGTTTCCAGAAGAAACAAGGTTAATAGTTTTTTGAGGGGCGGCATGGGAAGCTGGGTGGTGAGATCGGGACCTACGGTCTCTTAAATAGTCAGGATAAGGATGGCCACTCTGGAGACATGCATTCGATGGCGGGGGCTAAAACTGGTGCAATCCCCCACGTTGGGGGCACCTTGCCGGGATCGCGTCCGGCCCCCTCTTTTTCTTTGACTGCAAATAGTTTCCATTTAACTCTACTCGAATGGAACATCTGGCACAAATTGAAGCAGTGAAGCTAGCCCTAGCTTGTCTTGGGTCAGGGATCAGCATTGGAGTCATCATTGGGCTGGTTCTTGGCGTGATAGTCACGAGAAAATAATGTATCACGAGACCTATAAGAATCTGCTTATCTCAACTCCGTCGATTCAATCAAAGATTCTTTTCCATGCCTGGATCATGGTAGATAACCATGTAGTAAAAAAGAATTCTAGACCAATTTTCAAAAACAGAAGAACAGGCAGGTCTTTTCTTGGAAAATCTTCCGATCTCATTAAAGGCGAAACAATTCTCATTCAGGAGCTTTACAATCAAAGAACAAAACAAAAACAATTCGAACTTATTGATATTCCCATCACAGCGACGTACCTTTTTTACTTCCCATTTAGTGAATTTTTCACAAAGCAAGGCCGCATATCGCGTCGGCTTCCAGATTTATCAAATTTATTCGAGGCGCCATCAGATGCTCTTACAAAAGCTCAAATCATATCTGACGATACGATCATTCATTCTTTTGATTTTTCGCGTCGGCTTCCTTATAACGAATATTGCCTCGAAATTATTTTGACAGAGTTCAAGGAAAGCACAAGTGTCAGCAAGAAAAAATAATATCCGCGAATATCACGCTTGGTCTTCCGCAAGACAAAGATGTAACAATAAAAACGGGCGAGACTACAAAAGATATGGCGCGCGCGGAATTTATATGTGTGACCGATGGAGCACCTTTGATCTCTTTTTAGAAGATATGGGCCCACGACCGTCGACAAAGCATCAATTAGATAGAATTGACAATGACGGACCATATAGTCCTGAAAATTGCAGATGGGCGAAAGCAAAAATACAAGCTAGAAATAAAAGGAATAATGTGTGGATATTTTTTGATGGACAAAAAAAATCTCTCCCAGAATGGGCGGAAAAAATCAACATTCCAACAGAAGTTTTAAGACATCGTATTTTCATAAGAAATTGGATTGTTGAAAGAGCATTAACAACCCCTTTGATTAAACGAGGGGGGTCTTATGTTGTTAGAGATAAAAGCGGAAGATTTATTTAAGGAACCACCGAGCCCTGCGAGGCTCGGCGGTGGATAAACTATTGTTGTGAGACGCAATAGTTTAAAAGGATCTGCGTATCGTCTGGACTTAGGCCAATAATCTTATCGGAGTCCTGATAATAAATTATAGACCCATCATTACAAATAAATCCGCCGGCGGATGGCTTCGAAATACAGAGTTTAATATTTGGAGCACTCTTATGCGTGGGCTCGGAGCAGCAACCACTACATATTATGAATAACAGATTGCAAGTTCTTAGCAACATCTGCATATTCCGCATCGGTCTTAGCCTCCTTGAGATTTATTGATAAATTCCTGTTGATGTCCCTTAGGGAGGCTTTGACCGAAATTTCTTTCTCTTCGGCCTGAATCATCTTTATCAATGCAAATATTTCTGGAAGGGCGCGGAGCAACTGAACTAATAGAGCCAGCATTGAGTCTCCCCCAGTGGAATAAGAGACAGCTGTAGTCCAGCTGCCCCGCTAAATTAAGCTATTACAAGTGAAGCACTAAGCAGGCCTTCACCATTTGATACTGAAAAACCAAAGCCTGAATTGAAATCACGTGCCGGCTCAAATGGGCCAGCTTGCTTCATGGTGATGTTTACCGAGTTGCTCACGGCTACTGCCGAGAAGAACCCACCACCACCAACATTGTTGATCGCTGCTGCTACAGCCGTTGCCACAGCAGAAGACGAAGCACCTCCAGTAATCGTTACAGGCAAGCCAAGACCCGCCATGCAAGGGCTCGGATCTATTCCAAGGCCGGACACATTGAGCCACACGTAATACTTTGCAACGGAGTTCTCAGAAGACAAAAAGAAGTACAGGTTGTTAAGACTTGATGCGACACCGGGAACAGGAGTGCTTATTGTGAAGCCGGGACTTGCGCCGCCGTTTGAGGCGTTAGTAACCAGGCCAGGATTCGCTCCAGTAATGGTGACCGTGCCCGAGGCATTCACCCCAGAGAAGTCACCAGGGAAAGCCGCCAATGCAGCGACAATGGCCGCTCCGATAACAGTTGCCGAAGAATTTGTGGCCGCAGCAACCATGATGCCTGTTTTGTTTGCAACCATTGGATCAACGCCTGCGCCATTGATGTTAAACCATACGTAGAAATTGGCTTGTGCTTTACTTGCCGAGTCAATCGCAGACAACAAGAAGTAAGTGCTGTTGAGGCTTCCTGAAACGTCGGCCACACAGATCACTTGAGTTTGTTGTGCAACGCCCGCATCAGCAGAGCAGGTAATGCTTTGTGCCCCAATAGCTGTTGACTGATATACAGATCTCACCCAAACGTTTGGAATATCCATTTTGGGGATTGAGTATGGTCCAGGGCCGCTAACAGCGACAACCGCACCAGACACGTCGGACCATGCTGGATTATTGTAGGCCGGGTTCACGACAGCCGATTGAAGTTTCAATAAGCCAACAGGATTGCCGGAAAGACTTGCGGTCAAATAGGCCGTTGAGTTAGCCGAAGCATCGATTGGTTGCGAGCTTTGAGAATTTACAACTTGATTTGATGAAAATACTTGAACTGTGGACATTTTATGCTCCTGCTGCAGGTGCTGTTGGTGGTGGTTGAGATCCGCCAGAGACAGCTTGATAGATTTTAATCAAGACTCCGCTGATCAATTGAAATGTACTATTTGCTTCCACGCTTGGGATAGAGGCCAAAACATGATCCAAAGCGACGATAGCGCCTAAGATACCAGCAATAACCGGACTGTTAGCCATAAACCAAGATACTAAATTCATAAACTCCCCCTTTTTAAGGATTAAAATACCTATTTCCGCCCTCTGGTACAGGTCGTTGATCAAGATGGATCCAATCTGTCGTCCCGCGCTCCATACGCATTCCCCAAGTCGATAACATCCTGTTGTCCAGTATATTTTGTTTAGCGTCATCACAGCTAACATTTTCGATATGAAAATCAACCGCGTCGCCGAATAAATGTGGACTGTTTCGAGCGCCCTTAACCAAGGCATTATATTCTAATGGGCGATATGCACAATGAACAACAATCGGTTGACCGAAATAACCCCTAACAATGTCCATTTTGAAAAATAGATTCTTAAGTCTTCCGATCGCGTCATCAGTCAGTCCGTCGTTATCATCAGCGAGACGTCCCCACGAGGGAAGCCAAAGAGCTTCTCTGAAGGTAAAGAATTGAGATATTTTTGCTGCTGGATCAATCAGCATCATGTCAAGTCCTCCCAGTCCCAGTCGGTATCATCAAAAATCCACCCATTTTTCTCGGCTTTGGATTTCAAAATCTGAAGTTTAGTCATTAGAAAGTTAACTTTGGCCCTTTCGCGGTCTAGCTTTTTGAAAAGAGTGTCTTGGTTTCGAACGATAACGGCGAGCTCGGACTGAATGCCTGAATTGCCATGGCGAATTATGATGAAGTCTTCTTTGTGCTCGTTAACCCAACTGAGCTTCTCGTCGACCACAGCAAGTTTTGTTTTTATCTTACTCACCTCTACAAAAAGAGATGCTACCCAGCCAGCCACCATGGTCCCAATAAAACCAAATATGACTTCGACCCAGGTTTCATTCATTAGAATAAAATCTCCTGAGCATAAAGACCAAGATTTGTTACGTAGAACTGAGCCGCAGCCACACCGCTGAAGATTCCGCCTGGCTGCCAAGATCCAAAACCAATATCATAAGTTATATTTCCAGTGCTTGATGTAACCCCAGTGTCGATGTAGTTAAAAAAACCTGGGCCCGTACTTCCTTCCAGCTTTGGACCTGGATTTAAACCAGAACCAAATGCAACTGGTGTGAGCGGAATATTTTCAACATCGATAAGAGTCCCATTTCGTCGCAATGAAATCTGTGCGCCTTGGGACGTCTGGGTGTTTGATGAATCTCCTTGAAATCCGCAAGAAATGTTCGGAGGCATTGCAGATAAAACGTTTGCTGGATTTGAAAACAAACCAATCTTCACATAGGAGCCAGAAATGTTTTTTGTGAGGGTTACCGAGGCAAGTCCATACAAGAATCCATTTGAAACGGTGATGCCACCGCCCGAGGGAGGCTGAAATTCAATGTGTGCCGAGGTTATAACACCTGAAAATTGAATGTTGAGCATCCTTGCCAAGATGCCAGCGACTTCACTGTTGAGCGTGGTAATATTGTCTAAACAATAATTGACACTACCACCAATACCTTGAACTGTTGATTCTGAAACCGCAGATAAGAATCTCGTACTTTCTACCTGTACGTATTCTGGCACACTTGGTAAATTAGACATGTTTACTTCCCCTTAAATAAATCTGTAAAAGCTTGAGCCGTCGTTAAATCCGCCACCATTAACAATATATCCAGCTGCGGGTATATAACCGAGACTTGTCCCCACAGTAAAAACTGTCCCAGAGATATTTGTGATTGTCACCTCTGGACTCTTGCCATAAAGACCCGTAACTGGAGTCGTTATTGTAAAGCCGGTGCTGACATCGCTCGCGTTTGGAACTGGACCAAACTGTGTTCCAGAGACAGACACGGTCCCTGAATTGTTCACAGAAGTTAAATCAAATGTATCCGCAGATATAGCAGACACAATTGCCGCACCAATCACAGTAGCGCTCGAATTTGTTGCGGCGGCCACCTGAATGCCAGTGCGGCCTACAATGCCGGGGTCGGTGCCGCCACCATTGATGTTAAACCACACATAGAAGTCTTTTTCCGCCATGGTTGTTACATCAATAGCCGAAATATAAAAGTAAGTGTTATTAAGACTACCAGATACATCAGCAACACACACAACAGTGGTCTGTTGATAAGTGCCATAAGTAGTCGATGATACATAAATTGTTTGTCCCTCTTTAAACTTAGCCGTGTCGCCCGAAGACATTGAAAAAGAAGTCGTACTAAACCCACCCACTACCGTGCCACTAGGGCCAGTGAAGCAATGAACTAGTTTATAGAGCTCATCAGTGAAAAAGCTCGTGTCCGTCGGATATGAAACGATATCCACAACATCCACATTGGCAACAGGCACAAATGGAAGGGCTGGCGATACCACCAGTGCATAAAGATTTGATGGATTAATCGCAGTCAAAACTGTTGTGTAATTTCTTGTCGTGTAATCGGGAGAATGAACAGTTATCGGAAGGCCTATATAGTTTTTCCACTTCTCAAACTCTGCCCCTGGATATAATTTTCCAAATGAATCTTGAATGGCAATGCTTGTGGTAGTAGATCCCGTTGCCACAAGACTTGATGGAGAAATTGTAGCAAATCTATCTGTGGTATTGGCACCTATGCCACCCAAAAGCTGCAATGTAACTTGGCCCGACTTAAAATCGATCTGTCTGTTAATAACTTCAAATAATTGAGCGCCAAGTCCGCGGCCACCAGTTCCCCAGTTTGATATCTGTAAACCATTTCCGTTGACGGGATCATTGACGATGACAACGTCGCCAGCCTCAATCTGATTTCCGGTGCCGAAATTAACTTTTAGATCCAAAAGAAGTGAGCCGGTGCCATATCTTTGAAGCAAAAACGTCTCACGCCTAGATCTAACTAGATTAAATCCCAGATCTGTTCTGGTTCCTTGGGTTTGAATTGGTAGTGTGCTTAAAATTCCGATAAGATTATATGAGTCTGAGTCCAAAGTTTGAACTTCAGAAGTGATATTGCCAGCATCATCATAGTCATAGTCCCAAACAATCAGGTTGAAGAACTTCCTGTTATTTGTGGCTCTTGATGGTCTAACGTTTTGTGGTTCTAAAACGTTTGTGATATCGAGTTGAACGGTTCGTTGGTCTGCCAATGGGGGCTTTGTTAACCCCATAGAGCGGCGTCCTTGTCGCGTCAAAGAGTATGCCCCCAAGGGCAGATAAATTTGATTCTCTAAGAATGTTTTACCACTGTCTTCTGCTGCGGTGATAAAAAATCGATACGCGTTTGAAACGTCACCCAAGAACGTGTCTTCATAGAAAATATGGCCATCAACATCCACCTCAACAGGGCTCATCATCAATCCCGCATCAAGTGGGTAGGTGTCATATTGACTTCTAAATGCCGCCACCGCTGGGGTCGCACTCTCTGTTATGAATGTCCTGTTTACGATGATCAATTTATTTGTGTAGTCTAGAGAATCAGTGAAATCTAAAATCTGACAGGCGCCGTCGTTGCCAGAATTTGTAGCACCAGATATCGTCACCCAATCGCCAGCTGTCAAACCATAATCTCTATTGGCATCTACCCCAGCAGGCAAAACGATGGCGTTAGGGATGATATGAAGATCTGGGTCTCCAGTATCAGCCAGCGCCTGTATCGTGACGTTAGACATGAACGGTCCGCCCCACCCAGACAACATAATCTTAAGGGCCATGTAAATGGACGTGTCCTGAATTTGAATAGATCCATCAACTTCTGTCGTTGCCGTATGTGCTGCCGCCGTTGTCCCGCGCTGGCCACGCAAGACGTTGATAAAACTAGTCGGCGTAAGGCCTGTTGCCTCCTCACCCGTCTGTTGATACTGAATGTATTCGCTTTCAATTAGGATGAAGTTTTGAATTGCCGGATCATATGTCCCATCGGGACCTAAGATCTTGCTAAAGAACCCCGTAGTTGATGTGACAGGAATGGTGGTGTCTGTGGGGCCTATATCAGCAGACAGATACGTTATACCCGTATAAAATAGCTGCTGTCTTTCCTTAACTGCCGGGTCTGAGAATTGAAGAGAGATCAGTCCTGGGCCAATCGACGACACAGAAGTTACAACGCCAGCAAAAATAATGTAGTAGTCATCTGGAAACGAAATTTGTTGGTAGCCAAGCCAAACTCTTACTGGAGCACCCAATATATCAGGGATAATCACGCCTGGGCTTGTCGCTTGGGTCATGTAGTTGGCAACATCCACAAAGCTAAGAGAGATGGTTGAAATGGCGCCGCGGCCCTGCTCAGGCTCTAGTGTTTGAGATATCGTAAGAGAGCCGTCAAGAGAGAGTAGATTTTTCTGTCCACGGCCGCCAGGTGTTCCGTATAACCTAAGGCCACCATAAACAAGACCAGCATCACCATAGTGAATGGGGTCACCATATCTGATTTTCGTGTAGACAACAGTATTTGATATAATATCAAGGCCAGGAATATCAACGACAATGACGACGTTCTTCGTTTGTAGCGCATTGAAGTTTAGAAAGTTCTGGTCTGCCTGAGTAATTGCCATATTTTATTTTGCGCTCCAGATATCTAGAACGCCCTAAACTCCCCCGTATGACAAGAACTTTTCTCCTGATTTCGCCACCAATTAGCTCCTCTTTGACGGCTAAAACCACATCAGTAATCCGAAGCTCTTCTTCATCAACCCATATGCCCAAATCAATTGCCTACCCGCTCAATACAAATGAAGTTTTGAACCGCATTTGCTGCGGCAGTAGTTGATGTGCTACATCCAGCATATACCTGAATAGTGTCACCGGCATTGCAACCTAAGGTCGTAAAAATTTCGCTATACCAGTTCTCACTAGCGCCATTTCCCCAAAGCTGTTTGATATAGATTTGAGATCCATTTTGATAAACGGCCATGTTCACAGCGTTTGTGGTGGAAAGAGTTACAGCTGTAGTAGAAATGGCCCCAGTAACACGATATTTTCCTGAAACTGGCACGGTGTAGGTGCTGCCCGAATATGCGTTGTGAGAGTCGTAAACCTTTGTCGTATAAGAATATGCGGCACCTGGGAAGCTGGTGCTTAATGATGCTCCGCTTGCGTCGGTATATTTCATAGCGACCGACTCAACCGCAGCTATCACTGCTGGGCCTGAAAGACGATTAATGTTGATGATAGACCAAGATGGAGATGTGCCGCCCCCCTGAAACGTAGTCGTATTGTCAGGCCGAACGTCAATGGTGTCGCCAGTATTTAATTTAACTAAGCTTGAACCATTTCCAGAGGTCACGGTGGAATTGCTAACCCCAAGAGTTGCGTATTTAGAACCATTTTTATACAGATAAATAGTAGATGCTCCACCAGAGCTATATTGAAGACCTACTGATACCTGATATTCTCCAGAAATTGGTGCCGTAAACTTCCATGCGCCAGTTCCAGTGGTCACGGCTCCGTGGGTGTCAACTAACTGAGTATCAAAGTTAATTTGAGTTAAAGCTCCTGGTGAAAATGTGCTGCTTGAGGCGTAATAAGTCGCAGCGCAAACGCGCGTGTCGGTATCATTAGATACCTGAACGTTCGAAGACCAACCAGCAATTGGAATTACAATTTCACTGAAGAAAAAGGTTGTGTTGTTGCTAAATGCAGTTCCGTTTTGATAGGTGTTTCCAGCGTTTGATCCGTTTTGAATCCCTATACCAAAATAGGTGTTTCCCGAATCTATAAGTGCAGTAAAAACATCGGCAGCAGTTACGTTAAGAGCGCCAAATCCAGATACTCTGGATGTATTAGATCCAATAATTGAAGCGACGCTTAGGCCGGGGTTGTTTATTCCATTAAATCCTATGGTGATTTGTATCTGAGTCGCAGTATTCGTACCAGATTGAAAGCCTCCACGAATTATTAGGCTGTCCCCTCGACGCTTCGACATCATATTGATGCTTGTTACGGTTCCAAGACCAGTAAATGTTGGCGTATAAGACACCCAATCGGTTTCAACAGCACCCAATGGGGCCGTCTGAGGTCCCAAAAAGAAATCATCAACATACATTGTGACGGCACCAGACGACGCGTTGGCATTGAAAAATGCCAACTGATATTGTGTAGAATTTGATGATGTCTGGAATGTTCCGGTCATATAACCAGAGCCAGTTTTTTGAACAATGTTCCAAACGCCAGCAGGCATAATCCATGCAGCGTTAGTGACGTCATAAACAGCTATTCCAAAACTGTTTGAAGAAGTACCAGAAAGGTTTACGTTTGCAGCTCCGGAGTTGACGCTATAGTAGAATTTGATAGTCATGACCTTGGCTTGGTCTTCAGTGTCTATCGTGAATGCGTTAGAAATAAGCATGTCACCAGCGGTTGTTGCAGTCGAAGATGCATATGAACCAGAGTAAGTGCCCGCCAATTGGCCGGATGACACCACAGAAAGCGATAGGTTCGCATTGGCAGCAGATCCACCGTGAACACCACCCGCAGAACTAAATGCATTTCCAGCCGTTGCAAGGGTACTCGGGAAGTTAGAAGTTAAAGATGAATGGGCAAGAGACCATCCTGTTGTTGATCCAAGCTCGAAGTTTCCATTACCGTTCACATTGTTTACTGTGCCGAGATAGTTCTTTAACCCACCACCACCTGAGCCAATCTGAGTTTCAACCCCAGACGGGCTTAAAGAATAAAAGTTGCCATCTGTCTTTGCATAAACCTTTAGGGCGCCAGATGATGGATTAGTGGAAGATGAGCTTCTCTCAGTAAACGTAAGCGTGTCGAGAGATGAAATGTCTGTTGATTGGATTTTGCCTGGTAAAGTACTCATGTTTCCCCCGTCACTTTGATGTAGTGAACTTCAACTAGCGACCCCGAAGCGGGGGCCGCCGTAAATGTCAGTGTTGTTCCTGAAATCGAATAATCAGTGGTTGGTGTTCGATAGACGCCGTTTACAAAAACCTGAACTGCTGCCGAATCTTTTGGGGTCTGGCTCAATGTAAAGGTCACATTGGTTCCGTTCACGGTTCCACTTGGCGACTCTGCGTCGTCCCAATGTTCTGTAAATCTAGCATCTATGCGAGACATTCATTCCCCCGATTAGTATCGATAAATAACTTGCAAAATATCGCCGCTCACAAGAGCCGCGGCCCCACCAGTTGCCAAATCATTTTGGAAGTTCAAACGACTCACCCCACCGCTTGTGGTCATAGTGTAATCATATGAAGATCCCTCAAGCAACGAGCCTGCACCCTTAACTCTTAAGGTCAAAGAGCTTGCAATAATCAGTTGAGCCAATGTGACGTACTGATTGGTAATGTCACCAGAAGCCAATGTGAAGGTCTCAATGTTTGACAGATGAGTAGCTCTGGCAAAAGTAAGAGCAGTGGTTCCAACTGTGATCGGATCAACGTTAGATAAAACATAAACCGTGTTTGCATAAGTCCCTTGGTTTACGTAAAAAGCGGTACCTGAATATGGTGTTGCGCCTGATGCAAAGTCCGTAGCCCTTGTCCACGCACCAGAGCCAGTTACATAAACACCATTGTTGGCTCCCGTGGTCTGACCTGCCACCAAGATTCTGCTTGCAGAGGTGGTAACACCGTTAATGGTTTGCTCACCGCTTAATGTGAGATTGGTCAGAGATACGGTGACAACGGCGTCATGGCCGCTAGATGCGGCAACGGCCGAATCAACATAGCTCTTGTTTGCAAGATCGGTTGGGTTAGACGGAGTAAAGTTTGCTTGTGGCAATTGGTCAAACTGAGTTACGTTTGAAGTGTCCACATGCAAAATATTTACATCTGCCGAGTTTGCCTGGTTGCGAGCACGTAAAGCGTCGTTATTTCTAAGACGGATAAGCGTATCATCCACATTGTTAGGGGTGATAAACTTGGTTATAATTTGTGACATAATTATGTCTCCTCTTCTGGTCGCTTAATTACGACCAGTAATGTATTCGGATAGTATCTCCCGAAGCTAGAATCCCATCCAGTCCATATCCAGACCAATTCAAAATGTTGCTAGACACCGTAAAGTCGACGCCGAACCATTGAGCGCCGCCGCCAATGGCATCCACCATAACTAAATTTGATGTAGATGGAGTGTGCGCCAAAGTGAGTTGTTTTGCGCTCGCTTCACCGCTAGTAATCGTTCGATATTCAACATTCTCTGTACCAGTTGGAGGCGGTGGTGGTGTTGGTAAAACTCCACCATACAAATACCACACCCAAATTGTTTGCCCAGTCGATGGTGCTGAGGTGAATACGATTGAAGTTCCGCTCAAACTCCAATCAGTTGCCTGATCTCGCTCAACGCCATCAACATAAACTTCAATTGAGTATTGATTGAGCGGCGTGTACGTGAGCGGGCCAAAGGTCGTGTTGATGCCGTTGACAGAACCAGCCGGAACCTCACCAAATCCCACTGTTGCAGCGGTTCCGGTGACGACAATCTTTTGCCCAGAATAACTTAAAGATATTCCGGCGCCGGCCGATATTAATACATCCCCAACAAGTGCCGAGCCTGAAACCCCGTCAGCGGCTAACGAATGAACACCCACGTGCGCGTGATCAGCCAAAGCCGCATTGTTAACCGAACCAATAACAGCCGTTGAACCAACGGGAGACGGTGACGTCGATGAAAGAAGGATTTTACCCGCAACCGTCGTGGTCGCATAGGTAATGTCTGATGTCGAATTGTCAGATGGGATAAAAACAGTCGTGTCGTAAACTGGAATGGTATTGAGTGGATTATAAAGCTGCTGATAATACCAAACAATCGTGGTGCTTGACCCAAACGAGTACGGTGTTTCAGTTCCGCTCACGAGAGAGTAGTAAGTCAAAGTCCATGTGGGCGATGAATAAGTAAGTCTTCCATAAACTACGTTGCCAGATCCGTCGGTAAATTCAGCGCCGCTCGTATTTCGCAAAACAACCTGGTTGTACGGGGCATTGACGACAACTCCCAAGATGGTTTGACCCGTGGACGGTGTCGCACCAACAAGCAAGCTTGAAACGTCGGTCGATCCACCAGTAACCGACGTGAGGTTAGTTCCCTGTCCATAAATTCCGCGATATGGAACGTTGGTGATATATTGGGCAAGAATATTTCCGCCCTGGCCGTCGACACCACTATGCGCGTGTCCCGATAAAGAAAAAGCATTAGTGATGGTGTTTACACGAGCAAATACACTGTCCGTGGAAGATCCAAGATCATTGTGGGTCCATGACGGCAAAACGTTATAGGCAGTGTTGATTGTTTTTCCCAAAAATGAATTGAGAGAGTTAAATTCTGCCTGAATATTAGTCACACCAGTGCCGGAAGGTGATGTTACATCGGCCAAAGCCAGGATAAATGGCATTGTATCGTTTGCGTTTTTGTAAATAAACGCGGCATCTGTTATCGATTGGTTGACGGGTTGTCCGTCTACTACTCCGCCACTCATGTGTTCACCACCCTAAATGTCATAGGACCTGTCGTGTACAAGAATGGAAAATCAGGCAATTGTTCTTTCATTTTAAAGCCCAGCCCCTTTCCATCTTCTGAAGACTTCTCAAGAGTCACCTGATAAAAAGTATTGTAACTTGAAATCTGAGGGGTAAAATCAAACGCCCTCTGTTGAATCATCCACTGAATCAATGGTTGCCATCCAGTTATCAGGCTTGACTGAAGCTCATATTGAAACTCAACCTCGATAAAATATTGCAGAGCAAATGTGATTGACTCTTTAACTCCAGCCGTTGTCACGTTGACTGAGCCAAAGTTCTTCTGGTTCCAATTGGGATCTGAATAGTTCTTTCCCCACCAAGCAGTAATAAGCGGCGTGCCCGCTGAGGACGAGCCGGTGTACATCGTAGCCCCCGTGTAATCAGACGGACTAAAGCCAATCAGTGGAGCAATAGCGCTCGTTGATCTGGGGCCTGATCCAAATAGTAGGCTAAAATAAGACGAGCTCGATGCGATAGTTACTCTATTTTGGGTTCCGCCAGCCAGAGATCTATCAACCGTCACAAGATAAACGTTTGTCGGATCAACAGTGACAAGGGCATTTTGAATGGCAGAGGCCAGGCCACTCAAAGAATAAAAGCCAAAAGTAACAGTCGCCTGTAAAATAGGTCCACCGGAAGAGATTTTAAAATCAATCGATGAGTTAAGCTGATTGACCTGTAATCCATAAAGAAAAAGCGACTTGTCGGTTAAAGCCATTACGCCTGTCCTATCTGCTTAAAGCTAAAGTCCGTCGCATCACTTGCTGACCTGATCATATTCACAAGGGCCGCTTGCGTTTGCGCTGTCTCAAAGTAATTGCCTTGCACCTGAATCGTAACCGCTTGTTGGGGGTTTTGTGTAGCAGTTGGTGCGGTTGGCGAGCCTGCGGGCGCCCCCCCACTTGTTGGCGCTGCGGCACCCGCACCACCGCCAGAAGACGACGAGCTTCCAGTTGCTCCAGCACCCGCTTGAGATTTTAATGCCGAGCCTAAGGCGATCAAAGCGCCGCCTGCGGCAAGAGCAATCGGATTGGGTGGCCAAATGCCCTCTAACAAAAGCATTTCCCCGTACTGTTCGGCCATATCTCCAATCGCGCCCAAAAAGAATCCACGCATGGCCTGTGATGCCGTTTCCGAGCCATTACCAATGGCCTGAAACGCAGTGGTGGCGTTATTGCCAAGGGCCTTAAAGCTTGTCTGTCCAAGCTTCTGCATGCTGGTTAAATCATTGTGCTGCTGCTGACTTAATACTGCCCACTCAGCGGTAATTCCTTTGGCATTCTTATCGTTTGCCGCAGCATAGTTTTGCAGAGTCTTCATCCGCTGAGCTTCTAGATCGGCGTCTAGTTGTCTCATCTTCTGCTCGTGCTGCTTTTCCATTTGTTCAATACGTTGTTGGTAAGCGGCGGTTCTTTGAATGCCCGCCTCTTTTGCCTCTTGGTCTGCTGCCGCCAATTGAAGGCCAAACTCTTTTCCTTCGTTAATCTTTTTCTGCTGAATAATAGTTTCGGCCTGAGACATCGAAGTCGCCGCAGCGAGCTCTTGATCTAAGTTCTGCTTATAAAGTTGGTAGGTTTGATCTTGAAATTGCTTTTGAGCGGCAAGCTTTTTTGAGTTATCGAAGTACTTGGCTTCAGTGGCGGCATTGTCTTTATCAATATCGCCCTCTTTTTGCTTTTCAGCATTGAGCGCCTGCTGGGCCTTGAGTTGCTTGCTAAGTTCTCCAACCTTCGCTGCGGCCCGATCTACATCTGCCTGACTTGCAGCCCCTGCCTGATATTTACGCTCCTCTTCGTTTAGAAGCTGTTTTGCCGTAAAAAGCTGAGCTGTCAGGTCTGCCATCTTAGCGGCATTCTTTTGAGATTCAGTTCCAAAGGATGCATTTATCTTATTGGCTAAAAATCCAAACACACCCGTCAAATCCTGAATGGCCGTCTTCAGTATTCCGCTTGCAAAATAGGCAACCATCGAAGCAACGGCTTCTTTTAACGTTCCCCATGCTGCTGCCAATTGATGAACTGAATTTGTGACAGGAGTCATCTCAGTATTGACTGAGCCAAACTTTTCCTTTGCCTGATCGAGGGCCGCATTAAACACAGCCTGCTGTTTGCCCGCGGCAGTCAATTCATCGGCAGTGTGGCCTGAGGCCGCAGCAAATTCTTCTTCTGCCTTCGTTGCATCGACATTGATGCCTAAACGCTTTAAAAGATGAGTATTGCCTGTTGCTAAGGCACGAGAAAGACTCTCGAAATTCTGCTGAAGGTCTCCTCCGCGCATTGCGGTCTCTTTGACCGCAACACTCATGATCTCTGCCATTTTGTCGGCATTATCGCCCAGGTAAATCATGGCGTTGTTGGCAGCATTCATCGCTTGGGTTTCAGTTAAGAACCCATTGGAATTCTCCATCAATGCAGTCTTCATCTTCTCTGCATTGATCCCGGCATTCTCGGCCATAGAGTTAAACGTGGCCTCTATCTGCTGGGCCTTTTCATACTCTTCAGTTAACTCTAGTGATTCTTTGAATACACCGACGGCCGCGGCTGCTACACCGACGACTGTCCCGATCTCAACAAAGGTATCTAGAAGATTGCCCGGGCCTTCGGCGTCGCCTAACGAGTTAAGACTATCCAGCGCTTCCTTGATGCCATCAACGAAGCTTGAATTATCTAGATCTAATGTTATCGATGCCTGACTATCGCTATCCGCCATGTTCCAATCGCTTCTTTAGTTTCATTGCCTCTGCCATTATGTTGCTAGCTAGCTCCCAAGGCATCGCTTCATCTGATTTAGCAGGCGCCTCATCCTGAACAACTCCCGTTGAACTAAATGAGACTTTGATAAGGTCGATGAAGTATTTTCTAAGTTCGGCCGCATATTCCACCTTTTGCCCAGGGATCGAGCCGACTAGAGTAAGATTTGCCAAAAACGCCAGATGATCTCTCGCCTTTAGCTCCCGCGCGTGGCTGAGAAGAACGAAATAGGTGCTAGCAGGCGACTCCAAAACTTCTTTGATGGTCCACCCGAAGAGGAGGCATCCTTCCGCGACAAGGCTTCCCGCATGGATTTGTATATTGGGAGCCTCAGACGAGTTTTTTTTTTACCATTCCCCAAGTCAACAGTGCCAGTTATTCGATCAACGATGAGCTGATAGAGTGCTGCCACCTGTGGCTGCTCCATCTTAAGCACATCATCAATTGAAATGGTGTCGCAAACGCTGGCAATGACCGAATGATATTGTGAGGCCAGGGTTTCCCATGGCTGCTTGTCGTCTGACTGGAGTGAAGATAGAAGCTTTGAATTCGCATTGGCGTACTTCAGAAACTCTTTAACTGTAATCGGCTTAATCTCATGAATCTTGCCGTTCCATTTAAAATAGACGGGCTCGGCGATAATGGCATCTAAATCCACTATCGACCCACCCGTCATGTTCGTTCTGGCCGGCTTTAAATCAGTCATTAGATTGTTGTGTCCCCATATCTAAATAAACGAGCCGGACTTACTGTCAAATCGAGATAAACCTTCCAGTTGATCTTAAGCGAGCGCTGTTTGCTCGGATCAAAATCAATCGCTGAAGACTCATCAGGCATTGCTTTAAAGAAAGTCCAATCGTGATTCACATCACTTGGGCCCTCGATCAAAGGATGAAGTGTTAAGAGTTGTGAGATTGGCAATTGACGAGTTGCGATCTTGTCATCCCATTCTAAGATATCGGCGGGAGAACTTCCCCGATATGTCACGTTTGGAAAAACGTATTTGAGTATCTGCTTTGCTCGAACCTCAGCAAATTCAGTGGTGATGGTACATTCCATTCCGCTGATCGCTTCGTCGAGTAAAGTTTTGCCATATTGATCAGCCATGAGGCCAGCCTTATCGTATTTGAACGTGACCTTAACACCAGACATGGTTCCGCCAATGTCTTGAGAGTTATAAGTCACACGACAAGGACCAATATCGAAATTTGCCGGTGTTACTGTAGCCGTACTAAGCCCCATAGGTACATCTCCTTATGTAATAGTTAAATTCTCAAAGTGTTTAACCTTTAATGTCAACACAGCTTCTCTTCTGAATCGACCCATCTTTTTGTCCTGATCTTTTATGAACGTTGGACCAAACTCACACGTGTCCACCGTCGAATAGATCTTGACCCCGCGGGCCTTATCTTCTAGGACAACCTCGTGCAAGATCTGAAATAGTGCCGACTGATATCGCTCAATCTTTGTCACCAATCGATCCCCGTCCGTCTCTTCAACTACTGCCGCAACAGATACTGATACCTCAGCGTTCACGTGATTTGATTTGAACTGCTCGTTAACAGTCTGAAGCCTCTCAACCACACAAAATATTGCTGGGCACTCATATGTGATCGCATAATCGTAGGTGAAGTATTTCTTTGGCGGCTCTGTCGTTACCACGGGATCATTGCGGTCTTCACGAACATCGGCCAAAGCCTGAACAATGTTCGACTTGATAGCGCTTAACAAAAGAACCCGAGTCCTCTCGGTGAGATTGTTGGCAATCATTTAAGCTTCTTTTTGCCCTTCGTTCTTTTCTTTACTTCTGTAAAGTCCACATCTTTTTCAACTGGCTTTGAGCCTTTTGGTAAAGCGGTCATGATCCCCCCTTAACGTAAGCCACATATTGTTCGGTGATATTGTCCACAGTCGACTGAGATAGATCTGTAAAGTTGCGTGTGGCGTTCGGATATTTGGCATAATCAAGTAATGTTCCAAGTGTTAGCCTTGTAGTGGTGCCCATTCTTTGCACCATTTTTACTCCGTCGCCACCCGGCTTGCTCATTGAATCAACAAGTCGGCCCGTTGCTATCATCAGCTTTGTGCCACTACCAGGATAATTAGGCCACGTGCCGCCATCACGCTTGGGTCCGCCGCCATATCTTTTAAGCTTGTACCGGGCGTAAACTGGGTTGAGCGGCGCCCATTGATCGCCTTCGCTAGTATTTTCGGTCATCCATCGTTGTCTTTGGACTTCATATAAGAGAGGCACAGCAACGCGATTAAGCCAGCCGTCGGCAAGCTTAGTCCTGCTCAGCATGTTGTTAAACATCTGAGTGATCGAGGTCTCGTTGATAGTGAATCCTTTTGCTGTAATCATCTGTTTGGCTTCACATCTCTCACGTTGCCCCTAAGCGTTCCCCATAAAGGCTGGAGCGCCTGGCCTTGTCTGGTGTAAACGTCGTCACGCAAATCAATAGCTGACTTTCTCATGTCATCGGCCAAATCTTGATACTGCTTTACCGGATCCCAGCGCTTCTCGTCTGGAGCATCAGACAGCATATAAACGTAAGACATATTGCTAGACCAAAACAGTGCTAGCTTCTGGTATCCTTCACCGGCCGCATATTTAAGTGTCGATGGTTGAAATTGATTTGGTATTTGTGTTGGATCTGAACCAAAACCAAGCTGCTCGCTGGCGGTGGTTAAGAATTCCGTCATTTCGGCGTCTGTGAACCATTGATGTAGAAAGTTGCCCTGAGGTCATCTGCATCAGTTGGAATTGTAGCGAGTTGAAATTCTCCACTAGGTAAATCATCGCTGATAACAGTAGTAGGAACATAATTGAGGTAAACGCCAACCGGCGTCGTCGCGCCGACGAACGAAGTGACACGACGGAACTCGAAGGTTTTAAAATAAGCGTTAAGTCCATTCTGCACTCCTATCAAGCGCTGACGGTACCTGAGCTTATCAGTAGGCCCATCATTCATAAGCTGTCTGATCTCGGTTATAGCGCCAGGCAAATTAGTCCAAGCCATTACTGCGCTCCCAACTGCATTCGAACATCAGTTTCGTCCATTCCTTCGCCAATGTAGGCATATCTCATGCCCTTTGTTCTCAAAATATCTGCCTTTTCCCTGCACATTTGCTCCTCAATCGGATTTTTAGGTTGATCCATCAATAATGGACCGCCCTCAGCAAACGGGAAATAGTATCTCACCTGTCTTAGTTTCCAATTCTGTGGGAACAAGGATGCGCCGCCCGGAACTAACCAATTCAAATAACAAAACTTGTTCTGTGCGATTCTCTCTGCAATACCGACAAACACTTCTGACCTTTTCATCACTGAATTAAGTCTTCGCATTTGTATTTGATCATCGCTTTCAAGCTGATGTGTGCCAACATCTCGAACCGTACCGGCCGCTATTCTTTTACCTTTTCCCATGTTTCCCTCTATTTAGTTTTTTGAAAAGCAAGGGACACACCCTAGGAGTGTGTGTCCCCGCGCCACGAAGCCTAGGCCGCGTGGGTTAACCTAAGATTAGACGCTACCGTCAGAACCTTGCCATGCAAAACGTGGATCAATGAAGTCTGCGTTTTGACGAGCATATCCTTTGAAGCGATAAACATCGCGGTCAAAGCTTTCGCCAGAAAGTGGGTTCTCTTGCTCAACTGCAATAGGTACACGTTGTTGCAATACAAACCATGGCTTTTTGCTGTCGATGAGGTACCAAGCTTTAGAAGCTGTGGCGTCGCCAACAATTTTACCGCTGTTGTCAAACATGTAACGAGACACGATTGGCTTAGCGATACCTTGGATTGGGTTGATAGCAAACGCACCACCAGTAGAACCAGCAGCAGCTGCTCCTGACGGGTAGTAAGCGCTATGTAGCAATACAGCCAAATCGAAAGTGTAATAGGGGCTGATTAACAAAGCATCAGGCTCTACGTTCATGATCAAACCTTGCAAGTTCAACTGTTGCATCAAAGCGATGATGCCAGCTTGAATGTTTGCTTGGTTCAATGCGCCATAGCTTGAGGGTTTAGTGTTTGCTCCACCAACCAAGCCACGAGCCCAAGGATAAGTTGATTCAGTAGACGGCTTAGTCTCAGATATTGGCGGATAAAAGCCAGCATAGTTTTGGCCTGCAACTGAATTCAATTTTCCCATTACCAACACTTCTGTAAGAATCTTTAAGTATTCTCCCAGCATTGCTGATTGACGTTGGAACTCACCCGTTTGGTCATCTTCCAACAATTCCTTAGTCACGTTGTACATGCTGCCATACTTGTAGTTTTTAATTTTCAAGTCTAGCGCTGCAGCTGCAACTTCGGGATATGGAGTCTTCTCACCAACTTGGCTCGGGAACGCTACACCTTGATTAGGGGCGTATGGTTCTTCTGCCATCTTGCTCGCTACCACTGTAACCCAATCTTCAAAAGAAGTTTTGGTAGACTCATACATTCCAACAGTGATGGATTGAATACCAGCACGTAAGAATTGTGTGAATGCTCCAGTAGTGTCAGCCTCTTTAAGTTGTGAGTCTAAAGAGTTACGGAATTTCTTCCAGTTCCAATTAGATTCACGGACGGGAAACTTACCAGCGTCGCCCTTTTCTGCTTCAGTCAAGGGGTCCATGCCATAAGCTTTTTTCATGCGCTTACGGAAGGCCAGTGTGTCTTCGTTGTTCAACAGACCATGTTTAATGATCTTTGCGTTTCGCTCACGCTTAGGATTGCTTTGTCCTTGGGCAACGAGACCGTTGAACCAAGTTGTAAGTTGTTCTTTAGTCATTTCCATTATTCACCCCTCTTACACGCCTGGAGCGTAGTTTTGGCCAATCAACACGGGAATTTCACTTCCACCTGTTGCAGCAGTTAGGGCTGGTCCTTGATACCAACCGATGATCACGCCACTTGATGGCTGAGTCACAGTTACTCCACGATTGCCAACTGTGCCTGAACCAGCAGCAGATTGGTCGATGTAGACACCTTGACCGGGATTGATTGAGTCGCCAGCTTTTAAAACAACGCTGTAAACTGAACCATAAACAGGTCCTGCCATATCGATTACCGCAACTGAAGCGTCAACTGCAGTTTGGTAAACTGAAGGCATGTTGCCATCGACAACAGGCACGGGGCTTACGCCCAAAAAGTTAGCACCAGTGCTTGAGCTAGTTACTAGCTGCACTACGTGAGTTGATGGGTTGATCTCGAGCAAATCCCCTTGGTTCCATGTGGAACTAGAAGAGATAAGCGCTTTCATATCCGCGAACACGCTTCGTGTTGCTATTTCGCGGACTTCGGTATTTTTACCGTACTTTCCGTTATAAATAGACATTTGTTATCCTTTCGTTTTTAAATTTCGTCTTCTTTGACGATTGAGTTGAAGCTGAGCCCTTGACCTTCCGTCATGTTCTCGTCCAATCCCATGGCCTTCTCTGTGAACGCAAAGCTCAGTCCTTCCGACTCTTGTGGAACGTTTGCGGTGAAGAGCTTCCATTTAACGTCAAAATCTTGTTTAGATTTAATGTCGCCAGCAGCTTCTCTGAAAGCCTTGGTTATAGATTTCGGCAGCTTTGATTCAGCCAATTTCTTGTCAACATATTTAGCCAGCTCAGCCTTGCGAGCTGCAGCTTCCATAAGAGCAATCTTTCCTTTGAGCTGAATAAGTTCCGCCTCGACGGGTCCAGTCTTTCCAGGAGCAGACTTGTCCGGGCCAGGTGCAGCTTTTGGAGCTGGAGGCATAATATCAGCTTCAGAGGGATCGGCAGGAGCACCGCCAGCAGCCTCTTCGGCTTCAGCAGAAGCTTTCATTTGCTTCATAGCCATGTGATGAGCAAGTTTCATTGCATGCTCTGCACACTTCATAGCCTCTTCTTTGCTATAGCCCATTTCTTTGTAGGCTTCCAAAGCTTCTTGAGTCATGCCAGTCAAAGCTTGCTTGTGCTCTTCCATAACACCGTAGGCTTCGTGTTGTTGTTGATCGGCAGCGGGGGGAGCTTGTTTGCCGGGAGCTACAGGAGGAGCTTTAGGCGGAACAGGTCCTTGACCCTCATCTTGTGAATCAGAGCTAGCACCAAGATATTCATCGATCATCTTTTTGATGAGCGCCACATCTTGAGCAGCATCGTCATGATCTGGGCCTAAGCCAGCAGAATCATCAGCAGGGGCACCAGCATCGTCAAGTGCGCCTTCCATATCTTCCATGCTTTCCATTTTCTCTTCATGTTCTTTGGCTTCTTTTTTTGCCATTTGATTCTCCCCTTTCGAGAAACGTGTTAATTTTGCCGCCAGCCCCAGCCTCAGTTACCAGGTCGCATGAAATTGCGTCGTTGATGACTGTGCAAATGCGAAGCGAATCTATTCCATCTTCTTTTGCTTTTAACAATTTAGCCTTTGCTCCGTTAGGGGCAGTGGCCAAAACTTGATCTATATCCACCTCTTGAGCGTCGCCAGATGCATTGATTGACAGACCGACGAGATCTTGTGATGGATATTTCTTCGAGTAATCAATTGCCTCGAGCATTAGGTCGCGAGCCCATTGGTACTGTGGCGAGGGCAGAATGTTAACCTCGCCGACAAGTTGAGCCTGCCCGTCTTCAGAGATACTGACTCGGATATTCTCAAAGTGCCCAAGAATGTCGCGGACTGACCTCTCGGGCCTAACTTGTTCGTCCATTACCGATGGATGATCAGCGTAGATCTTCTTGCCCTCAAATACAGGCACTGCTGATTCAATGGCCTCTTTGGAATAGTAAAACCTATCGTTAAAGTTTCCCATGCCCTCTTGAATGAGGACAACCTGGAATTTAGTGGCACCAATTGCGGCAGCTTTACTAGCGCCAGTAGGAGTTGATTCTTTTATCTTGGCGCCACTTACCGTCCATTTAAAAGATTCCTTCTTACACTCGCATTCCTTTTTGCCACACTCACCACACTCTAATGTGGAATTGCATACTGCGTAGGCATTATCAGCTTTGCCTTTTTTTTGAACATCATGTACGCAATCTGCCCATTTATTGTATGGCACTCCAGCCGGCTTTCCCTGATCTTGCTTTTGCTTTTTAAGCGGTCCAAGCATCATTGACTCAAGACCCGCGAGATTTGACTTTGGATCTTTGGCTTTCTTTGACTTGCGAACCTTATCGCCGTGCTTAAGAGACTTCCTGCTTGATGGAGCTCGCAAGCTCTGATCAAAGCCACCAGAAGTGTCTGACTGTTTATGCACAAGCATCAAGCCTTTGGCCTGAATCGCATTGTAGAAAGCTGAGGCATTGGCGTCGGGATGATCGATAATGATTTGTCTAGCGATCGCATCTGGATCATCTGGAGGATTTTGAGAGTCAGACGGTGGCGGATTAACTGGTAGCTGTTGGGCGGCTTGTTTGCCAACACTAGCTAGCTTGTCA
>Ga0134126_10001797_pt1 | contig 27189 bp, 18 predicted proteins | sample KB31752_FD_96881 | JGI IMG/M metagenome (GOLD analysis project Ga0134126, IMG submission 96881) | Terrestrial soil microbial communities with excess Nitrogen fertilizer from Kellogg Biological Station, Michigan, USA - KB3-175-2 | ecosystem: Environmental > Terrestrial > Soil > Unclassified ... | reverse complement strand
GGCGGCGACGGCGGCGGTCGCCTGGTGGCGCAGGGCGCTCCCGAGACCATCTCGCGCAAGCCGGGCAAGAGCCACACGGCGAAAATTCTGGCGCAGTTTCTCGAGGAACGGGGGGTGGCTTGAAATCCGCCGGGTCGTGATAGTCCGTGGATCGATGCTCTCCGTCGGCGTCTTCCAAAAATGTGCACGAGCGCATGAATAGAAGTGTGACGTGAGCACCGGGCGGCTCAATGAAGCCGTCAAGCGCAATATCGAGCGCTTTCCCGAGGATTTCATGCTGCACCTCTCCGCGAGCCATCGCCATGGGCGTCTACGTCGTGTCGCTATCGCTGCCCATCCCAGCGTTCAATCTGATCTGTTCTCAATCCACCAAGGCGTGCGTGGACACGGGGGCCTATGCCCATCGCGAGAATGAAGACAATTTCATCGGACCTTGGCGCACCTGGGCTCCCAACTTCGATCGCGTCGAGATGACTGCGCACGTAACTCGCGTTGATGTGAGTCAGAGGAACATCAATTCGGGTACCCGGCGCGCCGATCTTTTTCGTCGAGGGCACGATTGCCAGCGCATTGCCCGGCGCGCGGTTGGTGACAGTTTTCTCTTCTTTCCAGCCCAGGGTTTCGCGCATCGCATATCCGCCGGGGACATGCCAAAGGGCGCCGTGTTCCAATTCACCGCCCGCGCCGACGATTGCCGCCTTGCCATAGCCTGTTATCGCTGACGGTTCTACGCCCAGCGCCATAAGTAAGCGGTGCGCCAGATCCAGACCAATCGGCTTGAGCAAATCCATTGCGGGCTCGAGATTCGGTTCGTAGCGCCCGCTGAAAGGATTTTGAACGACGACGAGCGCTGCCCCCCGGCGAACCGGTTGGGCAAGCCGGGGCCCCGAATCGTGATACGTATCGTCAACGTGTGTCAGGAGGCGGCGGACGCTGAACATGAATTACTCCCTGGCTGTTTGAAGAAGGACGCGACCGCCGGCCTCGCGTCGGTCGGCGCGACGATTTCGATTTGGTCTTGCAGAAAAAGCACGGCTGAATGTATGAGTCCAAATCCGCGCCAGTGCTCGGCCTCTTGCCTACCGGCATCGAGCGCGGAGCCGACCAACCCGGCGGCCAGCTGCGGCACTTCAACAGTGACCAGACGGTCGCCCAAATCGGTATTGGGATCCAAGTCGATCGCCCGCGCGCGCCGAATCCCTGAGGAGTCCACATTCACGGCGTTGGCGATCAGCGTAGCGGCCGCGTCAGCCGCCGCTCCGTTTTGTGCAAGCACCGTCACGCTGTCGGCAATCCCTAGGCTGAAACTGCGGCCGCGCCAGCCGCTTGTGGCAATGCCGCGAATAGGTGACGAAGCCAGCAATTCGATCGTGCCATCGAGTTCCACGTGCGGAGATCCGCTGCGCGCGACCCAATCGATGTCGGCCACGACGCCGACGCGATAACTCGATCGGGGTGCCAGATGAATGGCGATGTCTCCGCCGTTATTGATGCTCGCCCGGTCTACACCGGGGCGTTTAAAACACTGAATCAAATGGTCCGCCACCGCGCCGGCTACAGCGGCCATAGCTGTAATAAATCGGGTACGAGCGAACGGCGCACATGCGTTGAGCATGCGTACCGCCACAGGGCCACTAAATCGCGCGGCGTTGTTAACCGGCTGGCGCAGTTGCCGCAATTCATTCGCCAACTCCGGCAGCACGTTCAAGAACGCCGTCCAACACGCATCCAAAGCGGCTTCGCACGCCTCCCGATCACCATCCGCGGCGATGACCAAATCGATTGGGCCGTGCTGGAAATGCCAGCGACCGTCGGTGAGCCGGGCTTTCATCGCCGACGACATCGGCTCATTCATCCGATCAGGGGCCGTCGCCCCATGGGCCAGGGATTACCGGATATAGCTTTCTCCAAGCGGGTGCTGTCTTTTGCGAGCACCTCGCTCAGCGGGATCGCGCTCGCGACATGTCCCCCAAGCGAACGATAATCGCCCATACGCATCGAGAATTCGATCGGAGCGACGACGGCCGGTGTGGGAACAGTGCCGAAAGAACGGTCAGGCATTCGTGACACATCCACCATCACCGTAATGCCACCCCCCGGCCAGATATAAGCCGGTGCGCCCCCGCAGGTGACATTGACAATCGCTTCCTTTATGGATCTGGTCAATCGCACTGGGCAATCTGTGACCCCGGCGCGCAGGCTCCCCCCGGCCCCCCCGACAAAGAGCACCGTTGTCAGAGCCGGCTCGCAGTTCTCCGCGATACGATCGATGACACCCTGTACCATCGACGGTATCGGCCGCGGTCGCGCATGAAGATTCTCGTCGAGCACAAAATATGCGAAGTGTTCGCCGGTTGTCGAAACCATCAACAATCGCAGGCCTGGCCACGCTGTATCGCCGCGGAACCGTTCGATTATTGTCAGCGGGTCCTGAATATCCGTCCCGCCCCAGCCGGTTCCCGGATTCGCCACTTTGAAATAGCGGCCGGGCGTCGATCGGCGCCCTTTGATTTCAATGCCCGAAGGCTTGATGCCGAGGCACATACCCGCTTGGTGCTCCGATAGCACACCGGTGATGTGGTCATCCACCACGACCACCTCATCGACCAGTCCAAACCATTGCTGCGCGAAGATGCCGACGGTCGCCGATCCGCAACCCACCCGCATACGCGCCTCAGAGACTCCGTTGACGATCGGCGGCCGACCGGACTGGACAATCAGCGCGGAGCCACCGTCGATCGAGAGCTCGACGGCCTCTTTGTTGCCGAGGGCCGCCATTACTTCACACGTGATCCGGCCCTCCTTCTTGCTGCCTCCGGTGAGATGATGCACTCCGCCGATAGACAGCATCTGCGAACCGTACTCCGCGGTCGTGATGTGACCGACAATCTCACCTTTATGGCGAACGTTACCCTGCTCAGGTCCAAGATACCGATCGGTGTCTATCTTCAGCTTGAAACTGCAGTAGCTGAAGATACCTTCCGTCACGACCGTAACCATGTCGACACCGCGGTGCTGGCTCGCCACGATGAAAGGGGCGGGTTTGTAGTCTGGGTAGGTGGTCCCCGACCCCACGCCGCTCACGAACACCGATTCATCGGAGCCCGCGCCATCGGCAAACTCAATTAACCGCAACGGATCGAGTCGAGTCAGGCGTCCCCCGACGTTGCCCCACCGGTCGCAGGCGCCGGTGCGCCCCTCGGTGATCTGGCACAGTACCGGGCACGCATCACACTGCACCTTGTTGGTCGCCATTCGGGCCGGTGCCGCCGTTCCAAGAACGGTCGGTCCGGGCACCAAAGGCAAGTCCGCGTCGATATTGTCCGTGGCGTGATCCACCCGAGTGTGCTCGGTCGAACGCTCGCTCATATGCTTGCCTTACGTCAGTTTCATTAATGAAGTGTTTACTTCATTTAAATTTGACGATAGGGTAGCGGCCATAGTCAAAGATTGCAAGTTCATCCTGCGGCCCCCTTTGCAAAGCAAGAGAGCGAGGAAAATCAAACACATGTCACATGTTATAACTGAAAGCTGTATTGGTTGCCGTTACTCGGACTGCGTGGCCGTCTGTCCCGTCGACTGCTTTCACGTAGGCCCTAACATCCTGGTGATCGATCCGATCGAATGCATCGACTGTGGCAAATGCATTCCAGAGTGCCCGTGCTCCGCGATATTCGCCGAGGAGGACTTGCCGACCGATCAGAGGCATATGACAGCAATCAACGCGGAACTCTCGATCGTGTTTCCTGTTATCACGGAGACGCTGAATGCTCTGCCGGACGCCGAGGAATGGAAGACGAAGACCGGCAAGCTTGAATTCCTGCGCCGCGAATAGCCGTCCAATCGCCGGACCTACGCCTTAATCTTAGGAGCCGCCTCGCAATGGATCCCAATCGGATTGACACAAGTTCGGAATGCACTCTCGAACTCAGCCCAAGCGCAGAGTTATTGTATTCGCGGGATGGCCTGAGACGTTTGGATGACACGTTCTTACGTTGGCTTAGCGGGCACGATCGCCCGCTCGCCGACGCCATCGTCTCGGGGCGTGTCTCCCTGCCTGACTCGGCACGCGAGAGCGAACTCTGGGCGGCGCTCGCGCCTTGGTTCGATGAATTCATAGCGGAGCTCTTCTGCATCGGCGCGGAGATTTCTGCACTGCGCCGCTCTCAAGGCGATCTGGCCATATTGTTCGAGATTCGGCGCAATTTTGTACAACGGCGTGCGCTCAAAGAAGCAAAGACCGCACAGTTTGACGATGGAGCAGACCTTCTCCCGGACCTCGAATTCCATTTGGGAGAGGCGTTCACGGAAATGGCTTTTGCCAAGTCGGTAGCCACTTGGCTGGGCGACGAGGCGACGTACAGCATACAACTCAAATCGGCAACGACATTTGCCGCGTGGGCGGCGACTTCACGGGCCGGCAGAGCGCGCTTTGGAGACGGAATTCTATTTCACCTTCCGGTCAAACGCGACCCGCTCGCGCGATTTGAGGTGTCTTCGGCAATGGAGTATGGAACTGCCTGGTTGCGATCACCTCGGGGTCCATCGGCTGCCAAGCGCGATGGCTTTAATTTAACGGACCCCGGGTGCACCCTGGCCGGCGGACTAGCAGAGATCAACTATTGCATTCTGTGCCACCACCAAGGGAAGGACACTTGTTCAAAAGGCATCAAGACGGCCGACGGGTCTTACCAGAAGACCGTCCTGGGCGCAGGGCAGACGGGCTGCCCGCTGGGCGAGCGAATCTCAGAAATGCATGAAGCCAAGCAGCGGGGGTTCGTTCTTTCCTCGCTGGCTATCGCCTGCGTCGATAACCCGATGATTGCCGGGACGGGACACCGCATCTGTAACGACTGTATGGTTGCTTGCATCTATCAGAGTAGAAACCGAGACCCTGTCAATGTCCCGCAAGCCGAGACACGGATTCTCAAGGACGTATTGAATCTACCCTGGGGGTTCGAAATCTACAGCCTGCTGACGCGTTGGAATCCGTTCAACTTCTCACGTCCGGTGCCGTTGCCGGCGAGCGGCCGATCCGTTCTGGTCATTGGACTCGGTCCTGCAGGTTACACCCTCGCCCATCATCTGATGAATGAGGGCCACGCCGTCGTCGCCGTTGACGGCCTCAAGATCGAACCGCTGCCGCCCGGACTCGGGGCAAGAGACGGGTCAGGCAGCCCGGCCGATTTCACACTGATCCGCGATGTGAGCACGCTCTGGACAGAATTGGGAGCCCGCATAGGCTCGGGTTTCGGTGGCGTCGCCGAGTACGGGATCACGGTGCGGTGGGACAAAAACTTCCTGACCCTACTGCGATTGCTGCTGGAACGGCGCACTGAATTCGCTCTCTACGGCGGCACACGCTTCGGCGGGGCGCTCACGACCGATTCCGCTTTCGCCCTGGGATTCGATCACATCGCGCTTTGCACGGGCGCCGGCAAACCAACCGTTCTTGCGGTGCCCAATGCGCTGGCACCCGGTGTGCGACAGGCCTCGGATTTTTTGATGGCGTTGCAATTGACCGGCGGCGCACGCCCCGACTCCCTTGCCAACCTCCAGTTGCGCATGCCCGTAGTCGTCATCGGCGGCGGCCTGACAGCCATCGACACTTGCACCGAGGCCCTCGCGTACTACCCCGTTCAGGTCGAGAAGTTTCTGTGCCGATTCGAAGAGATCAGCGAACGGGACGGAGAGGCATCTGTGCGCGCCGGCTGGTCCGCCGCGGAGTCACAGACCGCCGCGGAATTCCTAGAGCACGGACGGGCATTGCGCGCGGAACGGGAGGCCGCCGCCCGGGAGGGACGTCCGGCGAACATCATTGCGCTGCTGCGCGGATGGGGAGGTGGGCGCATCGTCTATCGGCGAAGGATGACGGCATCTCCGGCTTATCGAAATCACGAGGAAATCGAGAAAGCGCTCGAGGAGGGGATCGAATTTGGAGAAGACCTCACGCCGATCGCAATCGAGATCGACGAGCACCGACACGCGCGCGGTGTGCGATTGCAAAGAGGATCCGATGCAGCGGAGATTTCGGTTCCGGCTCGAACGATCCTGGTTGCCGCCGGAACGGTTCCCAACACACTCGTCGCACGCGAACAACCCGGCTACCAAATTGACGGCCGATACTTTCGTGCGCTCGACGAACACGGGAATCCGGTGACGCCTGAGCGCTCCTGCAAACCCTCCGCCACCCACATCCTCACTCGACTCACAGAATCGGGGTCGGCGGTCAGCTTCTTCGGCGATCTTCACCCCTCGTATGCCGGAAATGTAGTCACCGCGATGGCCAGTGCCAAGAACGGATACCCAATCATCTCTCGGCGACTGGCTCGCACCCCGCCCCGATCAACCCCCGACGCGCTTCGCGGCGCACTGCACGAGGGCCTGACGGCGCGCGTCGCCCGAGTCGCTCGACTGACCGGCACCATCGTCGAGGTGGTCGTCAAAGCCCCGCTGGCGGCGAGCGAGTTTCGGCCCGGTCAATTCTTTCGACTACAGAATTTTGAATCGATTGCAGCCGGCCCTGACCACGAAAGGCTTTCCATGGAAGGGCTGGCTCTGACGGGTGCTTGGGCGGATGTTCGGCGTGGAGAGGTCGGTTTGATCGTGTTGGAGATGGGTGGATCCTCGAATCTGTGTGAAATGCTGACCATCGGGGAGCCCGTAGTCTTGATGGGACCGACAGGCGAACCGACTTATATTCCCAAGAATGAGACCGTGCTATTGGCGGGAGGCGGTCTCGGCAACGCAGTGCTGTTCTCAATCGGACGGGCGATGCGGCAGAGGGGCTGCCGGGTTGTGTACTTTGCGGGATACAAGAATTCCGCCGACGTATTCAAGCGAGACGATATCGAGGCGGCGGCAGATTGCGTGGTCTGGTGCTGCGACCGGGAGACCGCACCGGCACCGCGCCGACAGACCGACTTCCGCTTTGTCGGCAACATCGTCGAAGCAATGTCCGCCTACGCCCAGGGCCGCTTGGGACCTACGAAAATTTCACTGCGCGACATAGACCGGCTCATTGCTATCGGCTCTGATCGGATGATGGCGGCCATTGCGGCAGCCCGGCAAGGTGAACTTGAACCCTACCTGAAGCCGGGGCACGTGGCGTTCGCGAGCATCAACTCACCGATGCAATGCATGATGAAGGAGATTTGCGGACAATGCTTACAGATGCACCGCGATCCGGACACGGGAGAGGAAACAGTGGTCTTTACCTGCGCGAACCAAGACCAGCGAATGGATTCTGTGCGATTTACGGTTCTTCGTGACCGGCTGAGCCAAAACACATTGGCCGAAAAACTCACTTCTCGATGGCTTCGGACGCGTTGTCATCCAGGCGCGCCCATTCCTGACACGCCGCGCTCGTGAGACCCCAAGGGCGCGGGCGCTTTCATTCCAATGAGTGCGACGGCGGCGATAAGGAAGGCACCTGCGAATAACAGAAACAGCTCCATGGCCTGCCAGCCATGATCCACAAGCACACCGGCGGCCAGCGGCGCGAGAATCGCACCGAAACGTCCGATTCCGATTCCCCAGCCCATGCCCGAAGTGCGCAAACCTGTTCCGTACAGAACAGGCGTCAATGCATAGAATCCCGCCATCGCGCTCGTGGACATCCCACCGAGTGCAACTCCGATGACCAAGACGACCGGCAGCATCGTCACCGCAAGCGCAAACAGGCACATGAGTACAGCGGCCGCCAAAAGGCACATCAATGTGAGCCGCCGAATCTCGATTGCCCGCGCGACAAAGGCAAACAGTATGGTTCCTGCAATTCCGCCAAAGCTCAGCAATACTCCGCTGCTGATTCCTTGCTGCGTGGTCAACCCGCTGCCGGTTAGCAATTTTGGCGTCCAACTGAAGACAAAGTAGTAGCCGGCCATCATGAAAAAGAATGCCGTCCATATCAGTACCGTCGAACGCCGCAGCGGTGGTGTAAGCAGCCGCCGCAGGGAAGCAGATCTACGGAGAACTTGATCCGATTCCAGAGCGGGCAATACATGAATCGGCGCAAGTCGCATCTTGGTCAATAGCCGATTGAGCTTGCCTAACGCGTTGGCCGGCTGACGCGTGATCAGAAAATCAAGCGACTCCGGCAACGCCAAATATGTCACCGGCAGCATTGCAAATGAAGCGACGGCGCCGAACTGGAACGCTGCACGCCACCCAAACCGACCGATCAGCACGGCGGCGACAGCGCCGCCCAAGGTCGCTCCGAGAGAGTAGCCTGAGGTGTAGACGAAGCTGCTCGTAATGCGCCATTTGTCGGAGGTGTATTCCGACACCAGCACGGTTGCTCCGGCCAAAATGCCGCCAATTCCCACGCCCGTCGCTGCTCTCAGCAACGCCAGTTCCACATAGCCGCGCGCAAATCCTGAAAACAACATGCCCAAACTCACAATGAGCACGGAGGCCATAACCACGGTACGCCGCCCCACTCTGTCGGCTCTGGGCGCCAAGAGAAGCGAGCCCGCCGCCATCCCCACCAAGCCGGCGCTCAACAGCAAGCCGAGTTGGCTGCCATTCAAGCCCCACTCGCCGCTTACACCGGACGCGGTGAAGGACATCACCAATACGTCGAACCCATCCAGCATGTTCAAACAAACGCAAGTGGCTATGGCTACGATCTGATGCGCACTCATTGGCCCGTTCGTGATGAGCCGTAGAATATCGCCGGCGCCGGCGGCCACGGTCATTGGGACACCGTCGGCACCTGCATGGCTGGCGGAGTGTTTCGACTCCTATGACATCGAATCACGCCATCAATCAAGACCATGCCCACACCGGGTATGTCTCCGATTTGAACGCTGGTGAGCAAATCGCCGGCCGCGGTATGCTGCGCCCGATCGATAAATGTCAGGTCGGCGGCCCGACCGATATCGATCACACCGGAATTCAAACCGCGCACCCTCGCCGTATTTCCTGTCGCATAGCAGAAAACCTCTTCCGCGGGAATCTCTGCCATGCTCGACAGGAGGGCAATCAATCTCAGCATTCCAAGCGGTTGCACGCCGGAACCGGCGGGGCCATCGGTACCCAAGATGATGCGATCATGGCGTTTGAGTTCACGCGCGTGACGCGCCGCCAGAATGCCAATGCGTTCGTTGCCATTGTGCACGATCTCAATGGCTCGACTCGAGCGCTCGCACAGTTCGCACACCTGCGCATACGGGAGCGACGTATGTCCGCCGTTAATATGCCCGATGACATCCGCGTCGGCCTCCAGCACCACGTCCTTGTCGATGAGACCCGACCCTGGAATCGACGGACCCCCCGTATGGATTGTGCTTTGAATGCCGTGCTTTCTGGCCCAAGCAACCATTTGCGCCGCCTCTGCACCGCCCTTGACGGAACCCAGCCCCACCTCTCCCAGCAGCATCACCCCGGCCGCGGCGAGCTCGGCAAAGTCCGATTCCGTCATGCCGGTTTCCAGAATCGGCGCGCCCGCCAACACCTTCACGCCGGCCGGTCTGGCATTCGCGTAGCTACGCTGCGCGGTGATTGCCAGCGCTTTCAGGCCGACAATATCTTTCGGCCTGCCGGGCAAGTGAACCTCGCCTGCCGAGATCATGGTGGTCACGCCGCCATTCAGAGTCGACTCGATCCAGCCCAGTTGATTCTGGCGTGGAGTCCAATCGCCAAACACGGGATGCACATGCGAATCGATGAGTCCCGGTATGAGCGTTGTCCCGCGGGCATCGATACGAACATCTGCGCCGGACACGTCGCAGTCCGCCTTCTTGCCCATTGCCGCTATGAGACCGGATTCGACGATCAGGGTGTCCGCATCGAGAATGGGTTTGCGAATGTCACCGGATAGCATCATGCCGATATTCGTAATGACGACTTTCCGGCTGCTCTCCAATGGGTTGCTCATCGCCATGCTATCGCAGTCCGTCTTTGCCCAAGATTTCTTGAACCTGCAGGCCGCCGACACGCGCCAACGGTCTGCCGCCGTCAGTGACGGCAATCGCGACGACAATCTCGTTGGCTCTCGGCGCATCCGAAATGCGCGCCTCGATTGCATCAAAGTGACTGCGGACGTAGGACGCGTCCTTATGGCCCAACGGCACGTCGATTGCCGAGCCTAGTCCACCGACCTTCTTGGCTGACGGGACCAGAGCCGCACCACGCGCCACTTCGCGCCTCAGGGCTGCCCCCAATTTCGGATGCAAGATGGCGGCCGCATGCTCCAGTTCGCCAGCCTCGCCGACGATCGCCGCCTTCCCGTAGCTGTGCGTCCGGTCAGCCTCGATTCCGAGTGCGGCCACGCACTTTGAGCCCAACAGTTGACCGAGCTCCTCGCCGATCTCCGACAACTTCTCGAGACTTCGTGAGTACCGGCCTGCGTAGGGATTGGCGATCACCGCCATCGCCACCGCGCGGCGAACGAACGGCTCGACCGGCTGCCCCATCTCGACTCGAACCTCGTCCACCTGAACAACGACCTTACGAATCTCGGCAAGCATCTCGCCTCCTCACCGACCCCCCGCATTGATTTACTTCCGCGCAGTCGACCAGGTCGCTGGATGGAGCGCGGACGGCGTCGCCGGTTCGAGCCCTGATCAAGGTGATCGTCGGACCGCGCCGGCGATTCCAAGCTCATTCGCCGTTTTTCGTCATTTGTTGAATGAAGTATTTACTTCATTCCGGCACAAGCGTACCGAGGATGAAATCACATTGCAAGCACACTCTTTCGCCAAGAATCGGGGGTGGCTATTTGCACACGTCTGCGCCCTGGTCTCCCCTTCCGGCGACGGTCATCCGTACCTCGCGCCGTCCCGCAGGACATGAATTGCGCCTCGCCCGCACCTTCCCTGCTGATCATGTATGGATGCCAGCTTGCCCCGGATGATGGCTATACTAGCGGTTGAGGATGACTCGAATTGGAGCCTCCCCAACCAACCGGGACGATGACCGCATGCCCAAGATAAAGAGACGGGAAACCGCGTCCGAAACTTCAGGTAATCGGAAAAAGGCTCCTCTAGGCCGGCCGGCCGGCCAGGTTGCCACGCGCGAGAACATCCTTCGAGCGGCAATCGATATTTTCGCCAAAAACGGATTCGCCGGTGCTCGAGTGGAGAAAATATCCAAAGCGGCGGGTTCGACGGACCGGATGATCTATTACTACTTCGGCAGTAAAGAGCGTCTTTTCGTTGCGGTGCTGGAAACAATCTACAAAGAATTGGGCGAAGCCGAGGCATCGATCGACCTTTCGGGCCTGAACGCGGACCAGGCATTGCGCGAGATTATCCGCTTTACCTGGAATCACTATTTGACTCACCCTGAAATGCTCACGTTGCTTGGCAACGAAAACCTGCAGCAAGGCAGACATCTATCGGGATCGAAAGGCATCAAGGAATTATCCTCGCCACTGCTGAAAATTTTGTCAGGGGTGCTCGCCCGCGGTGCTAAGCAAAGGACCTTTCGAGCCAACATCGACGCCACCGATCTCTACATCGCGATGTGCGCTCTCGGGTATTTCTATTTGTCGAATCGATATACACTTTCTGCCTTCCTCGGCGTGGAACTCATGGCTCCGGCGGCGTTGGAGAATTGGAGAGAAGTGATCGAGGACGTCATTCTCAAATTCGTTCAACGAGACTGAGCGGGTCATCACGTGACCCGGCCCTCGTCGCCGAGCGAGGCGGGACCCGGGCGCCCTGGCCGCATCTTTGGGGCTTTGGGCGCTCGTTATTGAGCGGCACCTCCCATCCGCATCCGTTGCAGCGTTGTTTCAATGTCCTTCCACATCGGACGGTCCGATGCAAAAGTTGCACGCAGGAATCGGATCAAATCACCCATCTGATGGTCGTCCAGATGCGCGCGGAATCCAGGCATGGCACCGTGACGCGCCACCGCCGGGGTTGTAACGCCATCGAGGATGATTCGAATGAGGTTGTCTGGGCGGCTTGAATATAGATTGCTGTTGAGCGCGAGCGAAGGTTTGATGCCAAAAATGTCGGGCTGCTCGCCGCCTTGATGACACACAGCGCAAGCGCCTTGGTAGAGTGCGGCGCCCGGCACGCCCACGGACGCCGACATGGCGCTCACGGCGCGCGCCTCGGCCGCCGCCGCCATCGCGCGTCGATCGTTCGGCGGGTTATGATCGGTGAATGAGGCGAGGTAGGTGGCCATCGCATGGATCGCACTGTCCGGCAACGCCCTCAGCTCATCAACGACCGGCGCCATAGGTCCGGTCGCGGGACCGTGTAGAACCGAATAGCCCGTGCGCAGATAGTCGTAGAAGTCTTGCTCATTCCACGCAAGCGGTGCGTGCGAGAGTTGGGTCAGCGCCGGTGCTTCCCAACCGTCAACCCAACCACCGGACAAATGCTCAGGCTGCCCGCCCATCTCGGCCCCGACGGAGTTGCGTGGGTTGTGGCAGGCTGAACAATGGCCCAAGCCTTCCACCAGGTAGCGGCCCCGATTCCACGCCTCGGATTGTGAGGGCACGGGGACGAGTTCGCCCGTCTTTAGATACAGAGCGTTCCACCACGCAACCATTGTGCGCAGATTGAGCGGAAACTTGAGGCGTGTGTCCGGCGGCCTCTGGTAAACCGGGTCCCGTGTCATGATAAAGGCGTAAAGCGCCTGCAGATCGGGCTCGCTGGCTCTTGTGAAATGCGTGTAAGGAAAGGCGGGATAAAGATGGCGTCCATCACGATGAATGCCCTCGCGCATGGCGCGTTGAAACGCGGCGTAGGACCAGCTGCCGAGGCCCGTCGCCGGATCTGGAGTGATGTTCGTTGAGTAGATAACGCCGAATGGCGTATCGAGGGGCCGCCCCCCCGCATTTGGAATGCCGCCGTCGGCCGTGTGGCACACCGCACAGTCACCGAGCGCGGCGAGCTGTCGGCCCTGCTCGATCGTTGCGGCACTGTAAGCGTTCGACTCGGATCGCACGGTCGGTGCGATGGGGAACCGCCAGGGGAAAATGGCCGCGGCCAACCCGAAAAGCGTGACTGATGCTCCGGATAGAAGGGTACGCCACGGTTTGGTTCGTCTTGTCGCAATTGCGGACACAGGCGCTGCCGGCTCGAGCTGCGGGGCAACGCCCAGTCCCGCACGAATCTTCTCCGGGGTGAACGGGGGCTCACGAAAGCGGACGCCGCACGCGTCGTAGATGGCGTTTGCTATCGCCGCCGCACTGGGCACGGACGCCGGCTCTCCGACCCCCAGTGGCACTTCATCGGGGCGATTGATCATCAGCGTATTGATCTGCGGTACGTCCACAAACGTGATGATCGGATAACTACCCCACTCACGCGCCGTCGGCAGTCCCCGGGAAAAGGACACGGCCTCTCGTGTGGCCCGGCTGATCGATTGAATCACGTTGCCGTGGATTTGGTGCCGGACGCCCGCCGGGTTGATCATCAAACCAGCGTCGTGACCGTTCGTGATCTGATTGACAAGGACCTCGCCGGTGCGCCGATTCACATCCACATCCGCGACCCAGGCTGACCACGCTGCCTGTGTGCCCGGAAATTTTCCGTGCTTGTACGACGCGTATGCGAATCCGCGGCCGTGCAGGATGTCCGCGTCGGCGCCCCGGGTTCCCCACGTCGTGTGCGGCTCCCATTTGGCGCGTTCTGCGGTCTGAACGATCAGTTCGCGTGCGCGAGCATCATGAAGATAACGCAGCCGATACTCTATCGGGTCTACTGCCGCTGCGGCGGCCGCCTCGTCAATCCAGCTTTCGTGCGCGAAGGTGTTTGGAAGCGCCGAAACACCGCGCAGCCATGACGCGCGAACGATCGGCGCCATATCGTGAATGGTTACGCGGGAGTTGCGATAGTCGTACGGCGCCACCGACGTCCGATCGCCCATTTCTGAGACCTGGGCGACCGGTGGCACTCGGCCCGTCAGAAGGAGTGCCAGCGTGGGCGCCGCATTGGAGGGGTAGCGGGAACGGAAATCGTATGCCGTAACGTCGCCTTCTGCATCCAACGCGCCCGTGATATCGATGAGTTGGGCCGCTCCCTTTGGCTCCCAGAGATGTTCTTGTGCCCGTGTGAGCTGAACTCGCACGGGTCGTCGGACGGCGCGCGACAGCAAAGCCGCGTCGGCACACACGTCATCCGCGCAATTTCGACCATAGCACCCGGCCGCCTCCACCCTCACCACTTCAACCGCCGGCGCCGGCAAGTTGAGCAGCAGAGCAATATCGCGCTGCAGCTCGTGTGGATTCTGCGTTCCCGACCAGATCGTTGCGCCGTTCGATCCGACATCTGCAATGCCGCAGGACGGACCGATCGAGCCATGCAGCTGGTAGGGCCAAAGGTAACGACGAGGCATGAGCTGTGCGGCCTCGCCCAATGCCGCATCGACGTCGCCCTTGTCCTCCAAACGGCGCTCGGTTGACGGGTTCGTGGACAGAGCCGTCGCCAGATCGTCGAGATCCCGCAGTTGCGGCACCGATTTCCATTCAACCTGCAATGCCTCGGCAGCTTCGGCAGCCTGCTCCTCGCGCTCGGCGATGACGCCGATGAAGTCGCCCTCGACGACGACGGCGACGATACCTCCGATGTGCGCCACGGAGCCCTTATCAACGGCGATCAGACTGGTGCCGACGAACGGTCCATGATCGACGCCGGCATAAGGAGGTCGAACCACTCGACCGTGAAGCATTCCATCCACACGTACATCGTGTACATAGACCGCTTCGCCGGCAGCTTTCGCAGGAATGTCAACCCGTAACGCTGATTTTCCAACCACTCTGTATTCGGCCGGCGGCTTTACGGGCTCACCCATATTGAGCTCGAGACGTATGCGGGCGGCACCGATCAATTCTTTAAACGACGCGCTGCCCGCTCCGTCGCGCGCTCGCATCCATCCCTCCTCGACGCCGAGTTCCCGTGTGTCTATTTGAAGCCGTTCCGACGCCAAGCGCAAAAGGCAATTCAGTGCCTGGGCCGCCGCCTTGCGTAGCGGCTGCGCAGCCGTTTGGATGCTTTCACTGGCTATGGTCGCGCCTTGATTCGGCGCACGTGCGGTGTCGCCAAGAACCATATTGACGTGCTGCTCCGCAACTCCCAGCTCTTCCGCCACAATCTGGGCGAGCGCCGTGCGCAAGCCTGTTCCCAAGTCCACATGACCGCAAAATGCGAGAATTTCACCCTGCGCCGAAATGCAGAGAATCGGTTCGACGGTCGAAGCGCCGGATCGCAGAACCAGCAACGTGCCGGAGCGGTCCAAAAGCTCCGGGACGGTCAGTCGCGCCAGAGAATTCACACTCACCGGGCCAACCCCGCAAGCAAGGTCGAGGCCCATCGCACCGACTCAAGGATTTCCTGATGCGCGCCGCACCGGCAAAGGTTATAACGTAGCGCCTCCCTGATTTGAAGGTCCGACGGAGCCGGGTTGACGCTGAGGAGCGCGGCGGTACGGATGATCATTCCGTTAAGGCAGTAGCCGCACTGGGCGCCCTGCTTCTCGATAAATGCTCGTTGCACCGGGTGCAGATTATCGACGCCTCCGAGACCCTCCAACGTCGTTACCAATGCACCCGCAGCTGCCACCGCCGGGATCACACAGCTTCGTGCCGCCTTGCCATTCAGAAGCACCAGGCAGGCACCGCACTGCCCGAGGCCACAGCCATATTTCGGTCCGTGGACGCCGACGTCGGCACGCAGGACTTGAAGCAAAGAGACGGAGTCATCCACCGTCAGTTCGTGGGGGTCGCCATTGACCGTCAACTCAATATGCCGTCGCACGCTCATTTCGCACCGGATCGCGCTTCGTCCGCGAAGAACATTACTGAAGTATTCACTTCATTATCCTGCGCGAGCGTAACCAAGATACTCCGGCATTACAAGTTTCGAGATGGGTCCGGTTTTCCGTTCTCCCTGGTGTTGAAATCCGCTAAAGAATGCGCTAAGTTCATGTGCGTGAAGTACTTACTTCATTAATGCGCTCTTGCTCGAACGAGAAGAGAGTGCTATTGAATTGGAAAAGGAACCACGGCTTTCATGTGCATAACTCGTCATGTGCGCGGCGCGGGCGCCGTCGTATTGGGGTCGGGATTGTGGATCGCGGCGGCCATGCTATCGATCACGCCTGCGGCAGCCGCGATCCCCGAGTGCACCGCAGCCCAATTGAGCCTAGCCGCACCTGCGGGGATGGTGATCGGCGACGTCCCCAACATCGGCTCGCGCGAGATGCCGAAAACGGTGGGCGGCGTGGCGTATGTCCCGGCCAATGTGCTCGGTGACGGGGCCCCGGAGTATTGCTTCGTTACCGGTTCGGTCGTGACCAATCCTGCGACCAAGAAAACGGCCAATTTCGGCGCCGCACTCCCCGCAAAGACGCACTGGAATGGCAAATTCATGTTCCAGGGCTGCGGAGGCAACTGCGGTACGGTTTTCATGGGCAAACCGTCGGCCGGATTGCTGAGCAAAGGCTATCCCCTCTTTGCAACGGATGACGGCCACATTTCCAAAGCAGCGCCCGCTGCCCGTCTTTGGCAAAACTCTGAGTCGAGTTGGGCAGTTTCCTCTCCAGGCAGACGCGATGACGAGGCAGTGACCGATTTCTTTTACAGAGCGGTCCACGCCGTGGTTTTGCAGGGGAAGGAACTCACCAAAGCCTTCTACGGCACACCACACCTGGATCGTGCCTACTTCGAAGGCTGCTCCGACGGCGGTCGCGAAGGCATGGTGGAGCTGGCGCGCTTTCCGAGGGACTTCGATGGCATTATTGCCGGGGACCCGTACTTCGATATCGGCGGCGAGGTCGCCAACTCACTCGTCGGCATTAAGGTCCAGCTTCGCTCGCGGCAGGCGGCACTCACTCGCGAGCAGCTGAGCCAAATCGACCAAATCGTCATGAGTGCTTGCGACGCCTCGGACGGCGTGACGGATGGCTTGATACAAAACCCCGCAAACTGTCGCTTCAGTCCTCAGCGAGACTTGCGACGATGCGGACCATCCAATGCCGGCAGGGACTGTTTTACACAGGACCAGATGGATTCGGTCAGTGCAATCTTTTCAGCGATCACCGATCGCACGGGGCGAATATTGTATCCCGGCTACCCCGTGAGCGATCTTAGCAAGGGTGAACCGTCCACGGACAATCTCGGCTACTGGCTCGCATTCAATTCACCGCCGGATTCGCTCACCGGCCCGGAGCCATGGGCACGTGATCCGGGCTCTCAGCCTCAGGCTTGGTTTTGGGCCAATCAAACCAGTCGATATCTCATTTACGCCGACCCCCCGAACTTCAATGCGCTTAAAACATTGGACGTGGACTTTGAGCACCAGGCGACAGCGTCCAGCTCCAATTTTCATGCAACCCTTGGTCCTGAAACCGTAGCTCGCCTTCAAAGGCAGAGCGCCCCAGGCAACGGCAACGTCCCAGCCGACGCCGCGGGCTTTTTCCGCCACGGCGGCAAATTAATTCTGTATCACGGCTACAGCGATGGCGACATCACTCCTTTCAGAACGATTCAGTACTATCGTGCTCTCGCCTCTCTCCACGGCGGATACGGCGCACTGCAGGCCCACGCACGCCTTTTCATGGTTCCCGGGATGGCCCACTGTGGAGCGGGACCGGCCCCCAATTCCTTTGGGCAATTCGAGGCATCGCCGCCCGCCGATCCGGCAAAAGACATCGTCGCCGCGTTGGAGAATTGGGTGGAAAAAGGGCGGCCCCCGTCGGTCATTGTCGCCACTAAATTCGAACACGACGATGCGAAGGCGGCAGTGCTGCGCACCATGCCGCTGTGCCCCTATCCCGCGATGGCCCGGTACGAGGGTCATGGCGATGTCAACGATGCGGCCCATTGGACTTGTCCCTCCTCCGATCAAGGTCTTTTGCAGGTGGGTCGTACGGGACTCGCTGCCGGTTCCAACGCGGACCTAAATTGATCCACCTCGCCATTGCAGCAAAACTCACAATCAAGCTATTCTATGTAATGCATTACATTGCATGCTCGATTCCCCTGAATTGACAAGTCACCGGCTGAACGGAGAGCCTAATGTCGGAATCACGAAGAACCTTCATAAAAAAGGCCGGCTCGACGGCCCTCGGTGCGGTGATGTTGTCGCAGGCCTTCCAACGGGTTGACGCATTTCCGTTGGGTCTCGCGCCTGGATTGCAACTTTGGAGCGTAAAAGACGCGCTGGCAAAGGACGAAGACGCGACGCTCAAGCTAATTGCCAAGATTGGGTATCGTGAACTCGAGATCTATGAACTACCCAAGTCTCCGTCTTCCTTCAAAAATAAATGCACCGATTTGGGAATGACGCTGGTGGGCGGACACTTCTACCTGCATTCGTTAAAGAGTCAAAAGGCGATCGACGCCGCAAGGGCGCTGGGCCTTCGGTACATGATCGCCATTTTTCCGACGCTACGATCTCTGGGCGAGGCGGACATCTCAAAGATGAGCGATGCTCAGCTCAATCCCCTGTACGAGAAGATCACCCTCGACGACTACAAGTGGAACGCGGAACAGTTCAATATATTCGGCGAGATCTTGAAGCGCCAAGGACTGCAGTTTGGCTACCACAACCATGCCGTCGATTTAAAGAGGTTTGGCGGCGCCGTTGGCTTCGATACCTTGATCGAATCCACCGACCCCAACCTCGTCGTGTTCGAGATGGATTGCGGACACGTCATTCACGCCGGCGCAGATCCCATTGCCTACCTACGAAAATTTCCGACCAGGATCCAATTGCTGCACCTGAAGGACCTCAAGCCGGGGTACGGCATTTCGTCCTCCTTCGACGCCGAACACAAGGACACCAATGCAGAAATCGGCGCGGGCGTAATTGATTGGAAGAATCTGTTCCACGTCGCGAAGCAGGGGAATGTCAAACATTGTTTCGTGGAGCACGAAGGCGCGATGGACCGGCCGCCCCTTCAGGCGATTGCACGATCCTACGACTACTTACAGCGCATAGGGATGTAAATCATGAGGCAAAATCGACCCGGACTATTTTTCGGCACGTCGGGCAGACACCACTGCGATGCCGCCGCGCGCAATGTATCCGTGCCGACCCCCGAAGGGGAGGTTTCGCCATGACCCTCTCCAGACGCCGCTTTCTCAAGCGCACGGCGGCCGCAAGCGCACTCCTGACTCTCGGCAAGGCCGGAGAATTGCTGGCCGGCCCGCGGCCAGCCGTCGGAGTACAACTCTATACGGTGGCTGACCAACTCAAAAAGGACTTTGAGGGCACCCTGCATCAAATACGCTCCATCGGCTACGAGGAAGTGGAGATGGCGGGATTCTTCGGTAAGAACCCCAAGGAATTGAGGCGAGCCTTCGAGAATGCCGGTGTGCGGTGCTCCAGTATCCATATGTTCGACCCGCTGCCCGAGACGGAGACACTGGACCGTGCTCGCGAAATCGGTGCGCGGTATGCGATCACCGCTCTGTATCTCTTGAAGAGGACCGCGGATGACAAGGCCTACATGAGAATGGCCAAAGGACTCACCATCGATGACTACAGGAAAATGGCCGACCGATGCAATGAGCTCGGTGAACTCGCAAAAAGTCGGGGCGTGCAGCTCGGATATCACAATGAGAATCTCGAGTTCCGGCCGATTCAAGGAGGTGTGGGCTACGATGAATTTCTTCGACTGACCGATGCCGACTTGGTCAAATTGGAACTTGATTGCGGCTGGATGGTGTCCGCAGGAAGAAGTCCACTGGCCTACATCTCCGGGCACCCCGACAGATACCGGCTCCTGCACGTCAAGGACTTCCGGCCGCAACCTGCACCTCCCTTATACGGAAGCTGGCCGGGCGAAAGTCCCAGCCCTACGGAACTGGGCCGGGGACAGATCGATTACCAGCCAATATTCAATCTTGCAAGGCAAAGCGGAATCGAATTTTACTACGTCGAGCAGGAAGCTCCGTTCACCGATATGCCTGTCCTGGAGGCGCTCAAGGTTGACTACCGGTACGTAAGCCAATTGAAGTGGTGATCCGAGGCCCATACGGCGGAATCACTCTAGCCGAATTCGGGTAGGCTCGCCCGGGGGAACCCGAGAGGGACCGCGCGCCGAACCAGCGGCGCGCGTCGCACTTCAAGTGCGAACCCCAAATTTCAATGCAAGGAGACTTCGACTCGCACACCGAAAGTGCGCGGTGCTCCGTACGAATAGGTGTAGAGGCTGTCGGTGTAGTATTCCTGCATGTTCGTGAAATATCGCTGATTCGAGATATTTCGGACCCACGCTCCAATCTTCCAATTGCCGCCCGCGAGGTCGAGATTGGCGTTGCCGAGAGCATAGCCCGGCGCCGTTGTACTGGCGTAGTTAAACGGATCGAAATACTGTTTTGTGGTGTACTTCGCCTCGACCCGCCCGTTCAAAGTCATCGCATTCTGCAGCGGCCACGTGTGCTCCAGCCCGGCCCCTATCGTCAGCGTCGGAGATTGGCTCAGGGTGTTGCCTGAGAGCTGACAGTTGCCCGTGGTTCCGTCCGGGGTGCAATCTGCCACGGCCGCCGCAATTCCGGGAGCGGCGATGAAATTGGTAAATCGAGCGTGCAGATACGTGAAGCTCAGATCTGCCTTACCGACGGGACCGAGTAGCGCGTCGAACTGGCCCTCCAATCCGTAAATGCGCGAACCACCGGCGTTCTGAACAGTGCTGTTACTGATGCACACGCTGGAAGGAACGAAGGTCGCAATTTGCTGGTCCTTATAATCGTTGTAGAACGCAGAGACGTTCAGCTGCACTGTGTTGTTGAGCAACCGATTTTTCGAGCCGATCTCGTACGCGGTCACCTGCTCAGGCCCATACGGATTGCAGGTGGTGAAGCCGCCCGCCTTGTAGCCCGTATCGACCTTCGCGTACTCGAGACTGTGACCGGTGGGGGTCCAATCCAGCCCAAGATGGCCCGTGACTTTCGAAAAATCCCCGCTGCCGCCTTGTGGGATTCCGAAGACGTTGATGAAGTTTAGATCGAAGGTACCCGTCCTCTCTTTGGAATCCTTCGTGTAGCGCACGCCGGCCGTGAGCTTTAGGTTGTCGGTGAGACTCGCGCTTCCCTGCCCATAGACGGCGCGCGAGGTGTCCTGGACAATCGGAAACTTGAACGCAATCAGCTCGCTGGCGTTGGATGTACCGGGGTTCGATACCACATGACTGTACAGGTCCGTGGACTTCTCCTTGAAGTAGTAGAGACCTGCTTGCCAAATAAATCGCCCGTCGGTCGGCGACTCGACCCGGAGTTCGTGGTTCTGCGTCTTCGGATATTCATTCTGGTAGTAAGACTGCGTCACATCGAACGGTAATCCCCCGAAAGAATTGGTCGGCAACGCATGATGCCATTGGAGATTATCGTAGCCGCCCAAGTAGACGAGCTTCGCCCCGCCCGGCAGGCCGTCATAAGTCAATCCCAGTTTATACGTCTTTTCGTCAATCCTGACGTAGGTCGGTGAATAGGTCGCGAAGGTATCCGGACTACCGAGGGGCGGCAGCGTGTGAAGAATATCGCCGGGAACGTTGGGATTCGGCACGAAGGGAATGATTTTGCTTACGTTCCCGGTTCCGCCAATCTGCATCGATTGAAGCGTGATCAGGCCGGAGAGATGCTCCGTGGGCGAAAATGCCAGCTCTACACGTCCCGAGCGTGCATCCTGGTCGTCGCCGCCGTCCGCCGGTGCTCCGAGCTCCGTGATTATTTTCCGGTAGCCGTCATGCTTGTTCGAGTCGACCGCCACCCGAAGCTGCAATGCATCGCTGAACGGCAGATTTACGACACCCGACGCATTCAATGTGTTGAAGTTGCCCGCTTCGACACTGGCCTTTACCTCGAATTCCTTGGTCGGCTTTGCGGTAATTATGTTGACCACACCGCCCGTGGCGTTTCGGCCGTAGAGGGTTCCTTGCGGACCGCGCAATACTTCGATTCGCTCGAGGTCAAAGAGAGACGTGATGAGCCCATAGGTGCGGTTCTGGAAGAAACCATCGACCGCGACCGCCACGGCGGGATCGCCTATTTCGCTGGTGTCGTGACTGGAGATTCCCCGCATTGTGAGATATGGGGCCTCCCCGCCGCCGCCATATGTCAGGTTTAGACTGGTATCTTGCGTGGCCAGAGTTTGAATGTCGGTGATACCCTTACGGGCGATTTCCTCGGCGTTGTAGACGGTGATCGCAACCGGGGTCGTCTGCGCGGACTCTACGCGCTTCTGCGCCGTTACGATAACCTCCGCCAGTTGGTTGATGGACTCACCGCTCCGTGGGGGTTGGGCAGACTGCCCGAACGCCAACTGAGAGGCGAGCAACGCGCCGCCCCCGATAATCGCTGCACGACGGACGATCGCTGTGACACTCGAAGCGCGCATTCTGCTTTCCCCTATCTGTTGAACCTGCACAGCAGGTTGGCTCCCAAAAAATGTAATGGATTACATTAGTCACTGTATACGACGAACTCAAATCAGATGCAAGAGGCCCGCAGCGAATTTCTTTGTGCGGATTTCTAAACCGGATCTCGGAGTGCGCGCGGCCTCGAAGGCCGGGTCTCAGCGGAGCACGGCATGGCGGCCCTTTCGTCAAAGCGGGAAGCTGATACGATGCCGAGCACTAGAACCCGCTGGGACTCAGCAATGCCCAAGTCCAGAACACCCTTTGTCAAACGCTCAAGGAAGCTTTCCTCGACTCCGCGCCGGTACAACATCAACGAGGTGGCGCTTGCCGCCAAAGTTTCGGCGGCCACCGTGTCCCGCACTCTTGCGAAGCCCGACGTAGTGGCCCCGGAGACCCGACGCAAGGTACACGACGCCATCCTAAAGCTGGGCTATACACCGAATGTGCAGGCAAGAAGTCTACGCACCGCCCGTTCGAACTTGATCCTGGCGCTGGTGCCCGACGTCTCCAATCCGTTCTTTGCCCAGGTCATTCGCGGCATCGAGCAAGTCGCGCACCAGAAACACTACTCCGTTCTTCTGGGAGACACGCAATACAATCTTGACCGCGAGCAGGATTACGCCAATCTGCTTGCGACAAGGCAGGCAGACGGCCTGATTACACTGCTGCCGCATGTGCCGTCAATCGTCTCCACCGGCAGGTTTCCGATCGTCAACGCGTGCGAATACGTCAAGGACCGTTCAATTACCAGCGTTTACGTGGACAACGTCGCAGCGGCGCAGGAAGCCACCGAATATCTCATTATGTTCGGCCATCGTACGATCGCTTTCCTGACCGGGCCGATGAACAGCCCGATCAGCGTGGATCGCGACGAAGGATATGAAAAGGCGCTCACGCGCGCCGGCATCAAGCGCAACCCCGCACTTACCGTCGAAGGGGACTTTTCCCTGGATTCGGGAATTCGCGGCATCGAGGCATTGTTCGCCCGCGGGGAGCGTTTCAGCGCCGCTTTCTGTTCTAACGATGAAATGGCATTGGGGGCAATGAGCGGCATCAAAGCTCGCGGGCTGAAAATTCCCGAAGATGTCTCTGTCGTTGGTTTTGACGACATCCGATTTGCCCGATATTCGGACCCTCCCCTCACCACCATTGCCCAGCCGATGGCAGACCTCGGACGCGAGGCAATGAGCATGCTCATCGAGATTATGAACGGGATCAATGTTCCGCCGCGCAAGCGGATACTCCCCACTCAGCTCATCGTGCGCAGTTCGGTCGCACGCCACCGCGAGAATTAACGGCGTTCTCGAGGGAACCTCCGCTTTTCGGGCGAAAGCGCGGCCGTAACTTCGCCCGATACTCCCCCATATCCACTCACTGAAGGAGCGCGGACCTCCTGAGGCTCGGGCAAATCGCCCTCTTCGTCATGTTCGCGTTGACAACCTGCGCAATCGTTCTATATTTATGTAATCGTTTACTTACAGAGCCAATATGCACTGCAGACGCGCCCGCGCCGAGGACGATACTCAGCCTATAAGCGGCCGTGGAACCGTTGCCTCCCGCGGTCTCGGAACACCAAGCATAGGTGGGGGTCCGCCACGCCGCACGGTGATGCCCGCTGCTTGAAATTGAATCGGAGAGGATCGGAGAAATGAAACTCGGAGAAATTACGTGTCGCGGATAAGGATGGGCATGGCCGGAGGGGGCGAAGGGGCCTTCATCGGTGAAATCCATCGGGCTGCGGCTCGGCTCGACGGCCGAATTGAATTGGTGTGCGGTGCCTTCAGCTCGAAGCCCGAAGTGTCGCGGCAAACGGGGGAAAAGCTGGGCCTTCTACCCGATCGGGTGTACTCCAACTGGCAACAGATGCTGGCACAGGAGGCAGACTTGCCGGCAGGCTCCCGCATGGAATTTCTATCGATCGTTACCCCCAATGACCTGCATTTTCCTATTGCTAAACATGCTCTTGAGTCGGGCTTCCACGTTCTTTGCGACAAGCCGGCCACGCGCTCGCTTGCCGAAGCGCAATTGCTGGCGGAAACCGTGGACCGCACGAAGCGCTGCTACGCCCTCACGAACACCTATCTCGGCTACCCGATGGTGGTGGAGGCGCGTGAGCGGATTCTCGAGGGCGCTGTGGGCAAGGTACGTCACGTGACAATCGCCTACGCGCAGGGGTGGCTGTCAACGCGGCTGGAAGCCGCCGGCCATCGACAGGCCCAATGGCGAACCAGTTCACAACGCGCCGGCGTGGGCGGCGCTGTCGGCGACATAGGAACGCATGCCTTTAGCCTGGCCGAGTACATCACTGGCCTTCAAGTAACACAGCTCTGCGCGGATCTGGCGGTTTCCGTGACAGGTCGGGAGCTCGATGATAAGGGCGCCGCCTTTCTGCGCTTCGCCAATGGAGCCCACGGAACCTTGACAATAAGTCAGGTGTCCGCGGGAGAGGAAAACGAATTGACGATTCGCGTTTATGGCGAGGCCGGCGGTATCGTCTGGTCACACAGCGACCACAACTCTTTGCGGCTGCTCAGTCTGGACGGCAGTGCAAGAACCCTGCGCGCGGGCAGCAACATCAGCGATCTCCACCCGGAAGCCCTATCTCTTTGCCGAACGCCGGCCGGACACCCTGAGGGATTTATCGAGGCCTTTGCCAACCTCTACCGGCTGTTTGTGGCAGATATCCACGCCCCGTCGGCCGCGCTCGGACTGGTGTCGGCCTCACCTGCACCGGTGTCGGTCGCCGTTCGGGGCATGGCCTTCGTTGACGCGATGGTCCGCAGCAACGCAGCGGGCCAGAAATGGATGGCGTTGGCAGCCTGAAAGCGAACCGCATTTTTTTATGAAAACGATACGCGGACCGGGAATCTTTCTCGCCCAGTTCATGGGCGACCAGCCGCCGTTCAATTCCCTCGCGGCACTCGCCTCGTGGGCAAGAGGTCTCGGCTATATCGGAGTGCAGATTCCGACATGGGACAGCCGGCTCTTCGATCTGGCCTTAGCCGCCGGCAGCCAGACGTACTGTGACGAAATGACCGGCATCTGCAGTGAGGCGGGCGTCAGCATCACGGAAATCAGCACCCACTTTCAGGGACAATTGGTGGCAGTGCATCCAGCATACGACGAATTGTTCGATGGGTTCGCCCCTGAGCACTTGCGTGGACGGCCGCAGGCCCGGCAAAGCTGGGCAGTCGAGCAGCTTCTGCTCGCCGCACGCGCGAGCGAGCGCCTGGGGTTGACTGCGCACGCGACCTTCTCCGGTTCGCTCCTGTGGCCAATGATTTATCCATGGCCGCAGCGGCCTGCCGGTTTGATCAGCGAAGGCTTCACCGAGCTTGCCCGGCGCTGGCGGCCGATTCTCGATCGATTCGAAGCCGGCGGCGTGCACGTGTGCTATGAAATCCACCCCGGCGAGGATTTACATGACGGCGCCACATTTGAACGGTTCCTCGAAGAGCTCGGGGGTCATCCAAGCTGCTGCATTTTGTACGATCCCAGTCATTTCGCTTTGCAGTTCATCGACTATCTCGCCTTCATCGATCACTATCATGAGCGCATCAAGATGTTCCATGTTAAAGACGCCGAGTTCCGCGCCAACGGACGCACCGGCGCCTATGGCGGCTATCTCCCCTGGATAGAGCGCGCGGGCCGTTTCCGCTCGCTCGGAGACGGACAGATCGACTTTCCGGGTATCTTCTCGAAACTCGCCCAATACGACTTTCCCGGGTGGGCGGTCGTCGAATGGGAATGCGCCCTTAAAAACCCGGAGGACGGCGCCCAGGAGGGCGCACGATTCGTTCGCGAGCACATCATTCGAACCACCACCCGGAATTTCGACGACTTCGCCTCGACAACCGCCAATGTCGGCGTCAATCGGCGCTTGCTCGGATTGGACCGCTGAGACCGATAGGTGAACCGTTCGCCAAGCTGCTTTTCAGCACGACCTCGCGCCAAAAACTACCCGTTGTTTCCAATGCGGTAGTTGAGTCTCTCGTTCTTGAATACCACTAGAAACACCCCGGCCACGAGTGCGGCGAAAATCGACGGATAGAGCCATATTGCGTTCCAGTCATGCACACCATGCGCCACGTGGCTATCAGCAATTCGACCCGCCGCCCAAAAGCCCACCAACATACCCAAGCCGTAGGTGGCAAGCGTAATCAACCCCTGGGCGGCACTTTTATACCGGATGCTGGCCTTGGAATCAGTAAATATTTGACCTGACACGAAGAAGAAATCGTAGCAGACGCCGTGCAGCGCTATGCCCAGCAAAAGCATCCACGCCAAATCGGCCGAATTGCCCAACGCAAATAGAGCGTATCTGACGGCCCATGCAATCATGCCCACCAGAAGTGTGATCTTCATGCCCATCCTAAGGAGGCAGAACGGAATCAGCAGCATGAAGAGCACTTCGGACATTTGACCGAGGGTCTGCTTGCCGGTTGCGTTGGCAACGTGGATTTCGGTCAGGAATTGATTGGTATATTGATAATAAAATGCGAGGGGAATGCATATCAGGATGGATGCGCAGGTAAAAACCAGAAAATTGCGGTCCTTCAATAAGGAAAGCGCGTCGATACCCAACATGTCCCTGAGTGACAGTGCTTCGCCTCGTTTTACTCGCGGCGGGGTTCTCGGCAGCGTGAAGCTGTAGAGGCCCAACAGTGCCGATACGAAGGAACACATCAGGAAAGTATTCTTGAGCGCACCCGACTGCAAAGTTACCGGGGAATCCCAAGAAAACCCATAGCTAATGACCAGCCCCGCCGTGATCCATCCGAGCGTTCCCCAAATTCGTATCTTGGAGAACTCTCTCGCCGGATCATCCATTTGCCGGAACGAGATGGAATTCACCAATGCCAG
>Ga0134126_10001796_pt1 | contig 27190 bp, 19 predicted proteins | sample KB31752_FD_96881 | JGI IMG/M metagenome (GOLD analysis project Ga0134126, IMG submission 96881) | Terrestrial soil microbial communities with excess Nitrogen fertilizer from Kellogg Biological Station, Michigan, USA - KB3-175-2 | ecosystem: Environmental > Terrestrial > Soil > Unclassified ... | reverse complement strand
TGACATGCTGGAGGGGAGCTATTGCTGATGCAAAAAGTGAATATGGTGGATCAAAAGCCGACCATTACCGGCTCCGGCTCCAATTGCACTCCCCAGATTTCCTTCACCCGGCTTTGGATCTGTTCTTTCAAGGAAAGAATATCTTGTGCGGTGGCATGGCCGCGGTTCACGATGGCGAGAGCGTGCTTGCGCGAGATGCCGGCTTTGCCGGCGATGAAGCCCTTGCTGAATCCGGAGTGCTCTACGAGCCACGCGGCGGAAACTTTTTTCTGACTTTCAAGAGCGGGATAGCTTGGCACCTGCAATCCGCGGAGGGCGGCGCGGCGGAGCAGCTCATCGTGCTGCTCGGACGAGAGGATGGGATTTTTGAAGAATGATCCGGCGCTCTGGCAATCGGGATCGCCCGAGACGATGAGCATTCCTTTGCTGGCGCGAATTTGCCGCACGGCTTCGCGCGCGTCGGCGAGCGTCGGAGTCTCGCGCCATCCGGCGAAATATTTTTTCAGGTCCGCATATTCGATTTTTGGAGTTCCGCCGGGCGTAAGGGAATAGGTGGTTTTTAGAATGATGTAGCGGCCTCGCTGGCTGGTGTTGAAAATGCTGCCGCGGTAGGAAAATCCGCAATCTTTTTTAGTGATCTCGCAAAGTTCAAGGCTATCCACTCCCAGCGCCTGAACCGACTCAATGGTTTCTGCTACTTCCTGTCCGTAGGCGCCGACGTTCTGCACCGGAGTTCCACCTACACTGCCGGGAATTCCGCTCAGGCATTCCACGCCCGCACAATTTTTCCCAACGGCGAAGGCGACGAATTTGTCCCACTCTTCACCGGCGCCGACTTCAAATGACGCGCGTCCTTTTTCTGAGTGTTGTTCGATTCCGGCGATGGCAATTTTCAGCACCAGGCCCGGCCAGCCTTTGTCGGAGACGACCAGATTGCTGCCGCCGCCCAGAACAAATAAAGGAAGGGACTTGGAACGGGCGAACTCCACTGCGGCACGGGCATCGTCTGGGGTAAGGGCTTCAACGAAGAAACGGGCGGGGCCACCCACTTTCATCGTGGTGCGGGGCGCGAGCGGAACTTGTTCCTGGATAAACATTGGGCTGCTCACAATATAAATGAGCAGCCCGAAATTTCGTTTGCTGCGGAAATGGTGTTAGACCCTGCCTGCCAAAACCAAGACCAGCAGGATAATGACAATCAACCCCAGGCCGCCGCTGGGATAGTATCCCCACCCTGTGCTGTAAGGCCACGCGGGCAGTGCGCCGATCAAAAGCAGAACCAAGATCACAATCAAAATTGTGTACATGCATTTCCTCCATGGGAGAATCCAACGATATTTATTCTTAAGACCATTCTTGATGCTCAAGCACTTTGAGTCTTTCCCCGAAAAGTTTCCATCGGGTCTAGCCTGTAACGTCTATGAAATAGTTGTGTAGCGATGGGACGTTGCGTTGGGAGTGAGGAGAATTCTGCCGGATAATCTGTAGGCTTGTGCCGGCTTCAACGCTTGTATCAGGACAGAGCTTAAGCCCTGAGGTTTCGCAACGGCTAAAGCCGATCAAATGCGAACTTCGTTCGGCGTGGCTAAAGCCACGCCCTGATACGACCCTGCTGATACAACCCTGCTGATACAACCCTGCTGAACGATCCTGCTGAATTCGGATAAAACTTCAGACGTCAAAAATGCGATAGGCAGCGGGAGGTTTTTGCGATTGAAGCAAAGTGATGGCCACGTTGTGAACGGGAACTCCGGCGGTGGTGGCGCCGTCGGGAAAACCATTGTGCGCGTGGCCGTGGACGACGAAATCGGCGCCGTTGCGGTCTATGACCTCCGACAGGCGCGATGAGCCGAGAAATGGGAAAATTTCAAGCGCTTCGCCTTGCACGGTGGCGGCGATCGGAGCGTAATGTAAGACCACAATGCGTTTTGGAGTGCGCAATTGCGACATTGCGCGCTCGAGCTTTAAGGCTTCGTCAATGGAAGCGCGAACGAACGCTTTGATTTCCGGTTCTCCGAATGCGGTGAGCGCGCCGCGTCCGAAACCTCCGACAAACCCTTTGGTGCCAGCAAAACCGACGCCGTCGCGTTCGTATGCGCTGCCGTCGAGCACCTTGAGACCTTCGGCGCTCATCATGCGCATCAATTCCTGTTCCTGCCCGCTTTCGTAATCATGATTTCCGAGAATCGCGACGGTGGGCACGCGGATGCGCACGAGCGTGTTCAGCAGGGATTCCATCTCCTGCGGCTGTCCGTAGTTGGTAAGGTCGCCTGCGAGGACCAGAACGTCTGCTTCGTCGCGGACACGGCTCAGTTGTTCCCGCAGCATCATTTGACGCTGCAGTGAGAAGTGAAGATCGGCGGTGGCGGCAATTCTCAATGATTCAACCGGCGCGTTTCATACGCATTGCTTTTTTTGGCTTCTTGATCTGGGCCATGCGCCTGCTGCGATAGTCCTCCAGGATGTTTTCCAGACCCCACTCTTTGAGATCAATGGCGAACATGTTCTCGTCCACCAGGCTGCCTCGAAAGGCGGCTTGGGGCTGATCTTTTGCAATGTCAGACGAGAAGCGGCCGAGCAAATCCTGCCACAGCGACGCGGGGACGTAGCTAGTTTGGGCTGGATATGCATAGCGGAAGAAGAGCAGCGCCCAGAGGAGCATCTCCCAATGCTCGCCGACGAGTTCCGAAACGTGCTTCCATTGGATTTTCCCGCGCGTGCCGTAAATTATGTGCGCGATGTCGGCGCCGTCGAAGCGTTCGCGGCGTGTGACGAACAGTTTTGAAGCGAGTAATTCTTCAGGCGCGAGTACGCGGGTTTTTATTCCGACGATGGTCGCGGGACGGGCGCGCTCAATCCAGCAAGGTTCGACCACCAGAACAGCGTTGCTCATGCCGGTGATGAGGTCCACGAAGTATCCATCGCGGTGCGCTTTGGAGAGCCAGACTGGGTCGCATACTTCGCATTGAAATCCGCGTTTGCGCAAATTTCCAAGCGCCCGCAAGGAATCTTCAGCGGTGAGAAAGATATCTAAATCTTTCGTCATACGGGAAATGCCGGTGTACTCGCGTAGGGCGAATGCCCCCGACACCGCATACGGAATACGGTGTCCTTCGAGTTCCATGAGCACTTCACGATATAGGGCTTCCTGCCGGGGCACCAATATCTGAGGCTCGGAGAAAGTGATCGAAGATGTTTCCGGCGGATTGTGCTGCTCCGGCATGTCGTGCTTCGATGTCCTTTCTCGGGGTTGCGGTTGTCGTCCTTCTTCTGGGCCCACCGCCAATGGAGTTAAACCCAAAGGGAAAAGCCAGTTTCCTTTCGAAAACTGGCTTTCCCGGGATTCGCAACGGTGGTTCGTTATTGTCCGTGATTGGGAGCGGGCGTGTTGATGGATCCCGACTGTTTGGCTTGTGCAGAGAACTTGCGAACTGTTCCCAGGAAATTTTCCGCGGATTGCGGCGGGGCAACTTTTCCCTTCAACAGGTCGGCAAAAGCTTCCATCTTCCCATAGAGAAGACGGGTCGCGTCTTTGTCCTGCGTGATGGATGAGCCGTTAATGTCAACTCCGGCAAAGGCTCCACGCGACCGCGAGTAGCTGAGAATTTCCGCTTTCATCTTCCAATCGGTACCCGCAGCAGCATCGCGTCCAACTGGACCGGCGGCGGCGGATGCGCCTGCGCCAACCTTGAACTTGCTGGAAAGCAGATTATCCATACCTTTCTCGTTCATGACCAACATTACAAGGTCAGTCGCTTGTCCGCCAAGTTGGACACCCCAGCTTCCGCCGGTGATGGTGATAGGAGCAGGAGCGCTCCAGCCCTGCGCGGTGCGGCAAGTAGCCACGCCTTTGCCATGGTTTCCACCGAAACCCACGGCAATCTTGACCATGGATGGCACCACCGCGACACACTCCGCAGAATCAAGAACACCGTTCGGGATTCCTTTGTCCGGCGTTCCCATAATCTCGGTCAGGACGGTTGCGGCGGTGTCCAGACGCTTTTCAATATCTGATTTGTCTTTGTCGTTTTGCGCCCACGCCATTGTGCTGAGCACAAGCAGTACGGAAGTGAGCGAGAGCAGGACATATTTGCTGATTCGTTTTGCGCTGCATTTCTTCATAGAGGGCCTCATTTTGCTGGGGATGAATGTCACCGTTATCATGCCGCAATGATCGTAGCCGGAGCGCCCTCAGGCTGCCATCCTGTGTTGTATGTAAATGAGGCGGGGGACATGCTTTACGGCGGGGGATGCGGGCAGGTAGGCGTGCGTTGCAAATTGAGAAAAACCAGAACGGAATGAAAGCTCACTTCATCACGATTTCTACTTTTCCCCGCTGGCTGAGCACGCGAACGGAGACCGAGTCCTGACTCCGCTCCAGTTGAAGGTCCACGGAAGCATCGCCACTGCGAAGATCTTTAATGAGTAACTGGGGAATTCCTTCGGGCAGGCAGGGCTGGTCGAAAATGATTTTCTTTTCGCCGTCATGCACGGAAATCCCCAGGCAGGCTTGTACGAGCAGAAAACTTGCTGCCGCGGCCCAGGTTTGCGGAGAACAGGCCACCGGATACAGCGTAGGCCCTTCACCCGGACGGCGCTCAAGTCCACAAAAAAGCTCGGGTAGTCTGCGCAGGTCCACAGTGGCGCTGACGTCGAGCATCGCCAACAGTATTTGACCCGCGAGATTTTTGAAGCCGTAGCTCGCCATGCCGCTGGCGATCAATGCATTGTCATGGGGCCAAACGGAGCCGTTGTGATAAGACAGCGGATTGTAGCGCGCCTCCCCGTCCGCGACGGTGCGAACTCCCCAGCCGTTAAAGAAATCCGGGCTCAGCATCTCGTTGGCTACGCGTGCGGCGATTTCCGGAGGAGCGATGCCGGTATAGAGGCATTGCCCGGCGTTGGAGGTGCGGACGCGGCAAGGAACTTTATCGCCATCAAGGGCCAGGGCATATACGGAAAGATCGTTGCACCAGAACGCCTCGTTAAAACGGACTCGCAGATTTTGCGCCTGGTCGTACAGGCGGCGCGACATTTCATGGTCCCCTAAGGCATGGGAAATGCGGGCTGCGGCTAGTTTGGCTGCATACGCGTAACCTTGCACCTCGCACAGAGCGATCGGCGCTTTTGCCAGCGTACCGTCGGCGTGAAAGACGGAGTCATTCGAATCTTTCCATCCCTGCTGCACCAGGCCCTTGCGCGCGTGCTGGACGTATTCAATAAAGCCATCGCCCTCACAGTCTCCGTGTTCATCCATCCACTTCAGGGCCAAGTGAATATGCGGCCACAGGTGGCGGATGAATCCGACGTCAGCGGTGCGGTCCAGGTAGGCCCCTGCCAGCATGACAAAGAGAGGTGTGGAATCCACGCTGCCGTAGTATTTGCCGAAGGGAACTTCCCCGAGCGCGGCCATCTCTCCGCCGCGCATTTCATGCAGAATTTTTCCCGGCTCGGCTTCAATCTCCGGGCGCACTTCGGTGGCTTGCGTCTCAGCAAGAAATTGCAGAACGCCTTTCGCAATCCAAGGACTGGCCCACAACATTTCCAGAGCCGTGATAATTCCATCGCGTCCGAAGACGGTGCTGAACCAGGGGACGCCCGCGTAAGGATAGTGCTCCTCGGGATTGCCGGCAATCATCATGTGCACGTCGGAGCTGGAGCGCTTCATCCAATCGGTGAAACGCGAGTTGGGGCTGGAAATCTGCGGGATCATTTCTTCCGAGCGGTCCAATTCATACTTCACCGACTTCAGTGCCTGATGGTAGTGCACAGCACGCGGCTGGCTCGATGGAGCACAACGGATGCGTAAGAGCAACTCGGTCTTCTCGCTGGGCTCGAGGTTCTTTTCGAAATAGAGCTTTATTCCCTCGCCGTCGGGCTGAACATCCAGGGCGTTTGGTTCGAACTCGATGGAAGTTTCACGCAGCACTCCGTCCAAGCCCTGGTAGGAAAGAAGAACGCTTCCGTCACGTATCTGCGGGGGGAATTGCCTGCCTTTTTGCTCGCGATGCATGCCCCGGACTTCGAAAATATCGGCGTAATCGGCCGCAAATTCCAGGCTCAACGGAATTTTGATGGGCGAAGCGCCAAAATTGGAGATATCGAACTTCTCGAAACATGCGGCATCGTACAAGACGCGGGAGCGTAAAACGTGCAACGTGCCACGATGAATTTCGACGTGGTTGTTGCGGGAGACGTCGGCGTTGGAGAGATCGGCGGTAAAAAGGGAGTTGTCCGCTTTGACCGTTGAGCTGAGCAGGAGTGGGCGCGCGTTCCACATCTGGAAGGTCAATTTGGAGAGAAAACGCGTGCCGTGATACAAGAGTCCTTTATCGCCGAATTCTCCCGCATTGATGTCGCCGTAGTGGTCAAAGACGGCGAACAACTTCCCATACTTCAATACGCGCGGACGGTCATCGGCAGGAGAAGACCGCGCTGCTATGTAGTACTGCTGCTGCGCGAGGGTGCTAGTTTCAGCCAATTAAATGCTCCGTGAGTCAGGGTTAGGGAGGTGGATTCTCCTCGTACCAGTCGCTCGTAAACAGCTAAATAATCATTCGCCATTCGAGTGGCGCTGAACCGTTGCTCAAAAATCTTGCGGCACAAACGCCGATCAAAATTGGAAATTTTTCCAATTGTAGTGGCGGCGGTCGCAATATCACTGACAATATAGCCAGTCAGGCCGTGATCCAGAATCTCAGGCACCGAGCCATGAGCGTACGCAATCGTGGGGGTACCACAAGCCATGGCTTCAGTCATGACCAAACCAAAAGGTTCAGGCCAGCAAATCGGAAAGAGCAAAGCCGCGGCGTCGCCCAGGAATTTCTCTTTCTCGGAATCTCCAATCTCCCCAATAAACTCGATCAAAGGATGTTTGAGCAAAGGTTTGATGACCGATTCGAAGTATTTGACGTCAGCACGATCAATTTTAGCGGCGATCCGTAGCGGCATCCCCGCACGTTTCGCGATTTCGATGGCCTTATCGAGACCCTTTTCCGGGGAGGTACGGCCAAGAAAGGCCAGATAGTTGCCGCGCCCTTCGCCCAAACGGTATTCCCGTGGGTCGAGTCCGTGATACACGGTAGCCTGCCAATTCAACCATGGGAGTGGCGTCCGTTGAGCGTCTGAAATGGAGATGACGGGAATATCGCTGAAAGTTTCAAACAATGGAACCAGATCAGGGGCATCGAGACGGCCATGCAATGTAGTGACGTGCGGAACCGTGTGACGACGGCACAACGAAAATTGCAGGTAGTCGGTGTGAAAGTGGATTAAGTCGAAATTGTCCGCATAGCTGAACACACGCTCCATCATCAAGGCGTGGTGGGCCATCTCGTCAATGCAAGTTGGGCTAAGCCGGAGCGCTTCCGGGCACATGGGAATAAGATTTGCGGATGTGCAAGAGTCGCCGCTGGCGAAAAGAGTGACGTCATGCCCCTGGCGCACCAGTTCTTCGGTAAGCCATGAGACGACTCGTTCCGTGCCTCCATAGAGCTTTGGTGGAACGCTTTCGTACAAAGGCGAAACTTGCGCGATTCTCATCTAGAGTCCTCAAAGGGGCCCCAGTCTGGATCGTGTGCGGCCAGAAGGAGCAGCAATTAAATAACGACGATGTAAGTATGGATCGAAGAAATATTGCGTAGCGAAATGGTTAGCCGTAGGTGATAGCCAACCCAAACGCATTCGAAGGTGAAATCTTCGCCACAAAACATGTTAGCGCGCACGAAGCGAGTCAATCTATCCGGTACATGCTGTAAACCACTTACAAATAAGTAGTTTTACCGCGTAGGAGTGGCGCGAGGGTCGGACTGTTTGCAATAGGAGATGCCATTTTCAATAGCTGTGCCCTCCTCGTAGTCGTTCCATGTAGCAATCAGCACAAATGGCATGGGGTCCTGTGGATTGTCGTACTGGCGGAACAAATGCAGCGTATCTTCAAAAGTTTTGCCGCACCTGCGGTCCATGCGACGGTTCAAGCTCCATGAGGCTTTGCTGTCATCGAAGCCGGGCCAAATGCCGCCCACGATCATTTTGCCGGGGTACAATTCCGGTATTTTCTGGTAGAAGTTCTGCAGATATCCCTCGCCCCATTCACTTCCGTTGGCAGCCCATCCTTTGGGGCCGGGATGGACCCAGGCATAGATCCCGTCGAACGCCCGCGCGTATTCGGCGGGTGGATGGTCTTTATAGATGAGGATCGGAGGACTCTCCCACGCGTTTACGGCTTGCCTCACCTGGTTCCAATCGGTATGTCCGCGCTTGGGGAAGATAAAAATCACCGGGCGCTCCTGATATGTGAGGTATGCATTGCGAAAGCGCGCGGTGGGGCCGATGTAGGATGTGTAGGCTTTTTCCATGGCGTCTAAAGCGTCTTCGGTGGCGCGGCCATTGTCTTCTTCGGTTTCGTCGTACATCAGCGCTACATGAAAGTGATTTTCGCTGGCGACTTGTTGCAGCAGAGCGTAGCTGTGGTCTTCGAAAGGAAGGCGTGTGCCGTACCAGTCCACGGCGAAAGCATAAATGCCAAGATCCTTGGCTTGCAGCACTTGCTTGCGGAGTTGCGCGGGGTCCTGCGTGGAATATCCAACGTTGATGTGGCGGGGATCGCCGAACCATGGCTGATAGTCAGCCAGGACTTTCGGTGAGTTATCAAGCGTTTGAACATTCGCCTTGAGCGAGGTCTGGACGCTGCTGCGGTAGCATCCGCTGGTTTGCGGAATGAGCACAGCGATGGCCGCGAGGCCGATGAGAAGTTTAGGGGAAGACCTCATTTTTCGTGCACTAATCAATTCGATGCAACTCCCTCGGGAAAGTGTGTTTGCATGATGAGAGAATGGCTACTCCCCTGATTGAGTCGCGGGAGTGGATTCCAGATCGCGGACCATCCAGCGGTCGGCGCCTGGAGTCATAAGAACCATGTATCGAACGTGCAGTGTCTGGCTCTGTATGACCTTGCTGCCATCGAGGATTTGCCTCTCCAATTGCGCATCGTCCTGAATCTGCATGACGTCGCCGTTGGGAGAATAGAAGAGGACGTTGAGTTTGTGGCCGTGGTCGGTGTAACGCACGTGGAGCCCAGCCTGCGCTTGCTGTTTGATGCGCTGCTGCAGGCTGGTTTTCGCGAAGCCGGTGAAATAAGCGTCAAGTAGGTCGGGACGATTTTCGTTGAGCGCCTGCGACATGTTTTGCCACGCGAAGGCGTAATCTCGAGGGACGCTTTGGCTGGTGAGGTCTTCCAAGGTGCGCGGGCCTGCGTTGGCGGCGTTGAATTCCACGCCGGGAGACGACTGCGCAGCGGAAAAGCCACTCGCTGCGAGCAGAACGGCAACTGCGGCCAGCAGACGAAGAGATCGCTTCATCGCGCGCCTCCCACGTTAAGTTCGTTTCCGAGAACAACACCCGACGCTACCGAGATGCGGGCATTGCCGACGACAGGCATTTCCGCTTTGGCGATTCCTTTTTTTATGGGTGCATCCACCGTGGTTTTGCCGCTGGCGTCGGTTTTGGTGAAGCTCACGATGGTTCCGTCGGGAACATTGTTGCCGCTGCAATCGCGCACTGGATCGGTCTGCACGACCAAGCGGTTGGCTTCCCAATAGGATTTAATGTGCAGGTTGCAGGCCTCGGATGCGACTTGCTCAACGACTCGAGTTTCCGTGGTTTCTCCAACGGATGCGCTAATTTTCGCCGAGCTTGCTTTGGCCGCGGAGGTGAGCCTGATCCATGCGATACCGCGGTTCGTGGGCTGCGCATGGGAGGCCGCGTTTCCATTGCTGGAATTGACGCTGAAATTTACATCCGTGCGCGAGAAAACAATATTGCGAAAGCGATCGAGCGCGATGGCCACCGCGCTGATGGCGTTGGTGGTGGCGACAGGTACGCGCGAGGGATGGACCAACAGGCTTAAGCGATCGGGTTCCGCCGCATGCACATAGAAATCAGTGGAAACGCATTCGTCAGAGCAGAGAATCGCCTGATAGTTCCCGGCGTTTTCAATGTCGGTGCCGGGAACGGAAATTTCACTGGCATTCTCGACGGTGTGTTTTTTTGCGGTCGCCGGGCCGATCAGATAGAACGTGCCGTGGCCATTGCCGTCAACGGCGATGGAAAAATCCGTTCCGGCGGCGATGTCTTTGGGCGTGTGCAGCTCCGCTGCGGCGGCGGGAATTGCCGCGGCAAGGGAGCATAGGAGCCATGTAAGTAAAGTGCGCATGGTCAGGAAAGTTGGCTCACGAAGGTATTCACCACAACGTGATAGGTATGCACCTGTGAGGCGACGTCATCAGGCAAATCAACGGCGAATGAAACCGGAATTTGCGGCAACAACGCCTGGTCCACGTAACCATCGGAAACCCAAATCACTTTTCCGTTGGAATCGTAGTACGAAACCAGCACGTGCGGGATGTTTACGATAGCGCCGCTCTGGTTCACGAGGTCGCCGCTCAAAACCATTTTGCCCAAGGCGTCTTTCTGCAATTTCTGTTGAGTGACTTCAACAACCGGGTCAGCGCTGGCGGGAACGAGCATGGACTTTGCGTCCATGCGAACACTCTTTATCTGGGTCAGGCGGCGCCCGGGAAAATCAACGCGATACGGGGAGACCTGCTTCGGCAGAAGAATGTGAGAAATTTTGTCGAAGCTGTTTTCCTGCGTGATGGCCGAGCCGTCGGGTCGAAGCAGAGTGGCATTGACATCCACATATGCAGGCACAGTGTCTTCATTCACAATCTCACCGACAATAACGATGCGGTCGGGACGCTGCACGGCGTTCATGGACACAATGCGCACGCGCGGGGAGTCAACGTTCTGCACGCCCCAGTCGTCAGCCGCGCCGCGATTGATGACGTCCCAACGCAAATAGTTAACGGGGATGACCTGCGGCGCGAGTTTGGGAAGAGCAGCGGTGGACCAAACCACCCTCCACGCGTCGTTTTCATGTTCGACCTGAATGTCGCGAACGTCATCGAGCGGCCCCACCGCGGTCGAGTAGTGCAGTTTGGCGCGCACGGTGGCTTCTCGCCCGTTGGAATGCAGCGGCCAAACGTCGTAATTTTCCAGCGAGGCGTAGGTGCGAAGGCTGCCGTTGTTGCCCGAAAACGTATGGATGAAATTGTTCTTGTCCACATAAGACGAGTTGGCGAGCTGCGAGTAGGCGGCGTCCCAGTTGCGCGCCCGGACGTGCGAAAGAAGAAGACGCACGGCCTCCTCAGGAGTATTGGCGGAAGAAATTCGTTGCCGTTCAATTCCTCCGGACTGGAACCAACTGATGATGACGAACACAATGGTTGTGGCAAAAATCGCAATCGCGAGGATCCGTTTCATCAGCGTGCCTCCGGAATGAAGACAGGTTCCTGCGTGACGTTCGGGAACTCCACGAGATTGTGCGAGGCGCTGGCGCGGTCGGGTACAAAGAACGCGAGCAAAATTGCCAGCAGGCTGAAGCCAAACGGCAGCGTACCCCACAGTATTCCTTCCAGTTCGGTGGGTTTCGCGTCAGAAGGAATGGGATGGGCGGGAGGAACATCATCCTTGGCCCATACGGTGATCTGGCCGGAATCAAAAATTTCCACCTGCCGCCATCCTGCGAAGTTCAGCAACGGAATGTAGTAGGGATCATGCACGAAGATAAACTTCAACCCGTACTTATTTGCGTGTTCCAGCATCGCGCGCAGCGATTCCATACCGGCGGTGCCGAAAAATTTGGCGCTGGTCAGTTGGGCCGTTCCATAGTGCGTGAACTCGGGAAGCAAACGCGCTGAGTTATATTCGCCGTCCACGCTGTTGGCATGGGAGTAGGTCGAAATTTTCGGGATTGAGTTACCAAACCCAAGCGTCAGATAACGGAATTTGTCGTGCCCGTCGCGGTCCATGAAGTTGATCACGGGATCCACGTCCAGAGAAGAATCAGGACGGTACGGACTCCATGTAATCCAGCCCATCGCGAAGGCCATTGTGGCAACGGCGGCCGCTGACAATCCGATTGCCGCCGCAGCTTTATAGCGGTCGAGCAGCATCTCGGCCAGTACGCCTACGATCGGTAGAGCCAGGACTGCAGCGAGCAGAGTGAAGCGTTCAAAGGTCAAGACTTCAAATGCCCGGCCCAGCAACCATCTGGGCACCGGAGTGGTTCCACCCAGGCTGAAAAGGAACGCTACCCAAAATCCCAACATCAACGGGCGCAGTCTCCGGCTCGCGGCCCCAATCCAAACCACGAACGGCATGGCCAACAGCAGCGCTCCGTAAGGAATGAAGAAATAGTTGATCGCGTAATCAATGTTCAGCAGGAAGTTCGAGCGGCTTGCGTGGGGAATGGGGACCTGTTCAATCGGATGCTTGATGAGCGAGATCCAGTAAGGGGCCAGAACAACCGCCACACCGACGCCAGCAAGAATGGCGAAAACGATACCGCGTCCGACGACTTTGGCGATAGAACTCTCTTCATCCCGGTCAAGGCACGCCAGCCAAAGAACGGGAAGCGCGAACATGAAAGAACCGAAGATGAGAGTGACGTGGTGGACGGCTGCCGCCACCAGCGTCAGGACTACGCCCTTCAACAATGCGCGGCCATCCGCAGAGCGCGACCAGTCGTAAAAGTATGGGAGCGCGAGCAAATAGAGTGGCGCGGAAAGGACCGTGGAAAGCTGTCCGGCGGAATAAACCAGAAATGTGATGGTTCCCAGGAACGCCGTAAGAAATGCCGCGTAGCTGCTGGCGCGTTCGCTGACCCACAAGCGCGAAAAGCGGTACACGCCCACAACCAAAAGAAGAATGGCAATCAGGTAAACCAGCATGCACGCCAGCGGCAAACCGAGGAGGTAGGAAAACATCGCCACCCATTGGTGGCCAAGCGGAGGATAAGTAGTCTGCGAGAAGCCGGCAAACCACTTTTCATTCCACGGATTGAACCAATGTTGAGCGTAGTGAGAAGCAAAAAAGACGTGAAAGTTGGCGTCGTAGGAAGTCTTTAACGGCAACTCCATCATCAAGAGCGGGCCATGTATCGCCAGCGCCACCAGAATGCTCGCTGTCAATGGAATCGGCCGCCGGAAATAGCTCGTATCCACGATTGTGCTCGTCCTCTCTAAGGGGTTTTTCTGAGCAGCAGTTGGATTCAGCTTTGGGCGGGAAGGTTTGCTGTTGATGAACGGCTGATTGGTGCAGGTTTAATGCCAAATCGGCTCTGTTTTCTCCATCTAAGGTTTATATCCAACCAGAGGAATTGCCGGGGCATCAGAGCGGTCGGCGATGTAGGTCTTGTACGGCCCCGTCGCCCACCACACCACACATGAAAAAGAAGTGTCTACAAATTGGGTTGGTTCTTTCATTTTGGATCGGCCTCCTGGGAAGCAGTGGTTTTGCATTTGGGCAGACGTTTGAGATTACCCCGAGTCCTTCCAACAACCCCAAAAGCCCTCAGCCGAAAAAGAAGGAACAACCCAAAGCAGCCTCGCCGCAGGCGGCGGCTCCCGAGCAGGGAATCGGTTGGGGTTCCGGCATTGAGGTAGCGCGCAATGCGCGCGCGGCGCAAGAAGCGCTGCAACGCAACGATTACAAATCGGCGGTGCTCTATGCCACGCGCGCGGCCAACGCCGCTCCTCAGAACACGCCGTTGTGGTTTCTGCTGGGCTATGCGGCGCGCCTGGCCGGGGAATACCCGGCTTCGGTCAGCGCCTTCCAGCGCGGTTTGAAGAATGATCCATCGTCCATTCCAGGACTTTCCGGGCTGGCGCAAACCTACGCGAAGATGGGCCGCTATACGGACGCGCAGGATTTACTGAAGCAGATTCTCGCGGCGGATCCAAAGAGCGTGAACGATCTTCAGCTTGCCGGTGAACTGGCGCTGAATACCGATCCCAGCGCCGCATTAGGCCTGCTGCAACGCGCAGAGAACTTGCAGGGAACGCCCCGCAACGAACTGTTGATCGCCCGCGCTTATCAGCGTTTGAATCAACCCGATCAATCGAAAATTTACCTGCAGCGCGCAGAGAGCAAAGCGCCGACGGATCCGGAAGTTTTACGAGCGGTGGCTTCTTACTATCGCGATTCGAACCAATACGACGTGGCCATCGCAACGCTACAGAAAATTCCGAAAAAGACGCCCGACATTCTGGGCGAGCTTGCCTATACGTATCAGTTAGCGGGGAAGAGAAAAGACGCGGCTGAAAATTATGCCCGGGCGGCGGACGGTACGCCGGGAAGCGACAGCCTGCAGCTTAGTGCGGCGCAGGCGCTGGTGAATATTGGGCAACTGGACCGCGCGAATGAGTACGCGCAACGGGCGGAGAAGCTTGATCCGGAGCACTATCGGCTGTTCGCGATCCGGGGGCAGATCGCCAGCCTCAGAAACGATCAGGACGAAGCGATCAAACAATATCGTGCGGCGCTGGAACACTTGCCCACGGCGGTGCCTGAGGGACCGTTGTATCCCGTTTCTTTGCACTTGAGTTTGGCCGAGGCGTATCGAGCGACGGGCAACGATGCGGGTGCAACCCAGGAAGTTTCGTCGGCCCGCACGGCCATCAGCCAGATCACGCAGATTGATCCCACCATTCAGCCGGAATATTTGCGGTTGCGGGCGGTGGTCGAAATGGCGCTGGGCCAAATGGACGCGGCGGAAACCGATCTGAAGAAAGCCATGTCGCTCGACCCGGGCAATGTGAACATCACGTTGAGCTATGCGAATCTTTTGTGGCGGACGAACCGCAAAGACCAGGCGTTCCAGGTTTACAACGATGGTTTGAAAATTGATCCTTCGAACCACGCCGCACTCACTGCCTTGGGATACTTGTCGCGGGACATGGCGAATCCCAAAGGAGCGGAAGAATATTTCCTGAAAGTACGGACGCTTTATCCAAAGGACTTCGTAGCCTACCTCGCGCTGGGCGACCTTTATACCTCGGAACGTGAGTTCGACAAAGCGCAATCGAATTACGAAAAGGCCCATCAACTTGCGCCGAATAATCCGCTGGTGGTTTCGGGCGGCATTAACTCGGCGCTCGAGGCGCATAAGTTGCCGGTCGCAGGCAACTGGGTACGGCGTGCGACCGCGAATCCGGCCATCGAGCAGAACCCGCAGGTCATGCGCGAACACGAGCGTTATTTAACATTCATGGGGCAATACGAAGAGTCTGCGGCGCTGGGTTACAAGGTGATCGAGAAACTTCCGCACGATCCGGAAGCGCCGGTTTATTTGGCGTACGACCTGCTCTACTTGAACCGGTATCAGGAGTCCTACGCCATAGTGCAAAAGTTTGAGCCGCTGCTGCCCAAAGACAAAGACTTGCACCTGATCGCGGGATATGTGAACACGCAGAACGGACAACTGCACGAGGCGGTTGATGAGTTTACCAAGGCCATTGATCTGGCGCCGAACGTGCCGACTTCTTATCTGAATCGCGGCTACGTACTGAACGATTTGCGGCAGGGAGACCGTGCGGCAAAGGATTTTGAAATGGCAATCAAGCTGCGCCCGAACTATGGCGAGGCTTATCTCGGCCTGGCATTTTCCAACCTGCAAATGCGCCGCGCTCGTCCCGCGTTGAAGGAAGTGGATGAAGCGGCGAAAATTCTGGGAGAGTCGAAGGCCACACACCTAGCGCGCGCGGAAGCTTACCGGCAGCAAATCATGCTGGCGCAGGCGGAAACGGAATACCAGGCCGCGCTCAAAATTGCTCCCAATGACGTTCCCACGCGGCTTGCGCTTGCCGATGTGCAGTACAGCCTGCACCGTTACGCGGATTCGTTGGCCACTTTGAAAGATGCGCTTGGCAAGGGGCCAGATGACGCCGTGATTTACGCGGACATGTCCCGCAACTATGCGCAGTTGCGCGACGGTGACAACGCCGTCAAAGCGGTAACCACCGCTGAAAAACTCGGCGGAGACAAGAGCAAGGTACTGCTGATCACGGGCGAAACATTTTTACTTTTAGGCGATGGCGATGCGGCGATGAGCCGCTACAGCCGCGCGCTCGAAGCGACCGACGCGAACCGGGTGGAAACGCGTCTCGCTCTTGCCAACCTATTTGCCAGCGAGGGCCGGTACGCGGACGCCGAACAACAGGTGAGTCTTGGGTTTGCGGAATCCCGCGTAGGAGAAGCGGACCCGATCACGACGGAAAATCTGCTGGCCGCCGCGCACATCATGATGTCGGTAGGCGAGTACGATCTGGCGACAAAGTACTTCCAACGGGCGCAGGCCAGCGGCGCGGATGACGATGTGGTGGACATCGGCTTGGCGAACGCCTACCTGGCACTGGGCCAAACAGACAGCGCGCAGCAGTTGCTGAAGCACATCAGCAGCAATCCCGATATCAACGACGACTATGAATACCTGATCGCGATGGCCAACGTTTACCGCCAGCAACAGGACACGGTGCAGGCGCTTTCCGCCTTTGCGCGTGCGAACCGCCTGGTGCTTAACAACGAGTCGGCCGAGCGTGCGGAGATGGCACTGGCGCAGGAAGAAGGGGCGCAGGTCACTCCGAATGTGAGCGTGGAGCCGGATGCATCTTTCGCGCCCATTTTTGAGGACATCAACATTTATGTGCTGGATGCGAGGCTCCGCGGGGTGACTAATTCTCCTCTGCTTCTTCCTCCGCCGCGCTCATCGTATGAGTCTCGTATAGATGGACGCTACCGCGTTCATTTCGGAAGCTTCCCCAGCATCAGCGGGCTGGTGGAAGAGCGCAATGCGCGCGGAACGATTTCCATTCCCAGCCAGCTTTTGATCCAGCGTCACAACACGTATGACACGATCGTCAATGGCGCGATCAATCCCATGCTGCATTGGGGAGGCCATACGATTGCCTTCAGTCCCGGACTTCAGTTTACGGTCCGCCGCGATATGGACAGCCCGGTGCAGTTGAATCAAAACCTGTTCCGGCAATTTTTGTACGTGTACAGCAGTCCGTTCTGGAACTGGCTTTCTTTTTCCGGAGACGCGATTCATGAATCCGGGCCCTTTACCGAACAAAACCTTAGTTCGCGCGACAATTCCGCCTCATTGAATTTTGTTGTGGGCAGGCCGTGGGGAAAGACCGCGCTGATTACCGGTTATCAGGCCCGCGACGTGCAGTTTCGTCCCGTGATCAGCGAATACTACACAACCAGCGCTTATGCCGGCGTACGCCGAAAATTTGGCGAGAACCTGGAAGTTTCCGCGTTCGCTGAATATCTGCGCTCCTGGCGCGTGCAGGACACTTTCTGGGCGAATGCCGAAGCCGTACGTCCCGCTTTCCGCATGAACTATACGATTTCAAAACACTGGAACGTGCAAGGTTCGGGAATATGGTCGCGAGGCAATGGCTTTCATGCTTACGACAACATAAACGATCAATTTTTGGTTACCTATGTACGTCCGGTGGAACGGTCGTTACACGACGGCGTGGGGAACGTTCCAGTCAGCTATCCAATGAGTTTTTCATTTGGCATGCAGCAGCAGACGTTTTACGACTTCAGTGGGAAGGGCCGGAACACGTTTCTGCCGGTAATCCGCCTGACGATCTTCTAATGTCCATGGGAACTCATCTTCCGTCGCCCGGGGAAGGCGCTGGAAAGCCCGACAACACACATTGCCATCCAAGACTGGGCAAGACAAAGATTGCGCAGGGACGAGTGCGCGAGAAGAGGACATGACGATTCGTGGAAACTGATCCGCTCATAGTGACGGAGTCTGTGCAGGAAACAGGCAGGCAACGCTGGGGAAGAGGATCGTCTCGGGCCCTGCGCGCGCGGCTCGTAAGCGGCAGCATGATCATGCTCATCAGCTCGGGGCTGGTGGGTGCAATTAACCTTGTTTACAACCTGGCCATTGCGCATACGCTGGGCGCCGCGAGTTTCGGACACGCAACGGCGGTTTACACCCTGTTGATGCTGCTTTCCGCGGTCACTCTTTCTTTCCAGCTCCTGTGCTCCAAACTCGTTCCCCAAAATGACAGCTTTGACGCCAAGGCGGGTATTTACCGCCTGCTGCTTAAGCGTTCCTGGTTGTGGGGCATCGGCATCAGCGTGCTGCTGGTGGTTGCCAGTGGCGTTCTGGCGGGGTACCTGAATCTTCCCACTCGTCATTACGTCGTGCTGCTAAGCATTGGCACCACATTCTACGTTCCGCTCGGTGTGCGCCGCGGACTGATGCAGGGCATGTATGACTTCTTTCATCTGGGAGTCAACTACGTCCTGGAAGTTGTCGTAAAGCTGGTTGGCACGCTGGTACTCATCCATCTGGGGTATGGAGTACCGGGAGTGATTGCGTCGATTGTGGCGTCCATCATCGTGCCCTATTTCCTTGCGCGCCCGCCGCGTGAACTGCGGCGCACGAAGAACAGGCTCGGCTTGAACCTGGCGATTGGGGAAGGCATCCAGGCGTCGGTATTTTTTATTGGCCAGGTCATCATCAACAACCTCGACATTGTGCTGGTCAAGCATTTCTTCAGTGCAACTGAAGCTGGAGTTTACGCCGCGGTTGCGCTGGTGGGACGCATTGTTTACATGCTGTCATGGTCGGTGGTGAGCAGCATGTTCCCGATTTCCGCAGGAGTGCGCTCCAAAGAAAGAGATGGCCGCGCAGTGCTGCGCGCGACGTTGCTGATCGTGATCGGCGTGACGTCATTGTTCACGTTCTGCGTGTGGATGGCGCCGACACGGCTCTGGCATGCCGTGCTGGGCGCCGGATTTCCGCTGGGGGCGCAGAATCCGTATGCTTCGCTGCTTGTGCTCTATGCAGCCACCACCGGCATTTATTCGCTGAGCGTGGTGTTGATGAGCTATGAGATTTCACGGAAGATCGGTAACGTGAGCTGGCTGCAGCTGGGTTTTAGCGGCGCAATTATCGCCGGGATATATATGTTCCACGGGAACCTGCAAAACGTGATCGAAGTGCAACTGGTTCTCATGTCGCTATTGTTGGCGATCGTTTCCATTCCTTTCCTGCGTTCTCTCCAATCGGGTGGTAAGACCGAACCGTGGGCGGCAAACGCCGAGTCCCTAAATGCCGGCATTGTTAAACTCCGGAAAGTTGCCGAAGACCATGTGATTTCGGAGTTTTTGAAGAGCGAGTTTTACATGCCGGAGTTTGCCAAGTACCGCAAGAAATTTGACAATGTTGTCCATTCCCCGGACCTGAACAATCACCACGAGAATGTGATTCGCAAAGCGCTCCTCTTTAAGCGCCGGGGAAGAATGTGGCGCGAACTGCCCGCGGACACGGAGTGGTGGGAAATTAAACTGCAGCGCGAAGACATGTACCAGTTGCGCGTATTTCCGCGCTCGCAGTGGCGCAAGGTCGCCGACGACAGCTATTATCTCTCCGACATCATAGAGCGCCTGCAGGCGAAGGTATCGTCGGATCCGGAAAATCCTTTTTCTCGAAAATTGATCGAGGTGCGCGAAAAGTTGATTCGGGGCGCCAGGCCGAGTTCGATTTTGATGATCGGCGTGGATGAAAACAATCCGCTTACCATCATCGAGGGCAATCATCGCATGGCGGCCGCAAGTCTGCTGGAACCCATGGAAGTCCCGCGGTATTTCACATTCTTGTGCGGCTTTTCTCCGCGCATGACTGAGTGCTGCTGGTACCAGACGGATCTGTCAACGCTTTGGCGCTACGCGAAAAATACGATGGCTTTTTTCTTCGAAGATCCAGACAGCGCCATTTCCAAGGCCATGCCCCATCTTTTTGAAGGACAACTTTCGGATGCGGGTGAAGGGTAAGGTCTGCGCTTTACGCGCGGCAGACTGATGAGCGTAATGATCCAGCGACTGCTCAACTCGCCCGCCCATCAAGGTTGGTTCGAAATCGTTCTAATGTGAATTCGCGAGCGGCGCGATTCCCAGGCTTCGGGCCATGTAATCTTTGCCGTCGAAGACAGCGGAAACGCCAATGACGGAACCGGGATGTAACTGGCGAATTGTATCTTTGGGAATGCCGTCAATGCGGATTTTGTAGGTCTTGCCGTCGTTGTTGTTCCGCACTGCGAGGGTTTGGGTTGAGAGATCAAGAAATGTGACCGATCCAAAAAATGAGACGGTATATCCGGGCCGCGCCAGTATGGTCACTTGCTGCACTACGCCATGGTTCTGTTGCGCGGGGGCGAAGGTGAGCGAGACCAGCGATCCGGGCACGAGGACGTTGGTAGAACGAACGGCAGTTCCTTCCCGAATCGTGGTTGTGGGCGTGAGTTGAAAATCCAGCGTTTGCGAGGTCAGTTCATCGCGAAGTTTCAGGATGTTTCGTTTTTCGTTGTACGCAACAATTTGGCCTGCTCCATTGCCGGAGACCGGGCCATTCTGGATCCATATATTTTTTGCGAATATGGTGGTGCCGTTCAGCATGGTGTCAACGTAAATGCGTTGCCCTTGCTGAAGATCGCGGTCCTTCACTTCGGAGCCGTCACGGTAGAACTTTGTGCGCACGTCGAAAGCAATCCTGGTTTCGTCGCCACCAAAAACCCGCAAAGCCATCAGATCCCGTACGCGGTCAAGTTTGGTGACCGTTCCGCCCATCAGGGAAACTTTGTTTTGTGGTAACGGCGGCAAATCGAGCAACGGATCGTAATTTTTGGAGTGCACCGGTTCCAATGTTGTGGGGTTCGCGGGGGGTTGCGGCACAGGGGTCACGCTGGGCAGGTTCTGTGCGCCTGCCACAGCACCCAATAGCAGCACTGCGGAAGAGATTTTGAAGGTTAGGGCCATTTGCAATAGTAAAAGGTTTAAATTCGCCGGTTTGGATGCTCGTACCGACCTAGAGGTAGGCTGCTGGGCCTTAGATTTCGGAGGAGGGAAGCGTACAAACGCTAAGGTCTTAAGCCGCATCCAAGATTTGACGAAAAGGCCTTGGCGCACCTGTCGTATTGTGTGCGTCTCTGCGAAGTATGAAGCCTAAATCCAACACAGCTTCCGCGCTTATGATCTGGCTGATTTTGTTGTCGTTGCCAGCCTGGGCGGGCGATCTTCACCTCCCATTGCCTCGCAGTAGCAAGGCGACGCCAGTGCAATTTCTGAACCAGCAGGGCGTTAAGGCGGTTAAAAAAGGGGACTTGGATAAAGCGGAAAAGCTTTTTTACAAGGCTTATTTAATTGATCCTGACGATCCCTACACGCTCAACAATCTTGGCTATATTTCCGAGTTGGGAGGGAATGCTGAGCGGGCTGAGAAATTTTATGAACTGGCCTCGCGCCAGGAATCTGATTCGGTTGTTCAAACGGCGAGTGTGGATGATGTGAAAGGGCGTTCGCTGCGAGAGGTGACCGGCAACTATGCCAGCCGTGATCTTCGCGTGAACCGTGGGAACATTCATGCCATGAGCCTGCTCGCCGAAGGCCGCACCGCGGAAGCGGACGAAATGCTGCGGCAGACGCTGAGGCTCGATCCCAGAAATCCGTTCACCCTCAACAATCTTGGCTACACCATGGAAGCCGAAGGAGATTTAGGGGGCGCATTCCGCTTTTACAAGCAGGCGGCGGACGTGCATTCATCGGACAAGATTGTAGTTTCGGCGGACAAGCAATGGCGCGGCAAGCCGATTAGCGAAGTAGCCGACAAAAATGCGCAAGCCGTACGGCAGCGCATCGATACTGAAGAATCCGTGGAAGCGCGTGTGGCGCGGCTGAATTTGCAGGGAGTCTCCGCGTTGAATCGCAACGACGTCTCCGCAGCGCGCGATTACTTTCAGCAGGCATACAAGCTGGATCCACGCAATGCATTCTCCCTAAACAATATGGGATATGTTTCCGAAATGAACGGAGACGAAGAAACGGCGCAGGAGTTGTACCGCGAGGCTGCGGCGTCGAGCGGCGCGTCGGATGCGGTGACGCTGGCAACAGACCGTAAGATGCAGGGCATGAGACTGGGCGAAGTGGCCAACGCCAACAGTCAGGATTCAGAGCATGATTTGAATGTGGCCCGCGAACGAAGACTAAAAGAACAAAACGGTCCTATCGTCCTGAAACGTCGTGACAACACTCCGATTCCCGAACCGCAGCTTAAGCCGCGCCCGCAGAGCACTTCGCCGGAACAGATGACACCTCCGCCTGAGGGAACCTCGCTTCCTGATACTCCTCCCAATCAGTAACTGAACGGTTTTTCTCTCGAAGGCTAAGTACTCACGTTGGTACATGTCCTTTCCCTAAACTACTGAAAACATTCGTTTGTGAACTTGTGAGTTAAGAGTTAAGCCTTATTGATTCTTGTCAGGTGATCTGGGTACTCTCCCTTAAGTTCTCTCTACTCTCAAAGCAAATATTGATTCCGACCCTTGAACGACCTTTGGGCGAGAGAGAAAAAGCAAAGATCGTAAGGACGTAAAAATTTGTTAGGCGTACCGCGATTCGCGTTGGGGTACGCATTCCTCTCCACATGCCTTTGTTGCCCTGTTAATTGAGGGCACTGAGAGCGTGAGTTCTGTTGCAAGGCAAACATACTGCCGGTTGCGTTTGTGGTGATGGGATCCCACAACGTCCGCCGCCATTTGCACAGGAGAAGAGATGCAAAAGGGGATCCTTGCAATCGCCACTACTCTATTGTTTTTCCCGGCTGTAGTTTTTGCCGGGAACCTTAAGATCGTCCCCACGACGACCCTCCAGGCTCTCACTTCGAACAACACCAGCGCGGCCGACGCCTTCACGACGCAAAGCAATGGCAACGCTGGCGCGGCCAACGTCAGCAAGTTGGACATTCATTCCTTGCTGTATCCGGGCGCGCGGACCAAAGTGATTGCGCACTTAATGCCCTGGTTTGGTGATAAGCGCCACATGCAGGTTGGATATCTCTCGTGGGACAAGGCGCAAATTCACCGCCAAGTCATGGACATGATCAGCCGCGGCGTGGATGGGCTCATCATTGACTGGTACGGGCCGGCGGATGACACCAACGTTACAGCCTTGCGCGTGATGGATGAAGTGGAGAAGCATCCGGGATTCACCTTTGTGATCATGGTGGACAAGGGCGCGATCCAGTTGAGCCCTTGCGCGGGTTGCACGACGCAGAAGACGCTGGTTTCGCTTCTACACTATGTTGAGCAGACTTTCATCACGTCGCCTTCCTACATGCGAATTAATGGGCGACCGCTGGTGACTAATTTCGACGTTGAGCTGCACTTTCCGGTGGACTGGAAAGCAGCCGCCGCGACTATGAGCACCAATCCGTTGTTGGTTTTCGAAGACGCGAATGGCTTTACCCATCCGGTGACGGACGGCAGTTATTCGTGGGTACGGCCGACCACTCACGATTTTGGCATGAGTTACATGAGCCAATTTTACAAAGCGGGGTTGTCGCATCCGCAAATGCATACCATTGGTGCCGCGTACAAAGGCTTCAACGATACGAAAGCCTCGTGGGGATTAAACCGGATCATGGCCCAGCAGTGCGGGCAAACGTGGCTGCAGACTTTCGCAAAGATCAACGATATTTACAATTCCACAAATCAGCTGGAAATGTTGCAACTGCCTACCTGGAATGATTATGAAGAGGCCACCGAAATAGAGTCAGGAATTGATAATTGCATTTCCGTTTCGGCAAAGATGTCAGGAAATTCCCTGCAGTGGAGCCTGAGCGGACAGGGGAGTGAAGACACGATTGACCATTACCAGGTTTTCATCAGCACGGACGGCAAAAATCTGATGCCTTTGGAACGTCTGGAGCCAGGTTCGCATTCGCTGGATGTGTGCAGCTATTCCCCCGCTAACGGAAAATATTCGTTATTCGTTCAAGCGGTAGGAAAACCTACGATTCGCAACCAGATGTCGAGCCAGGTGGAGTTTCAGTCCACTTGCGGAGGCCCGACGGCCAATATCCATGTTGGCGCCACCCCTGCGGCACTGACGATGAAATGGGGCGGTCATGTTGCTTCAAAAGTGACCGTGGTTCCGGTCTCGGGTTCATTTCGTGACGTTGTGGCGCTTTCCTGTTCTGGTTTGCCGGCTGGAGTAAATTGCACGTTTAGCCCCGCGCACGTGGTCCCAGGCAGCGGAGGGGTGGTTTCAACTCTTACTCTATCCTCAAACCACATCGAGTCCTTGAATACTCGCGCTCCTGATCAGAAACGAAATCTGGGAATGATCTTTCTCTTCCCGGGGTTCGGCATTGCTGGCGTGACGATCGTCGCGGGGCGAGGAACCCGCAAGAGGATGCTTCGTCTGCTGGCAGTGGCCATTGTGGCTGTCGTGGCTATTTGCCTGGCATCATGCGGCGCCGCTGGTGGGCGCGGTTCCGCTCTCGAGTCGCCGAATGGTGTCTTCAATGTCGCCGTCAACGGCGACTCGGGCGCCCAGCACGCTTCCGCTACTCTGACGCTGATCATACGGCGGTAAGTCATCGGGCAGCGAGTAGGTCGAATGGACACGCGCCAGCTTACGCACCGCGCGGTTCATGAGGAATGAGCGGAACGGAAACCAGCGCGGCAGACGGCGAAGTTTAGAAACTGACGTCAAGCCATCCAGATTTCTCTGCAACTGGAAGCTTCTTAAATATTCCCGCATGATTTCCGGCATGCTCATGCGCAACGCGGCGGAAAAAGTTTGCAGCGCCATTTCGCGTTGCTTCACGGGATCTTCCAACAAGTTGACGAGCCGTTCCGCCAACCGGTCGACTCTGACTGGCTCGAAAAGATCGATGGCGATCCCCTCTTCATCGCGGAGCTGGCGGAAATCCGGAATGTCGCAGGCAATCATCGGAACGCCATAGGCGCAAGCCAAGTGGGCTACTCCGCTGGATCCCGCTGAGGATGTGTAAGGCATGACCGCTACGCTGGCGCTCTGGAAAAGCGGGCCGACGGCATCTTCAGGCACGTAGCCAAGAAATTTAATGTTGTGCAGGTTGCGGCATTGCTTCGCGAGCGAACTCAAATATCCCGGCGCTTTCGGGTGGTCCATGCCGCCAATCAACAATTCCATGTTGGGGACCTTCTGGGAAGCAATGTTGAAGGCCTGAATCATGGGCTCAAGCCTCTTGTAAGTTCCCCATTTACCAAAAGCCAAAATTCGATGAGTAGGATTACCTCGCTGCGCGAAGGCCGGGTACTCTGGCTTTCCCGTGAGGATGCCGTGTTTGCGGACATAAACGACTCCGCGCCCATACTTTTTCCGTAGCACATCGCGGTAGGCAGGCAGCAGCACAGAGACTGAATTGGAAAAAAGCAAAGCCTGCGTGGCCAGAAATCCGCCAACGCGGTAAAAAATCGGGAAGCGCACATGCGCGTCCTTCAGGTCCACGGTCTCCATCAACTGATGCAGCGTGACGTGCGTGTAGTGTCCGCGCATGCGAACCAGCGCAGGCAGGGAGACACCCATGAAAGCGGGGAGAGGTTTACCCCCGAAACTCGCGAAAGCCAGGTTGAACCAGATCACATCCGGCTGCAAATGCTTGATAGTCCGAAGGAGCCGGCTGGCATTGTTCAGACGGTCGAAAGCCCAGCAGCGAAGCACGTTGAATTCGGGAAGTTCGCTTTGTCCCGGCTCCAAATCATCGCCAAGGATGGTCAACGAAATGCCAGGAATCTTTTGAAGCTCGCTGGCAATGTGAAATCCGTATTCGTTCAGTGCTTGGTGGCTAGGGGGAAACGCCGTTACCAGACACACGTTCATGAGTTCAGCCGGAAAATCGCGTGCCGGGACAATTTTCCCAGCAGCGAGAAATATTGCAGCGCTACGCGCACATCAGCCTTGCTCTTGCCGGAGTGCCGGGTTGCAAATTGAAACGGTATCTCAGCTGCTTTTTGAATTCTTCCTTTAACTAAAATTTCCAACAAAATCTTGAAGCCTTCGGGTTGCAAATGCAGTCCGCTGATAGCGGCGCTGCGGACCACGAAGAAACCGGAAAGAGGATCCTTGACGCGCACGTTGCTGCGCTGCAGTGGCACGGTCACCCAAGTGCCAACCTTGGAAATAAAACGCCTTGCTGCATTCCAGTTGCCGACGCAATCTAGTTCCTTGACCGCGTAGCGGCTGGCGATGGCGATATCGTTTCCATTCCGGACGGCTTGCAGCAATTCGGGCAGCACTTCAGGTGGATGCTGTAGGTCGGCATCGATCACTCCCAGCAGTGTTGCATCGGTATGGCTCCAACCATGCAGCACGGCGCCAGCCAAGCCGCGCTCGCCGGTGCGGACCAGCAGACGGATGCGTGGATCGCGCCGCGCGTACTGACGTACAACGTCGCCAGTGCCGTCGTGGCTGTCGTCATCTACCACGATCAATTCATAGTTAACGTTTGTGGTGGAAAGTGCGACTTGCAGGCGGTCAATTAATGTTGGAATATTTCCAGCTTCGTTCAGGGTCGGTATGACAACAGCAAGTTTCTCTGGGGGATTTGAAGTTTTCATTGTCGGCAATCCATGTTCGTAAGTGCAACAATTCCGAAGAGCAAAGCTTCGATGGTTTGCCCATGTGAGACGTTGGTTCCACTAAGTGATCAAAGGCATTTCCCTATAGGAAGTTGAGGGGAAGACCTTAGTGAAAAAGCAGAGTGACGGGAAGCAAAGAACGCGAGGAAAAAATTATGCAGAAACAACGGACGCAAAATCATTGCCTGTGATGAGACGCTGTAACCGCGCCCCAATCTCACGCGCGATTGTGGAGTGCGCGTCCTCAATGTTGAGAGGTGGAATTACCGTCATACCCGCAATGGTGGAGAGCCGCAAATATGCCTCACGGTAGCGATGCATGAAGTCGAGGGGGTACTCGGGCTTGCGCGCACGGGCGACCTCGGGCACGGCATCGATCAGAAAAGAAATACTTGGTTTGGGAACAAACTTGAGAATGATCCTTGCGTACGCGTTGGTGAACGAACGCTCCAGGGGTAAAGTCGCGAGCTGATCGTAAATGTAGCGATCAAAAACAATCACGTCGGTCTCGCGGGCCAACAATTTTTTTACCAGACGCCGGAGCTTGATCGCATCGAGGAGGTAGAGAACGTGACGACCAGAGGTTAAATACCACTTACGCGCGTTCTTGTCATTGCGATGCGCGGGTTTATCGGGACGTCCCACTTCTCCCTCGCTTTGCAGAACTTTGCGGCTGAAATCTGCGCGCAGTGAAGAAAAAGCCACCACGTTATTCCAAAACTCCACTCGTCGAACAGTAAAGCCCGAGTTGGCAAGATCGTCGCACAATTGTTCGATCTGAGTGCTCTTGCCGGAGCCATCCATACCGGAAAAGCTAAGCAGGATTGGGGTGGCAGGGCGGGTGGCCTGAGATGCGT
>Ga0134126_10001795_pt1 | contig 27204 bp, 27 predicted proteins | sample KB31752_FD_96881 | JGI IMG/M metagenome (GOLD analysis project Ga0134126, IMG submission 96881) | Terrestrial soil microbial communities with excess Nitrogen fertilizer from Kellogg Biological Station, Michigan, USA - KB3-175-2 | ecosystem: Environmental > Terrestrial > Soil > Unclassified ... | reverse complement strand
CGAGATCACCGTGCACGTCAACCGGCTGGTGCACGTCGGCGAGCGCTGTACCGTGATCGGCTGGGCGCTGGAGGCGAGCGGCCGCACGGCGGGAGTCCATCCCCGCCTGCGCGCGGCGGGAACCGCGGTCTACGCCGAGGACGGCGAAGTCTGCGGCCTCGCGCGCGCGTTGTGGATCGAGCCGAAGGCCTGATCGGCGCCTGCGCCCGGGCCTACGGCCCGGCGCCGCTCTGCGTGTGCTGGCCGCCCTTGCGGGAGATGTGATGCAGGGCGGAGCCGGTCTGGCTCGGCTCGTGATCGCGCGCGATGTCGCCTAGGGAGACGATCCCGGTCAGGCGTTTGTCGCGACTCAACACCGGGAGCCTGCGGATCTGAAGCTCCGCCATGTTCTGCGCGACCTTGCCGACGTCATCGTCCTCGAAGCAGTACCTGACTTCGCGTGTCATGACCTCGTTCACGGGCGTATCGGTTGGACTGCGCCCCTCGCCAACGCCGCGGATGGCGATGTCGCGGTCCGTGATCATGCCCACCAGCCGGTCGCCGTCGCCGACCGGCAGAACGCCCGCGTCGATGCGCGCCATCAACTGAGCGGCGCGCTGAATGGAATCGCTGGGGCTCGCGAGCTCGACCTGGTGACTCATCACCTCGCTGACTTTCATGTGACTCCTCCGTTGGCTCGAGAGTGACTCGAGCGGTCGCCGAAGGAAAAGCAAGAAACGTTCTTGTCGAGCGCCGCGTCAGAAGAGGCGATAGACGAGGACGAGCCAGCCTGCCCCGAGCGCCGTGAGCGCCCATCCGGGCCATGCCCCGTGGCCGAACGCGAGCCAGAAGATGCCGCCGAGCAGCACGGCGGCGCCCAGGATGACCGCATCGCGCCGCCTGTGCCCGCGGCGCAGCTCCGCGTGCAGCAGCTCTACCGCCGGCGTCTCCACCAGCATCCGCAACATGCCGCCCTCGGCCCGCTGCAGGGTGCTCTTCAGGATCCCGGGCAGAACGCGCGCGACCTCGATCAGCTCCGGCACCTGCTGGCGCAGGCCGCGCAGGATCTGCCGCAGGCTCATGCGCTCGCGCATCCACTCGCGCAGGATGGGCGCCGCGGTATGCCAGACATCGAGCTGCGGATAGAGCTCGCGGCCGAGCCCCTCGACGTTGACCAGCGTCTTCTGCAGCAGAATGAGTTGCGGCTGCAGCTCCACGTTGAAGCGGCGCGAGATCCCGAAGAGGCGCACCAGCAGGGTGGCGAACGAGATGTCCTCGAGCGGCCGGTCGAATATCGGCTCGCACACCGTGCGGACCGCCGACTCGATCTCATCCACCCGCGTGCCCGCGGGCACCCAGCCCGACTCCACGTGCAGCTCCGCCACGCGGCGGTAGTCACGATCGAACACCGCGAGGAAGTTGGCGGCGAGATAGTGCTGATCGCGGGGATCGAGCGTACCGACGATGCCGAAGTCGACCGCCGCGTAGCGCGGCCGCGCCGGATCGTCGATCATCACGAAGATGTTGCCCGGGTGCATGTCGGCGTGGAAGAAGTTGTGCCGGAACACCTGGGTGAAGAAGATGCGCACGCCGTTCTCGGCGAGCAGCTTGATGTCGGCGCCGGAGGCGCGCAGCCGCTCCATGTCGGAGATCGGGATGCCGTGGATGCGCTCCATCACCATGACATCCAGGCGGCAGTAGTCCCAGTAGACCTCCGGGACGTAGAGCAGATCGGAGCCGGCGAAGTTGCGCTTGAGCTGCGAGGCGTTGGCCGCCTCGCGCATGAGGTCCAGCTCATCGAGGACTGTCTTCTCGTACTCCGCCACGATCTCCCGCGGGCGCAGCCGCCGCCCCTCGCGCCAGTAGTTCTGGGCGAGCTCCGCGATCGCGTACAGCACCTCGAGGTCGCGCTCGATCGACTCGCGCATGTCCGGGCGCAACACCTTCACGACGACTTCCCTGCCATCGGGCAGGCGCGCGGCGTGTACTTGCGCGATCGACGCCGCGGCGAGCGGGGTCTCATCGAATTGCGAGAACGCTTCCGACACGGGACGGCCGTAAGCCTCCTCGACGATGGCGCGCGCGATCGACCCCGGGAAGGGCGGCACGCGGTCCTGCAGCTTCGCGAGCTCGTCGGCGACGTCGGTCGGCAGAAGGTCGCGGCGGGTCGAGACCGCCTGGCCGAACTTCACGAAAATGGGGCCGAGCTCCTCGAGCGCCAGTCGCAGGCGCACGGCGGGAGTGGCGTTGCGCTGCGGATTGAGCCAGGTATCGGGGGAGAGATAGAAGAGAAACCGCAGCGGCGCGTAGAGGTGCGTAGCCCGCACGAAATCGTGCAGGCCGTATTTCAACAGCACCCGCTGGATCTGCAGGAGCCGCGCGAGGACGCGCAGCTTCACGGACGCGACACCGGCATCACTTCGCGCCGAGCCGTTGCTTCAGCAGCTCGATGCGCGCATCGAGGCGGTCGGTGTCCTCGCGCAGCCGGTCCACGCCGCGCAGGAACTGCTCCCCCTCCTCGTGCGACACCAGGTCGCCGCGCTCGTGGCTGAAGTACTCCCCAACGTCCTGCAACAGCGTCGCAGCCGCGTTGCGCGTCCAACCCAGGGCGCCGCGGGCCAGCCGTCCGAGGCGATGCGCGGCCACATCGCCGATGAGAATCGACAGCTCCTCCTCCGGATCGGGCCTGAGCAGGCGCGCCAGCTCGCGGAATTTCTGCGCCAGCTCCGCATCGCCGCGCACCTCGACCTCACCGCGCGTCAGCGGCTCGTCCGCGGCGCTGCCGCCGAGCGCGAGCAGGCTCAAAGGACCCCCGATCACCTCCGCGTCCGCCGGCAGGGTCCCACGGGTGATGCGCAGCGCGTTGCCGGTGGACTCGACCAAGAGCCGCGCGAGTGCCGGGGCCTCGATGGCGATCCGGCGGCCGGCGAGCTCCGCGCAGAGCTGCTGTGCGCGCGGCGAGCGGGGCAGCCCCCGGTTCAGGACGTTCTCGATCGTGGCGGTGAGCATGGGTCGGCCCGTCAGTATTTGTAGCCGCGGTGCACCGCGACGATCCCGCCGGAGAGGTTGTGATAGCGGCAGCCTTCGAGGCCCGCCGCGCGCATCATCTCGAGCAGCGCCGCCTGGCCCGGGTGCATGCGGATGGATTCCGCGAGATAGCGATAGCTCGCCTCGTCCCGAGCCACGATCCGACCGAGCAACGGCAGCACGCGGAAGGAGTAGGCGTCATAGAGCGGCCCGAGCCCGGGCGCCACGGGGTGCGAGAATTCCAGCACCAGGAGCTGGCCTCCCGGCTTCAGCACTCGCTGCATGGCGGCGAGCGCCGCCGGCTTGTCGGTGACGTTGCGCAGCCCGAACCCGATGGTGATGCAATCGAAGGTGTCGGCGGCGAAGGGCAGACGCTCGGCGTTCGCCTGCACGTACTGCACATTGCCCAGAACACCGCGGTCCGCCAGGCGGTCCCGCCCCTTGCGCAGCATGGCGGAGTTGATGTCGCTCAGGATGACGCGGCCCCGCTCCCCCACCTGCCGGGCGAGCCCGGCCGCGAGATCGCCGGTGCCGCCGGCGACATCGAGCGCCTGCTGGCCGGGCCGCAGCCCGGTCAGGGACAGCGTGAAACGCTTCCAGAGCCGGTGGGCACCCCCCGACATCAGGTCGTTCATCAGGTCGTAATTGCGGGCCACCGAGTCGAAGACACCGCGCACCCGGCGCTCTTTCTCGCGCCAGGGCACACGCTCATAGCCGAAATCGGTGGATCGGGGGTCGGTCATCGCATCGCCGGCGGCCGCGGGGAGGGGCGCATTGTATCGTCTTGCTTTTTGGAGGACATGCTGCGCAGAATCCGACCCCGGTAAGGGGGTCTTGAACCTGAAGGGCCGGGCGGTGCTCAAACACCGCTCGGCCTTTTATTTTTTGGCCTTGAACTCCTCCGACGGGGCCAGGGCCTCAACGCGGGCCCGGTATTGAGACCACTTCTTCTCGCGGTCGCGGCCGAGCTCGTGCAGATATTTCCAGGTATAGAGGCCGGTGTCGTGGCCGTCGTCGAAGACCAGCTTGACCGCGTACTGGCCGATCGGCTCCACCGCCCGGATGCCGACCGCCTCCTTGCCCAGCACCAGCGTCTCCTGGCCGGGGCCGTGGCCCTTGACCTCGGCCGACGGGGAATGGACGCGCAGGTACTCGAAGGGCAGCTCGAACCGGCTGCCGTCCTCGAAGGTGACCTCCAGCAGCCGGGCGGCGCGGCGCAGCCTGATTTCCAAGGGGATGGGATCGGTAGGCATAGTCAGTCGAATATGCACTATTATGGACGTCCCTGCTCCAGCAGCGGTACATCGTGGAAGCTACAGATACCTCCCACCCCGACTACTATCATCGCGTGGTCGATTGCCAGTGGGCCTGTCCGGCCCACACGGACGTCCCTGAATACATCCGGCTGATCGCCCAGGGCCGCTTCACCGAAGCATACCTCGTCAACCGCCACTCCAACGTCTTTCCGGGCATCCTCGGGCGGGTGTGCGACCGGCCATGCGAGCCGGCGTGCCGTCGCGGCCGGGTCGAGGCCAAGCCGGTGGCGATCTGCCGCCTCAAGCGCGTCGCCGCCGACCATCGCGATGACATCAGCGGCACGCTGCCGCCGATCCCCAAGCTCAAGAACGGCAAGCGGATCGCCTGCATCGGCGCCGGGTGCGCCTCGCTCACGGTCGCCAACGATCTGATGCCCCTCGGCTACGAAGTCACGATCTTCGAGCAGTACGGCGAGCCCGGCGGCCTCATGCGCACCAACATCCCCTCCTTCCGCCTGCCGCAGACGGTGCTCGAGGAAGAGATCCGGATGATCGTGGACATGGGAGTGGACCTCAAGCTCGGGCATCCCATTGCGAGCATGAAGGAGCTGCTTGCGACCGGCGGCTTCGATGCGGTGTTCGTCGGCTCCGGGGCGCCCAAGGGCAAGAACTTGAGCCTCCCGGGCCGCGCCGAGGCCGGCGCCAACGTGCACATCGGGATCGCCTGGCTGGAGTCGGTGGCCTTCGGACACCTCGATAAGATCGGCGAGCGTGTCCTCATCATCGGCGTCGGCAACACGGCGATGGACTGCTGCCGCAGCAGCCTGCGGCTCGGCGCCAAGCACGTGAAAGTGATGGCGCGCAAGCCGCGCGGCTTCTTCAAGGCCTCGGAATGGGAGCTCGAGGACGCCGAGGAGGAGAGTGTCGAGATCGTGGTCAATCGCTCGCCGAAAGCGTTCGTCATCGAGGGCGGGCGCCTCACCGGGATGAGGTTCGACTGCATGGAGTACGAGCTCGACGCGCGCGGCCGCATCACCGCGGAACGCGTGACCGGCGAGGAATTCATCCCCGCGGACGACGTCATTCTCGCGATCGGACAGGAGAACGCCTTCCCCTGGATCGAGAGCGACATCGGCATCGAGCTCGACCAGTGGCACGTGCCCAAGGTCGACCCGCTCACCTACCAGTCGACCCGGCCGGGGGTCTTCTTCGGCGGCGACGCGGCCTTTGGCCCGAAGAACATCATCTGGGCGGTGGAGCACGGCCATCAGGCCGCCATCTCCATCCACAAGCACTGCCAGGGCGAGCCCATCGCCGCGCGCCTGCCGCCCGGCGTCAACCTGCAGAGCCGCAAGATGGGCATGCACGAGTGGTCGTACTCCAACGACTATGCGCCCGTCGAGCGGCGTCTGATGCCACACGTCTCCCTCAAGGAGCGCTTCAAGAAGCTCAACATCGAGGTGGAGCTCGGCTTCACCGCGGAGCAGGCGGCGCAGGAAGTGCAGCGCTGCCTCAACTGCGACGTGCAGACGGTGTTCAGCGCGAAGCTCTGCATCGAGTGCGATGCCTGCCTCGACATCTGCCCCGTCGACTGCCTCACCATCACCGCCAACGGGCCCGAGGCGGAGCTGCGCGGCAGACTCAAAGTCCCGGCGAAGAATCTTACCCAACCGCTCTACGTCTCCGGACCGCTGCCGCAGACGGCCCGCGTCATGGTCAAGGACGAGGATCTCTGCGTGCACTGCGGCCTCTGCGCCGAACGTTGCCCCACCGCCGCCTGGGACATGCAGAAGTCCAATGTCCACTGGCCGCAGGCCGAGGACGAGTCGCGAGCGTCCGAAGCCCGGAAGCCGAAGATCGCCTGATTCCCAGGCGCGCGGATGTCGAAAATGACAATGCCAGTGAACCGCATCAACGATTTCACGATCAAGATTGCCACGGTGAACGGCACCGGCTCCGCCAGTGCCAACACGCTGCTCATGAAGTCCATCTTCCGCAGCGGCATACCCGTCATGGGCAAGAACTACTTCCCGTCCAACATCCAGGGCCTGCCCACCTGGTACGAGATTCGCGTCTCCCGTGACGGCCACATCGCCCGCTCCGGCGCCGTCGACCTCATGGTCGCGATGAATGCGGAAACCTACTCACGCGACGTGAAGGAAGTCGCCCCGGGCGGCTATCTCGTGTACGACTCCACCTGGCCGCGGCCCGCGCTCCTCGGCCGCTCCGACATCACCGTGCTCGGGGCTCCGCTCGCCCGGATGTGCAACGAGACCTTCAACGGCGTGCGCACCCGCATCCTGATGAAGAATATCTGCTACGCGGGCCTCCTTGCCGCGTTGCTCGACCTGGATCTCGAGCGCATCCGCGAGCTGCTGGCGGAGACCTACGCCAAGAAGCCGCAGCTCGTCGACAGCAACATGACGGCGATCGGACTCGGCTACGACTACGCACGACAGAATTTCCCCTGTCCGTTGCCGCTCAAGGTCGAGAGGATGGATCGGACCGCCGGCCACATCATGGTCGACGGCAACACCGCGGCGGCGCTCGGCTGCGTCTTTGCGGGCGCGACCGTCGCCGGGTGGTACCCGATCACGCCCTCGACCTCGCTGATGGATGCCTTCAAGGGCTTCTGCGATCGCACCCGCATCGATCCGCAGACCGGCGCGAAGCGCTTCGCCTTCATCCAGGCGGAGGATGAGCTGGCGGCGATCGGGATGGTGATCGGCGCGTCCTGGAACGGCTGCCGCGCGTTCACCGCGACCTCGGGCCCCGGCATCTCGCTGATGAGCGAATTCCTGGGCCTCGCCTATTACGCCGAGGTGCCCGCGGTGATCTTCGACATCCAGCGGGTCGGACCTTCAACCGGCATGCCGACGCGCACCCAACAGTGCGACGTGCTGGCGTGCGCCTATGCATCCCACGGCGACACCCGCCACGTCTGCCTCTACCCGGCGAATCCGGAAGAGTGCTTCTACCTGGCCGCCCAGGCGTTCGACCTGGCGGAGCGCCTGCAGACGCCGGTGATCGTCCTGTCGGATCTCGACATCGGGATGAACGACTGGATGTGCCGCGATCTCAAATGGGACGACGCCTACCGGCCGGATCGTGGCAAGATCCTGGACGAGGCGCAGATCGCGAAGCTGGAAAAATTCCACCGGTTCCTCGACAAGGACGGCGACGGCATCCCCTACCGCACGCTGCCGGGCGTCCATCCCAAGGGAGCCTACTTCGCGCGCGGCTCGGGCCATTCGCAGTACGGCACGTACACGGAAGACTCGACGGAATATCAGATCGTCGTCGACCGGCTGCTGAAGAAGTGGGAAACGGCGAAGAAGCTGGTGCCGCGCGCCATCATCGACGCGACCGCCGGGAGCGACGTCGGCATCGTCTCGCTGGGAAGCTGCGACAGCGCCATCCACGAGGCGATGGCGATCCTCCGGGCGCGCGGGGTCGGCGTCGATTACATGCGCGTGCGCTCATTCCCCTTCAGCGAGGACGTGGAGCGGTTCCTCGCCGCGCACCGGCTGCTGTTTGTCGTGGAGCAGAACCGCGACGCGCAGTTCCGCTCGCTGCTGACGCTGGAGACGCAGGTGGAGAAGTCGAAGCTGCGCTCCCTCCTGCACTACTGCGGGCTGCCCATCTCCTCGAGCTTCATCGTCGAGGGAGTGCTCGCCGAAGTGGCGCCCCAACCGCTGCCGCAGCCGAAGGGCGCGGCCCTGCCGCCGCGGACCGCCGGCGGCACGGCCTGACCGGAGCTCGAGATGACTTTCATCGCGAAACCCAAGGTCGTCCACCCCTCCCTGCCGCGCAACGAGCTCGGCCTGGTCCGCCGCGACTACGAGGGGGCCCTCTCCACCCTCTGCGCGGGCTGCGGCCACGACTCCATCACCGCCGCCATCGTGGAGGCCTGCTGGCGGCAGGCGCTCGAGCCGCAGAACCTGGTCAAGCTGTCCGGCATCGGCTGCTCCTCGAAGACGACGGCCTACTTCGTCAGCGGCGGCCACGGCTTCAACTCCGTCCATGGCCGCATGCCTTCCATCGCGACCGGGGCGAACGCCGCCAACAGGCGCCTCACTTACATCGGCGTCTCGGGGGACGGCGATACCCTGTCGATCGGCCTCGGTCAGTTCTGTCACGCCATCCGCCGCAATCTCGACATGCTCTACATCATCGAGAACAACGGCGTCTACGGACTCACCAAGGGACAGTTCTCCGCGTCGGCCGACATCGGCACCAAGGCGAAGAAAGGCGAGGTCAACTTCCAGCCGCCCATCGACCCGGTCCTGCTCGCCATGACGTTGGGAGCCTCGTTCGTCGCGCGCAGCTTCTCCGGTGACAAGCAGCAGCTCGTGCCGCTCATCGAAGCCGGCCTCAGGCATCGCGGCTTCGCGCTCATCGATGTGCTCTCGCCGTGCGTGACCTTCAACGATCACGAGGGCTCGACCAAGAGCTATGCCTACACCCGCGAGCATTACGAGCCCGCCGTGCAGGCCGACTTCGTGCCGCCGGAGCGGGAGATCACGGCCGAATACGCCGCCGGCGAGGCGTTGGCCGTGACCATGCACGATGGCAGCCGCATCGTGTTGCGCAAGCTGGATGCGGCCTACGACCCCACCGACCGGGCTGCCGCCCAGACCAGGGTGCAAGAGCGAATGCGGTTGGGGGAGTACCTGACGGGTCTGCTCTTTGTCGACGCCGACGGCGGGACGGAGGGGGGCAAACGGGAGTTCCACCAAGTCAACGGCACCCCGGAGGAGCCGCTGAACAGTTTGCCCTACGAAGCGCTGTCACCGGGGTCCAAAGGCCTGGCCAAGCTTCTGGCCCGTTATCGGTAACGTCGGGACCTTTCGACTTGTATCCTTCCCGCGTCCTGGGGTATCGTTGGGTCACCGGTCCGTGACCTTTCCCTCTTCCTGCCGCCTGCCGCCCGCCTTGCACTCGGGGCCGGCTTCCGAGTCTGAGAAAAGCCGAATCGTTCCCGACCAGGTCATATCTGTACTTGGAGTTTGATTGCATGACGAAGATCTACGTCGGAAACCTTCCGTTTTCGGCCACTGAGAGCGAGGTGCGGGAGCTGTTTGCGCAGCACGGCACCGTCGAGTCCGTTAGCCTCATCACCGACCGGGACACCGGCCGGCCTCGCGGCTTCGGGTTCGTGGAAATGTCGCGGGCAGACGCTTCCCGGGCCATTCAGAACCTGAATGGCAAGGACCTCGGCGGGCGCCCCCTGCGGGTGAATGAGGCGCAGGAGCGCACCGGCGGCGGCGGCCCCCGGGGCGGCGGCGGCGCTCCGAAGCGCTGGTAAGCAGCCCAGTACTCAGGCCGGCCTCTCCAGGGAGGCCGGCCTTTTCTATTTCTGCTCTTTAGGGCGTCTGCAGGGGCGCTCTGGTAGACTGCGCGCCCTTTTTGGTGCAGCGAGTTCGGAGACGGTACATGGGCAAGGGCGACCAGCGGTCCCGGCGGGGCAAGATTTATCGGGGCTCCTTCGGCAAGTCACGCGCCAAGGATCCGGCCAAGAAGAAGAAGCGGGCCGCGGCCAAGAAATAGCCAGCGCTCGTCGCCGGACCGCCCGGCCTCAGGCGGAACGCGGCTTGCGACGCGCAGTGCGATAGCAAGTCGTTCAGCGGCCCCAAGCCGCCTGGCTGCCCAACAAGATCGCCGGAGCGATTTTGGACGGCGGCTGTCGGCCCGAAGGCGTGGCGCAGTGCAGTGATGCGGCCACGCAGCGCGCCGCAGGCGACTTTGGGCCAATCTATCCAGAGAGGTGACCCTATGAACCGCAGCCTGTTGTTGCTGTGCGTCGCCGCGCTCGCGCTTTCCGCGGGAGCCTGCTCGCACGGCTCGAATAATCCCAACGAGAACGCGGCGCCGAGCACGCCTTCATCATCGAGTGAGCAGACGCCGCCGCCGGCCAATGCCCCGAGCACACAGCCGGGAGGCGCACCGGAGCAGAACCCGCCGCCGCCGCCGCCGAGCACCAATCCCAACGGAACTCCTCCGGCCAACGGCACCCCGCCTCCGGCCAATGGAACGACTCCGCCTCCGTCCAACGACCAAGGCAACGGCAACCCGCCGCCGCAATAGCCTACAATCGCTGGCGCGTGCTCGGACCAAGGCCGAGCCGCGGGCAGCTTCGGCGCCTTCCGCCTCGTGCGCACGCGATGCGGGGGCGCCGAGTCGATTCAGGAAAGAAGAAGAGAGAGCATGACTTCCGACTCGCCGCTCGGCTATGCCCGCTGGCGTCCGCATCCCTGGCACGGGCTCGATCCCGGCCCCGAGTGCCCGCGCGTCGTCAACGCCTTCATCGAGATCACGCCGTTCGATCTCATGAAGTACGAGGTCGACAAGGCCACGGGCTATCTGCGCGTGGACCGCCCGCAGCGCACCTCTTCGCACCCGCCATCGCTCTACGGCTTCGTGCCGCAAACCTACTGTGGTGAGCGCGTGCGGCGCCTCGCGAAGGACTGCGATCGCGGCGACGGCGACCCTCTCGACATCTGCGTCATCAGCGAGCGTCCGATCACCCACTCCGAGATCCTGCTTCGCGCCCGGGTCCTCGGCGGCCTGAAGATCATCGATCGGGGGGAGGCCGACGACAAGATCGTCGCGGTGCTGGATGGCGACTACATCTGGGGCGGCGCGCGCGACCTCGCCGACATTCCGGGGACGCTGCTCGAGCGCCTGGAGCATTACTTCTCCACCTACAAGATGGTGCCCGGCGAGCCTCCCAAGATCGCAGTGGTCGGCCGTTACGGCTACGAGGACGCCGCGCGGGTGATCAGCGCCGCCGTGGCGGACTATCGCGAGATGATCGGCCGGATGAACGAAGAACTGAACGGCTCCGGGAGCCGCTGAGCGGACGTGAAAGCGGGAATGAAGCCGGCCGGCGAGTACCCCCCGATAGCGGATTACGCGCTCATAGGCGACTGTCATTCCGCGGCGCTCGTCTCGCGCCAGGGCTCGATCGACTGGTGTTGCCTGCCGCGGTTCGATTCCGACAGCTGCTTCGGCCGTCTGCTCGACTGGGGCAAGGGCGGTTACTTCCAGATCAGTCCCGCGGGACGCTTCAGCACGCGGCGGGAGTACCTCGAGAAGAGTCTGGTGTTGGTCACCACCTTCCGCTCGGCGACCGGCGAGGCGCGTCTCATCGATTTCTTCGCCATGCGCACCGGCGGCCGGCAGCGTCCGCGCCGCGAGCTGGTCCGCATCGTGGAGGGCGTGAGCGGCACGATGCGATTGCATGTCAGGCTGGTGCCGCGGCTCGACTTCGGCGAGGTCAAGCCGTGGGTGCGCGCCAACTCCGGGGCCGCGTATGTGGCGGTCGGCAGCAACGCGGGGCTCCTCATCTTCGGCGATGCGCCGCTTCATCCCGGAAGCGATCACGATCTCGAGAGCGACCTCGAGGTCAGGGCGGAGTCGCGCTATCACCTCGGCGTGCAGTTCCTGCCGCCGGAAGAGTCCGAGCACGGAGATCTCGCCGAGAAGGAGATTCCGAAGCTCGAGGGGCACTACGAGGAGACGCTGCGCTGGTGGCGGGACTGGTCGGCGAAGATCAAATGTCCGGATGGGCACACGCCGCCGGGGAAGGGCAGTGGTCCGGCCCTGGTGCGCTCAGCCATCGTGCTGAAGGCGCTCTGTTACGCCCCGACGGGCGCGATCATCGCGGCGCCGACCACGTCGCTCCCGGAGGAGATCGGCGGCGAGCGCAACTGGGACTATCGCTTCTGCTGGCTGCGCGACTCCATCTTCACCGTGCATGCATTGAGCAACCTCGGGCTGCAGGCCGAGGCCGCGGGGATGCGGCGGTTCATCCAACGGACCGCCTCGGGCAACGCGGACGAGCTGCAGGTGCTCTATGCGGTCGACGGCAAGCGCCGCGTCCCGGAAATGGACCTGAAGGAGCTCGACGGCTGGCGCGGCTCCCATCCGGTGCGCATCGGCAACGGCGCGGCGCAGCAGTTCCAGGCGGACATGTACGGTCTCGTCATGGAGCTGTCGTGGCGCTGGAGCGAGCGCGGCGAGCGGCCGGACGAGAACTACTGGCGCTTCCTCACCGCCATCGTGGAGGTTGCGATCGCGCGGCGCCATCTGCCGGATCGCGGCATCTGGGAGGTGCGCTCGCAGCCGTTGCATTTCGTGCAATCCAAGGTCATGTGCTGGGCGGCGGTGGACGGCGGCATTGCGCTCGCGGAGCGCTATTCGCTCCCCGGGCCTCTCGACCGCTGGCGCGAGGAGCGCGACGGCATGCGCCAGGACATCGAGAAGCGCGGTTACAACCGCAAGCGGGGCATCTTCGTGCGCAGCTACGGCAGCAACACCGTGGATGCGGCGTTGCTGTTGCTGCCGGCCGTCGATTTCATCGCCTGGGACGACGAGCGGATGGTGCGCACCACGGATGCCATCCGCAAGGAGCTGTCGCGCGATGGGCTGGTGGCGCGCTACCGGGCGCACGATGGCCTGCGGGGAAAGGAGGGTGTGTTCGTAGCGTGCACCTTCTGGCTGGCGGAGTGTCTGGCCCATCAGCGCCGCCGCAAGCAAGCGCGGGAGGCGTTCGAGCGCGCCTGCCGCTGCGCCAACGATCTAGGTCTGTTCGCGGAGGAGTATTCGCCGACCGACCGCGAGATGTTGGGCAACTTCCCGCAGGGCCTCACGCACCTCGCGCACGTGTCGGCGGCGCTGGCGCTCGAGGAGCTGGAGAAAAAGCAGGGCTAGCGCCAGGCACAGGATGTGCCCCGCAAATGAGGCACGCCGGTTGCGCGGACATCGCCATGCTCAACATCCCGGTCTGGGTCCGCGGGTGCGCCGATTCGGTGTGGGGCCTCGTCAAGGACGCCGGCTATGGCTGGAGCGAGCATCAGGCCTCCCGCATCGGGGCGGCGCTCGCCTTTTACACGGTCTTCTCCCTGGGGCCGATTCTCCTGCTCGCGGTCGCGGTGGCCGGGTTCTTTTTCGGGCAGGGCGCCGCGCGCGGGGAGATCTACCAGCAGATCAGCACCATGATCGGGCCGCACGCGGCGGCCGAGGTGCAGATGCTGCTGATGCGCGCGCATCGGCCGGAGGCGGGCGTCGTGGCCACGGCCATCAGCGTCGTCACCTTGCTGTTGAGCGCCGATACCGCGCTCGTGGAGCTGAAGTCGGGACTGGACGAGATCTGGAGCGTGCCGAGCCAGAGCCGGGTCTGGTACTGGGACTACCTGCGCACCCGGTTGCTCTCGATCGCGCTCATCCTGGCGCTCGGGTTCCTGCTGCTCGCCTCACTGCTCTTCAGCGCGGCCCTGGGAGCGCTCGAGGCGCTCTCCAGCGGCATCTTCATCGTCGGCGTCGTGCTGCGCTCGACTGCCTCGCTGATCTCCTTCGGCCTCGCAATGCTCCTCTTCGCGACGGTCTACAAGGTGCTGCCGGGCGTGAGGCTCGGCTGGAAGGACGTGGCCGTCGGGGCGCTCATCACGGCGGTGCTCTTCACCGCGGGCAAGTACGCCATTGGCCTATACCTCGGCAGCAGCACGGTGGCGTCGACCTATGGGGCGGCAGGCTCGGTCATCGTGGTGCTGCTATGGGTGTACTACTCCGCGCAGGTGTTCCTCTTCGGCGCGGAGTTGACGCGGGGATACGCGTGCCGGTTCGGGTCGCGGCGGGGGCTCAATCCCCCTTCGCCCATGTGCGGGCAAGAGTCTCCGGCCGATCGGAGCGGCGTGTGATGGAGCGGCTATATATAGCCGGCGAGCGTGACGTCGACGGCATGCGCCGCCCCGTGTTTGCTCTTCACGAGGACATGCACCACGGTGCCGGGCTCGCCCCGGAAGGCGGCGCGGACCCGGCGCAGCGAGAGCGTCGAGGAGCCGTCGACCGCGGTGATCACATCGCCCGGCGCCAATCCGGCCCTGGCCGCCGGCGTTCCGGGACGTACGCCGAGGATCGTGATGGCGCCATTGTCGATGAGATAGACTCCGCTGCGATCCCAATGATCGGGCGCGTGAAATTGCGCGTCGGGTATGAGTGTCATGGTGAGCGGATGGTAATCGAGCGTCACCGTGAAGCGCTTCCAGACCGCGCCGCCGACATTGGCGCCGATGAACGGCATCGCGAAAGCGCCTTCCCCTCGCGTGGGGTACTCTGCGATCAGATCGTGAAGCGTCAGCCCACCGAGCGAGAGCGTCTGCACACGGCCGAGCCGGCCGATCGTGGCGCCGCCGACACCGAACCCGCTGACTCCCGGCGCAGTGAGGCGGGCCGGTACGACGCCGGGATGCGCGGCGATGAATGGCATGAAGAGCTGGAGTGACTGGGTCGCACCCGTATCGAGGGTGCATGTCGTCGGGACGCCGTCGATGCCGCACGCGAATTGCGGCTGCGTGCCGTAAAGGGCAATCGGTACGACGGCCGCATCGGCAGGAGGCGCATACGAGCCCGGCATCCGCAGCACGATCCGCCCGTTTCCGTAGTCGAAAGTCGTGATGAAGCGCGACAGCACCTCGTAGCCGACCACCCCATCCATCGGGATTCCGTGCGCCATGCCGACGGTCCTGGCAATGGGGAAGACGACGAATACCTGATTCGTGAGCCGCGCGCTGCCGATTTGCAGCGTCTTTACCAGAGCGAAGCTCGAAGCCGGGCTCGCGCCGCCCACTCCGGTGACCTGCGTCGATCCACGCCGGGCCAGCCCGAGATCCTCGGCGACTGCCGGATCGATGACGTTCGCTCCGCCGGTGTCCAGCTCGAAGCGAAACGGGCCCCTCCCATCGAGCCTGACCTCGACATACACGTGGTTCTCGACGACCCGGATCGGCACGGAAGTCAGCTTCGCGCCCCCGGCGATCGAGAAGTCGCGCGGCGAGGACTTCGGCGCCACCAGATGCGCGGCGCCGTCTGGCGGGTTCGCCTCCACACGGGTCGCCGTGAATGCGCCGTCATCGCCCGTGTTGGTCACGCGATAGGGAATCATCAGGCCATCCACCGGCTTGAAGTCCGCCAGCGTCAAGGTCGTCACCACCGGCCCGGCCCTCTGCACCATCCGGACCGGCAGATCTGTCGCCCGGTCGAACCAAACCTCCACCGGCAAGCTGGATGTCGGCGGCATGACGGTGAGCACGTCGTAGGTGTTGCCGCCGCGGCTCCTCGAGCCGCCCCACACCACCGCCGCGCCGCCTCGGTTCGGCGTCCAGAGGTCGTAGTTGCTGAAATATGCCTGATTGACGGCGCTCGAGCGTCCGAGCTCGCTGCCGTCGACGACGACCAGTCCGGTTTGATCGAGCGACCAGCTCTCCTTGCCATCCCATCCGCTGCCGCCACCGAGAGGGGGCGTCGAGAAGCGGTCGGCCTGGCGCATTGCGCCCATCTCATTCCAGTTGTCGCCTCTTCCACGCAGGCCGTTGGCGACGATATCGCCTGTGGCATGGATGACCCGAATCGAGCGCAGCGCCGCGACGTGCAGGGCGGAGCCGGAGCGCTCGATGAGACTTGCAACCCGCGGGTCGATGTCGGCGCGTGCGGCGGGCCGGGCGACAGTGGATCGCGCCTGTGCGCCTGCGCTCGCGAGGAACAGCAAGCCGGCCGCCGCCGGTAGGACGGTCCTCAGGATCTTCGCGGCGGGCTCGAGCGAGGCGCTCATCATCGAGCCGATTGTGGCAGGCCGCCGCGAAAGCCGCGAAACGAATGCATCATCCGATGTACCATTTGTTTCATGCCACCCGCGCCCGCCGCGCCGCTCGATTCGACTGACCGCCGTCTGCTCAGGCTGCTGCAAGCGAACAACCGCCGCCGGTTGCGCGATCTGGCCGAGGAGATCGGCATCTCGGCGCCCACCTGCCTGCGACGAATGCGCCGCCTGGAATCCCAGGGCTTCATACGGGCGCACTCCGCTCTGCTGGATCCCGCCCGGCTCGGCTACGGCGTGACAGCTTTTGTGGAAGTCATGCTCGTCAGCGCGTCGGGAAGCGAGGAATCAGCCTTCGAGCGGCGCATGGACCGCTGCGGTGAGGTCGTGCAATGCTCCCAGGTCGCAGGAGAGGTCGACTACCTGCTCACCGTGATTGCGCGGGACCTGCCCACGTACGCGGAGTTCATGCGCAGGCATCTGGCGGAAGACCGGCGGGTGCGGTCGTATCGCTCGCTCTTGGTTCTGCGCCAGACGAAGAGCGCTCAGGCGCTGCCCGTCTAGACGCGCCGCAATCGTGCTGATCGCGGTGAGTTTTTGCTGATTGGCGCGCCCGACTGGATTCGAACCAGCGACCTGCAGCTTCGGAGGCTGCCACTCTATCCAACTGAGCTACGGGCGCGCCGCCCCGCTGGGGACCGAGAATGATACGCGGACCGGCGGCCACGCGCCATTTGCGGTGGCGACCCACTACCCCATTTACGAAGGCGCGAGCCGAACCGCTATACTGCGCGCTTCGTGTTCGCCCGGTTCCGTTGCGAGGCGTCGGTGAGTAAGCAGGACACCCATTTCATCAACATGTTCAGCCTGGTGATCGGCGCGCTGGTCGCCATTGCCATCATTTTCTTCGTCGCGGCGCGCGCCATCGGCGCGCACATGGAAGCCGCCGAGGCGCGGAGCGGGCCCGACTATTACAAGAGCGTCGAGGCGCGGGTCGCCCCGTTCGGGCAGGAAGCGGTCGCGGGGGAGAACAACGCCGCCCTGGCGATCAAGCCTCTGGCGGGAGCCATGGCAGAGGCCAGTGGCTCTTCCGGCCCCGCCATGCCGACGAGCGGCAAGGAGCTCTTCGAGCAGACTTGCAGCGCCTGCCACGGCGCCGGAGTCGCCGGTGCGCCGAAGGCGGGCGACAAGACGGCCTGGGCGCCGCATATCGCCAAGGGCCTGCCCACCCTCTACCAGCACGCGCTGCACGGCTTCACCGGGACCACGGGCACCATGCCCGCCAAGGGCGGCCGCACGGACGTGCCCGATGCCATGGTCGAGCAGGCCGTGAACTACATGGTCTCGCTGGTCGACCCGGCGATGGTCAGCGGCAAGAAGAAATAGCTCGCGGACACGATCCATCCTCGATCAGCGGTGAGCGTGCCCGGCCCGCTCGCGGTCGAGGCACCGCAGCATGACCGCCTCGCTGACGTGCGAGTCGGCGATGGCCTCCTTCGCATCCAGATCCGCGATCGTCCGGGCCAGCTTCAGGATGCGCTGGCGCGTCCGGCCGGAGAAGCGCAGGTGCCGCATGGTGCGGTCGAGCAGCGCGCGGGCTCGGGGCTGCAGGATGCAGCAGTGATCGACCTGGGCATCGGTGAGGCGCGCGTTGCAGCGGCCCTGGCGCGCGAGCTGCACCGCTCGAGCGGCGACCACCCGCGCCGCGACCGCGGCGCTGGGCTCCCCCTTGCCGATCCGATCGTCGAAGTCGCTGACTTCGATCCGCGGGACCTGCACGTGCATGTCGAGCCGGTCGAGGAGGGGACCTGAGATCCGGGCCCGGTATCGCTGGGCCTGAGTCGGCGTGCAACGGCAGCTTCCGGCGGGATCGCCCAGATGGCCGCACGGGCAGGGATTCATGGCGGCAATGAGTTGGAATTCGGCGGGGTAGTCCGCGTGCGCGCTCGCTCGCGCGACTCTCACGACACCCGATTCCAGCGGCTCCCGCAGCGCCTCGAGCACCTGGCGGTCGAACTCCGGCAGCTCGTCGAGGAACAATACACCGTGATGGGCCAGGCTGATCTCGCCGGGACGGGCGTGCGAGCCGCCGCCCACCAGGGAGACCGCGGAGGCGGTGTGATGGGGAGAGCGAAAGGGGCGCCGGCCGAAGCCGCTCATGTTGAATCCGCCGCAACTGACGGAAGCGATTGCGGCGCAGTCCAGCGCCTCCCCCGCCGCGAGCGGCGGCAGGATGCCCGGCAGGCGCTGCGCCAACATGCTCTTGCCGCAGCCTGGCGGCCCGATCATGAGCAGGCTGTGCGATCCGGCGGCGGCAATGAGCAGTGCCCGCTTGGCCTGGAGCTGTCCCCTGACATCCATCAGGTCGGCCCCGCCGCCGAACCGCGACGGCGGCGGTTGCGCGCCCACCGCCGCCGCATGCACCCGCAGCGGCGCCTCGCCCGTGAGGTGACGGCAGACCTCTTTCAGGTGTGATGTCGCCCGGACGGCGGTACGGGCGCCGATGAGCGCCTCGTCCGCATTGGCGGCGGGGACGATCAGCTCGTGCCCATCACGGCTGGCGTGCGCCGCCGCGAGCACGATGCCCCGCACCGATTTGACTTCCCCTCCGAGCCCCAACTCTCCATAGAGCTCGCAGGCCGGCGTGCCGGGGGCGCTCGTCCGCCGGAGCTGTCCGGAGGCGATGAGGATGCCGAGCGCGATCGGCAGCTCGAAGCGGCCGCCTTCTTTCGGGATTTCCGCGGGCGCCAGATTGACGACGATGCGGCCGCCGGGAAATTCGTAGCCGCCGCAAAGGAGCGCGGAGCGCACCCGATCGCGACTCTCGCGGACCACGGGCGCCGGCAGACCCACTATCTGAAAGGCCGGCAATCCGCTGGTCACCGTCACTTCCACCTGCACGAGCGGCGCCTCGAGGCCCACCTGGGCCCGGCAGAGGAGCGTGGCGATCTCGTTCATCGGCCAAAACCGGCCTGCGGCCGTTCAGCGGCCAACTGCAGCGGCGTTCCGGTGGCGACGGCCGGCCGCTGCCAGCTCCGTCAGTTTCCCTGCGACGGCGCCGGTGGGCTGACCGCCGGCGTGGCGAGGCCTTCGAGCGCCTGCAGGCGCGCCTCGAGCGCCGCGAGCCGCGCGCGCGTGCGCTCGAGCACTCGGGTCTGGGTGTCGAACTCCTCGCGCGTCACCAGGTCGAGCTTGCCCAGGCTCGAGCGCAGCACGGCGCGGAAGTTGGTCTCCAGATCCTGGCCGATGGTCCGCAGTGCCGGCGGAACGCTCTCGAGCAGACGGCGGGCGATCTCATCGATGCGGAAGCTGTCCATCGTTTTCTCTCCTCCAGGCGCGATGCCCCTCGATGGGGCGAAGCCGCCGACACGCGGCACCAAAACAGTGCGGACGGGGAGCCCGGGTCGACGCAAGGCCCGATATTTCGAGGCCGTGGCGATGGCATGGATTCTGCACCCCGACTGCCGCTCACTAGCTTACGCGCGCGCAGGCCGGTCGTGCAGCCGCCATTTGTGGCCCGATCGCCGCGAAACGCGCCCAAAGACTCGAGAACCGCCGGGAGACCACATGCGCACCGCTCCGAACCTCTTGAAAGCGATCCGTCGAATGGGGGGTGTCGCGGCCCTCGCGACGCTCACGACGCTGGCACCCACGCTGGTGTGGGCGGCCGATGCGGCCCCGCCCACACCCGACAAGGGGGACATGGCCTGGATGCTGACCTCCACCGCCCTGGTGCTGCTGATGTCGGTGCCGGCGCTCGGCCTCTTCTACGGCGGCCTGGTGCGCACCAAGAACATGCTTTCGGTGCTGATGCAGGTGTTCGTGGGGTTCTCGCTCATCACCGTCCTCTGGTGCGTCTACGGGTACTCGCTCGCCTTCACTTCCGGCAACGAATTCATCGGCGGCCTGAGCCGCCTCTTCCTCTCCGGCACCTTCAATCCGGTGACCGGCGCCTTTTCCAACATCGGGACCTTCGACAAGGGCGTGGTGTTGAATGAGCTGGTGTACGTCGGCTTCCAGGGGACCTTCGCCGCCATCACCTGCTGCCTGATTCTCGGCTCCCTGGTCGAGCGGGTGAAGTTCTCCGGCATCCTGATGTTTCTCGCCTTCTGGTTCACCTTCTGTTATCTGCCGGTGGCGCACATGGTGTGGTACGTGCCGGGGCTCGACACCAATCCGGCCGAGCACCCCGTGGGCGGCCTGTTGGCGAACTGGGGCGCGCTCGACTTCGCGGGCGGCACGGTGGTCCATATCAACGCCGGCATCGCGGGCCTCGTCGGGGCGCTCATCCTCGGCAAGCGCATCGGGCTCGGCAGGGAGCCGATGCCGCCGCACAGCCTCACCATGACCATGATCGGCGCCTCGCTGCTGTGGTTCGGATGGTTCGGGTTCAACGCGGGCTCCGCGCTCGAGGCCAACGGCTCCGCTGCGCTCGCCTTCATGAACACCTACCTCGCCACCGCCTGCGCGGTGCTCGCCTGGATGGGCACGGAATGGCTGATCAAGGGCAAGCCGTCGATGCTGGGCGCGGCCTCGGGCGCGGTGGCGGGCCTCGTCGCCATCACGCCTGCGGCGGGCAACGTTGGCATCCCGGGCGCCTTCGTGATTGGCCTTGGCGTCGGTCCGCTCTGCTTCTGGGGTGTCACCGGGCTGAAGAAGATGCTCCGCACGGACGATGCGCTGGATGTGTTCGGCGTACACGCGCTCGGCGGTATCTTCGGGGCCTTGACCACCGGCATCTTCAACGCTCCGGCGCTCGGCGGCCCCGGCGGCAGCGCCTATCCCGGCATCTGGGCCCAGTTGCTCATTCAGGCCAAGGCGGTTGGCGTGGTGATCCTGTGGACCGCGGTGGTGGCCGCCGTGGGCTTCTACCTGGTCAAGCTGACCATCGGCCTGCGGGTCAGCGAGGATGAGGAGCGCGAGGGCCTGGACATCACGGTTCACGGCGAGCGTGCCTACGACATGTAGCCAGTGTGACCGAGTTCAAAGGATCGGCCCCGGTGAGGGGGGAAAATGGCGGTGCTCCGGGGAGTAAGCTCATGTCACGATTCACCGCCATTTTGCTGGCCGCCTCGATCGCCGCCCTGCTCGGGACGTCCGCGATTGCACGTGCGGACGGCGGCTTCGTCTACGAGTGGACGGATGCCCACGGGCAGGTGCACTACACGGACCAGTGGGTGCCGGGCGCCAAGCTCATCAGGATCCAGACCGCCCACGGGGCAGCGGACTCGGGGGCCATGCAGGCCGTCCAGAGCGAGAGCGACGCCGCCTCGCAGGCGGTCAAGCAGCAGGAGGACGCCCAGGCGGTGCAGGCGGATGAGGCGAAAGCCCACGCCGCGCAATGCACCCGGGACAAGGCGGAATATCAGAAGCTGATCGACTCGCGCCGCATCTACACCACCGACAAGAGCGGCGAGCGCCACTACATGTCCGATGCCGAGGCCGACGCCGCCCGGCTCAAGGCCCGCCAGGCCATGGACGCCGACTGCGGCGGTTGATTTCATTGGCTAAAACCGGCCTGCGGCCGTTTTAGCGGCCAATCGAGTTACTATTGCGACCTCGCGGCCCAGGGAACGGCCCTGGGCCGCTTTCTGGCTTGCTTTCGCACGGCGCTCGTAGAGAGCTCGCGGCATGGGTCAACTATGAAGACGGGATTTATCGGGCTGGGCGCGATGGGCGCTCACATGGCCCGCAACCTTCATCGCGCCGGCCTGCTGGCGGCGGTCTGGAACCGCACCGCCGCCAAGGCGCGTGCGTTGGCCGCGGAGCTCGGTGTAGAGGCGCCCAATACGGTTGCGGAGCTGGCCGCTGGCGTCGATGCCGTCGTCATCTGCGTCTCAGCCGACAATGATGTGCTGGAAGTCGTGCGCGCTCTCGCTCCAGGGCTGGCTGCCGGCGCGATCGTGATCGACTGCTCCACGGTCGCCGCCGATACGGCGCGCAAGGCCGCGGAGCTGCTCGGCAGGCAGCGCGCGGAATTCCTCGATTGCCCGGTGAGCGGCGGGGTGGAGGGAGCGCGGGAGGGGACGCTCGCGGTCATGGCCGGCGGTGCCACGCCGGCCTTCGAGCGTGCCCGGCCGGTGCTCGAGGCGATGGGCCGGACGGTCACGCATTTCGGCCCCACGGGCAGCGGCCAGGCGGCGAAGGCGACCAACCAGATCATGTGCGCCGGCATCATCGAGGCAGTCTCCGAGGCGATGGCATTCGCGCGCGCCCAGGGGCTGCCCCTCGAGAAGCTGATCGACACTCTGGGCAAGGGCGCCGGCTCTAGCTGGTACTTCGTCCATCGCGCGCCCAACATGGCGCGTGGCAGCTATCCGGCCGGGTTTCGCGTGCGGCTGCACGCGAAGGATCTGACCATCTGTCGCGACATGGCCGCGCGCTTCGGCGTCGCCCTGCCGGTCGTCGAGCGGATGTTGAGCGAGTACGCCGAGCTCGTTTCCCGGGGTTACGGCGATGAGGACATCTCCGCCACCTTCCGACTGAAGGCGGAGCTCTTCGAGCCCGCGCGAGGGAACGCTCCATCCGCCTGACCCGAAGCGCGATGCTGCGGCAGGCACTGCGCAGCGGCGCGGAGTCCTTCTATCTGCCCGATTTCTGCGGCTCGGGAGCCGCGCTCGCGATCGTGCTCATCGTCGAGCTGACCGCCATCGTGCTGGCATTGGCGCGCCATCAGGGCGGCGCGCTCGATTTCTGGGCGGACCTGGCGCGAACCTCACTCTTCCTCCTCTGGGTCGGGCTCATCTGCGCGGCGCTGCTCTGCTGGAGCCGCCGCCGGCTCGAGCGGCTGACGGTCGCGCGTGGCTCGGCGGCGGTGCTGGCGCTGCTCACCGTCGCGATCGCGGCGATCTCGGCCGCGGCCTATCTCATCGGGCGCAGTCGCATGGTCGTCGCGGCGGGGACGGCCGAATTCTTCCCCGCCACCGTCTGGCCGTTCGTGCTGCGCAACGTCGCGATCGGCTTCGTGATCATCGCGGTCGCGCTGCGGTACTTTTACGTGACGCACCAATGGCGGCGTAACATCGAGATGCGCGCGGCCGCCCGGGTCCACGCCCTGCAGGCGCGCATCCGGCCGCATTTCCTCTTCAACAGCATGAACACCATCGCCTCGCTCACCCGCTCCGACCCGGTGCTCGCCGAGCAGGCCGTGCAGGACCTGGCCGATCTCTTCCGGGCGTCCTTGAGCGATCAGCGCCAGACCATCACCCTGGAGGAAGAGCTCGAAGTGGCGCGCACCTATCAGCGGATCGAGGAGCTGCGCCTCGGCTCGCGGCTGCGCGTGAGTTGGGACGTCGACCGGCTGCCGCGCGATGCGCGGGTTCCCGGGCTGCTGCTGCAGCCGCTCATCGAGAACGCGATCTATCATGGAATCGAGCCGCGGCCCGCGGGCGGCACGGTGAGCGTCGTGGGCGAGCTCAGCGGGGAGCTGATCACCATCGTCGTCCGCAATCCCGTGGCCGAGCGGCAGAGCGAGCGCGAAGGCAACCGCCTCGCCCTCGCCAACATCCGCGAGCGCCTGGCGCTCCTCTACGGCGAGCTCGCACTGGTGAAGTCGGGGCGCTTCGAGAGCGAATACATCGTGACGATGCGCTTCCCCCACGTCAGCGCGAAGGAGAAGGCCTGAGTCCGATGCTCAAGGTACTGATCGTCGATGACGAGCCGCCCGCGCGCGAGCGCCTGCGAAGCCTCCTGGCGGAGATCGGTGACACCGAGACCGTCGGCGAGGCGGGCAGCGGCACGGAGGCGCTGAGCCAGGCCGCAACGCTCTCCCCCGATGTGGTGCTGCTGGACGTGCGCATGCCGGGCATGGACGGCATCGAGGCGGCGCGGCACCTGAGCACGCTGGAAGAGCCGCCTGCCGTGATTTTCACCACGGCCTACGATCAGTATGCGGTCAATGCGTTCGAGACGCGGGCGGTAGGTTACCTCCTGAAACCCATCCGCAAGGAGAAGCTGGCCGCCGCCCTCCAGCAGGCAGGCCGCCTCACGCGGCCTCAGCTGCAACGCCTCGCGACCGCGGCACGGGCCGAGCGCCGCACGCACATCGCGGCGCGCAACCGCGAAGGCCTGCGCCTGATCCCCCTCGAGGAGGTGCAGTACTTCTTCGCGGAGCAGAAGTACACGACCGTGCGCCACCTGCGGGGCGAGGACCTGATCGAGGACTCGCTGCGGGCGCTCGAGGAGGAGCTCGCTCCCGACTTCGTGCGCATCCATCGCAACGCGTTGGTTGCCGTCCGCCACCTCGATCGTATCGAGCGCAACGCCGACGGCCAGTATTTCGTGCGGCTGCGCGGCTGCGAGGCACCGCTCGCGGTCAGCCGGCGGATGGCCGGAGAGCTGCGCGAGCGGTTTCGAATATGAGCTATCCTTCCCTCCTGTAATGCGCCTCGAGTTCACCAAGATGCACGGGCTCGGCAACGACTTCGCCGTGTTCGATGCCCCCGCCGGCGCGCCGCTCGACGGCGCGCTCATCCGCCGCCTCGCGGACCGCCACACCGGCATCGGGTTCGACCAGGCGCTCGTCCTGGAGCCGCCCCGGCGAGCCGACACCGCCGTGTACTACCGCATCTTCAACGCCGATGGCGTGGAGGTGGAGCAGTGCGGCAATGGTGCCCGCTGCATCGGCGCGCTCCTCGCGGGCCGCGGGCTCGCAGCCTCGGGCGCCGTCACGATGGACAGTCCCGCCGGCCTCATCCGGGCGCGGACGATGGCAGGGGGGCTCGTGTCCGTGGACATGGGACCGGTGCGGTTCGATCCGCGCTCGCTCCCCTTCGATGCGCCGGCCGAAGCGGAACGTTACGCCCTCGAGGTGGCAGGCGGCAGCGTCGAGATCGGCGCCGTCTCCATCGGTAACCCGCACGCCGTGATCGCCGTGGAGTCGGTGGATGCGGCTCCGGTGGAGCGGCTGGGTCCGGCGATCGAGCGTCATGCGCGCTTCCCCCGGCGGGTGAATGCCGGCTTCATGCAGATCGTCGGTCCGAGGCACATCCGTCTGCGCGTTTACGAGCGCGGGGCAGGCGAGACCTTGGCCTGCGGCACGGGCGCCTGTGCCGCGGTGGCGGTGGGACGCAGATGGGGCCAGCTCGACCGCGAAGTGCACGTCAGCGTGCGCGGCGGCGAGTTGCGCGTAAACTGGAATGGTCCGGGAGAGCATATCTGGCTGACGGGGCCCGCGGAGGTATCCTTCGCAGGCTACGTAGAGGTTTGACGACATGACGACACGAGACGCCCGAGGGTTGGCCACCAAGGAAAACGAGGAAGACGCGGTCGCCGCGTATCTGCAGCACAATCCCGATTTCTTCGAGCGCCACCAGGCGCTGCTCACACGCCTGCGCGTGCCACACGCGCGCGGCGGCTCCACCATCTCGCTGGTGGAGCGGCAGATCGAGGTGCTGCGCGAGCGACACGCCGCTCTCGAGGGCAAGCTCGCGGAGCTGGTGAGCGTGGCGCGCGGCAACGATGCGATCGCCGACAAGCTCCATCGTTTCACGCGCAAGCTGCTGCGGGCGCGCTCGCGCGCGGAGGCGGTGACGCGGATCGAGGCCAGCCTGCGGGAAGACTTCGACGCGTTCCATTGCGTGCTCCTCCTGATCGGCGAGTACGCGGACCTGGCGCCGCAGCGGTTCGTGCGCACTGTTGCCCGTGACGATGCCGGGCTGAAGTCCTTCGAGACGCTGTTTGCCAGCGGCAAGCCGCGATGCGGCCAGGTGCGCGACACCCAGCGCGAGTTTCTCTTCGCCCAGGATGCCAATGAGATCGGCTCCGTGGCGTTGGTGCCGCTCATGAGCGATGCGACCGCTCCCTCGGGTCTCGCCGGGGCGGTCGGCGTGCTGGCGCTCGGCAGCGCCGACCGGGACCGCTTCCACCCCGGGATGAGCACCGAGTTCCTCGGCCGGATGGCGGATCTCATCGCCGATGCAGTAGGCGCGGACGCAGACGCGTGACAGACGCGGACCGCGCCGCCAGCCCACTAGCGACGACACAGCGAGCCAGGGCCGTTCCATGGCCCGCGGCGAAAGGTGTAGGGTCTCGCGGACAAAATCGCCGGGAGCGATTTTGGACGGCGTCAGCCGGCCCGCAGGGATCGGCGCAGGGATCGCGCCGAGCAAATCGTCTCGACGATTTCCGCCAGTAGACGAGCACCGCGTGAAGCCGCCCGCCCTCGCGTGGCTCGAGCGCTTCCGGCGATATCTCGCCGAAGAGAGGCTCTGCTCGCCGCACACGGTGGCCGCTTACCAGCGGGATCTGCGCGCTCTGGTCTGCCACTGCGAGCGGATGGGCCTCGAGAGCTGGTCCGCCATCGACAGCGGGCACCTGCGATCCTTTGCCGCGCGGCAGCATGCGGGCGGCCTCTCCCCGCGCAGCATCCAACGGCGGCTGTCGGCGGTGCGCAGCTTCTACGAGTTCCTGCAGCGCGAGGGGCACGTGTTGCGCACCCGCGCACAGGCTGACCCGGGTGAGGTCGCGCGGATTCGCAGCAACCCGGGCAAGGACGTGCGGGCGCCGAAGGCGGCGCGACGCCTGCCGGAGACTCTGGATGCCGACCAGATGGCGCGCCTGCTCGACATTCCGGCGGGCGAGCCCTTCGCGGCCCGTGACCGCGCCATCATGGAGCTGCTCTATTCCTCCGGACTGCGGCTGGCGGAGATCGTGGGGCTCGACTCGGCGAGTCTCGATCTGCGCGACCGCATGGTCGATGTGCTCGGCAAGGGACGCAAGGCGCGCCGGGTGCCGGTGGGCCGCGTGGCCATTCGCGCCCTCGAGCAGTGGCTCACCGAGCGCGCGGGCCTCGCGCGAGCGCAGGAGCAGGCGCTCTTCGTCGGCCGCTCCGGGCGGCGCCTCGGGCGGCGGGCGGTCGAGCTGCGGGTCGCGCACTGGGCGCGCCGCCAGGGCCTCTCCGCCCATGTCTATCCTCATCTTTTCCGCCATTCCTTCGCCTCGCACCTGCTCGAGTCCGGCGCCGAGCTGCGCGGGGTACAGGAACTGCTGGGGCATGCCGACATCGCCACGACCCAGATCTACACCCACCTTGACTTCCAGCACCTCGCCCGCATTTACGACGCCACGCACCCCCGCGCGCGGCGCAAGGTCTAGGGCCTGGCGCACGAAAGCAAGCCAGTAAGCGGCCCGGGCCGCTCCCTGGGCCGCGAGGTCGCAAAGGCCGATGGGCCGCGCTCGCGCACAAAATCGCCGGGAGCGATTTTGGACGACGCGAAGCGTCGGTCCCGAGGGGACGAGGCCCACGATGGGCCGAGCAACGCGGCAGGACGCCGCACTTTGCGCCCATAGACGAGAGGATTGGATGACCGACTCGCAGCGATTCGATCCACACGGCACGACCATTCT
>Ga0134126_10001794_pt1 | contig 27221 bp, 27 predicted proteins | sample KB31752_FD_96881 | JGI IMG/M metagenome (GOLD analysis project Ga0134126, IMG submission 96881) | Terrestrial soil microbial communities with excess Nitrogen fertilizer from Kellogg Biological Station, Michigan, USA - KB3-175-2 | ecosystem: Environmental > Terrestrial > Soil > Unclassified ... | reverse complement strand
AGTTTCGGCCAATCCATCTTCGGCTATGCACCCAATTGCCACGGTGCCGAAGACTACTCCGCCCTGGCGCGCGAAGTCCTCGGCGAGACTCCGACCGTGATGTCGGCACGCGTCGAACTGGACGAACGCGGTCAAACGACCGTCCTCAGCGTCGAACGCCAGAAGCAGACGGAACCAGCGGTGCCGGCGTAACCGCTATCCGCTATCCGCTATCCGCTATCCGCTATCCGCCGTATAAGATGGAGGAGAGCGGAAAGCGGAATGCGGAAGGCGGAAAGCGGATATGAGTATTTCCATCGCTACTCCTCAGGAGATTGTGCCCATTGATCGCGGCCGTATGCGTGAAGCGGTGCGTGCCGTCCTCGCTGGCGAAGATGTGGCCGATTACGAGATCAGTTTAGCCTTCGTCGATAACCCCACCATTCATCGTCTCAATCAACGCTATCTCCAGCACGATGAGCCGACCGATGTGCTGAGTTTTCCTCTCAGCGACGCGAACGCCGCGCGCTTGGCGGGTGAACTGGTCCTTGGTGTCGAGATCGCCATCGAACAGGCGGCGAGTCGCGGCCATGACGTGCAGATCGAACTTCTCCTCTACGTCATTCATGGTCTGCTGCACCTGTGCGGCTACGACGATCACGACGACGCCGATCGCGCCGCCATGCGTGAGCGCGAACGACATTATCTGCGGCAACTCGGTCTGCCCGACATCGCGGAGTAAATCGTGTTCGGTGCCAGCCCGCAGCGCAAGCAAGGGAATGAGTTTCCCTTGCTTGCGCTGCGGGCTGGCGTTGGAGAGTGGATATGTCTGCCGAAAAAGCCATTGCGCTCGTGCTGCGAACCACCGATTGGAGCGAGAGCAGCCGCATCGCCACCCTGTGGACGCGCGAGTTCGGCAAGGTGCGCGCTTTGGCCAAGGGTGGCCGACGGCTCAAGTCCAACTTCGAGAATGCTCTTGACTTGCTGACGGTGTGCAGTATTGTCTTCCTCCGCAAATCATCGGGTGGTCTGGATCTATTGACGGAGGCGCAGGTCGTTCAGCGTTTTCCGCGGCTGCGGACGGATCTCGCCGCCCTGTATGCCGCCTATTACGTCGCCGAGTTGCTCGCGGACTGGACGCAAGATTACGATCCGCATCCGTCGCTGTTCGACGAGGCGCTCGACACGCTGCGAGCGCTGGGCGGTGCCGAGGAGGGCCAGGCCGCAATCGAATGTGGTCCGCGCATCGCGCGTTTTGAGATGGTGTTGCTACGCGAACTTGGTTATAGCCCCGTCCTCGATCATTGTGCCGGCTGCGGCGGACCGATCGCGGAAACGGAGTTGACCTTCAGCGCTGCGGCCAACGGTGTGCTGTGCCGGAATTGCCGAAGCGGACAGCGGGACAGCCGGCCGTTATCGCCGCGGACCTGGCGGGTACTGCAAGAGTTGGCCGACCCGAGCGAGGTCTGGCGCCGCCCCTGGGGTGAGGAGGCGCGCGCGGAAGTTCGGCAGTTGCTTGGGCAGTACGTGACCTACCTGCTGGGTCGCCGCCCACGGTTGCTGTCTTACCTGGGGAGTTAAAACAATGCAGAATGCAGAATGCAGAATGCAGAATGCAGAATGCAGAAAGATAATCCGTCTTGTCTTTCATTCTGCATTCTGCATTCTGCACTCCGCATTCTGCATTGGCTGTACCTGGGATCAGTTGAATCCGTTCAAACCGCCGATTCCGCCGCCGCCGCCCGTCGAGAGTTTCGTATTGCGCAATGGCACCCTCGTCGCCGATACGACGCCGAAAGACAAGGGGGCCGAAGCCCAATTGGTCGGCGCACGCGAGTTCTTCCGCCGCGAGGATTACGTCAAGGCGGAGAAGTTGTATCACTACCTCGACGACAATGAAAAAAACGCGGCCGCGATCCGGGAAGAAGCCACGTATTATCGGGCTGAATGTCTGCGCTTGCAGGGCGATCTGCCCAAGGCTTCCGACGTGTACGCCAGTCTGCTCGAAAAATTTCCGATGAACCCGTACCGCGATTTGGCCATCCAACACCTGTACGATATCTCGCGTTTTTGGCTTCAAGAAACCTGGGACGAAGTGCGCGAGACGGAGGAGAAGCGTCAGGGTAAACGCTGGATGGTTTGGCCGCGCTTCGTCAGTTTCGACAAACGCAAGCCGTTGATCGATCGCGAAGGGCGGGCCATCGAGCGGCTCAAGAACGTCTATACCTACGAGGGCAAGGGTGGGGTGCTGGCGGACAAGGCGCTGTATTTGTGCGGCCACGTCAACTACTTCAATGAGGATTACCACGACGCCGACTATCACTTCACGCAGTTGCACGAGTTGCATCCGGAAAGTCCGTATGCCCCTTCCGCTCTCGAATTGGCGATCAAGTCCAAGCTGGCGAGTACCGGCGGCGAACTCTACGATGGCCGCAAGGTGGCCGAGGCGCGGAAAATGGTGGACGAAGCCTTGCGGCTGCCGCCCTCGCAAATGAGCGATGAAAGAAAGAACGAGTTGCGCGGTCTGTTAATGAGCATCAGCGCCCAGCAGGCCGAGAAGGATTTCCAGATGGCCGACTTCTATCGGCGAACCGGACATCCAGGGTCGGCCTATTTCATGTTTGAGGTGGTGCGCCGGCGTTATCCGAACCCGAAGCCTGGGTCCGCCGCCAGCCGAGCGCTTCAGCGGATGCAGGAGATCCGCGCCAAGATGGCCAAGGAGCAGCAGGACCGGCTGGGACCGCCGCCGCAGGACGAGGGCCGACCGATCGAACAATTGCTCCAGCCGCGTAAGGTGATCAATCAGCCCGAATCGATCGGAGCGCCGCGTCCTCTGCCGGGCGCCCCGGAGACGGCTCCCATGCCGCAGAAGGTGCCCGGAGGAACGCCGAACGCTCCACCGCCGCGTCAACTGCCAGCGGGCCTCGGCGGCGGCTGAGAAATGTTTTGCCGCCAGCCCGCAGCGCCAGCAAGGGTTGTCCCTAGCTAGCGCTGCGGGCTGGTAAAACGGAGGAGATCATGGACACGCTTGCTGGGCGGAACGAGCCGAAACGATGGTCGCGTCGCTCGGTGTTGCTGGCGATGGCCGGCCTGGTTTTGACAATACCCGCTTGCGAGATGAACAAACTCTTCAGTTGGAACGGCGGCAATTTCGTGTTCTTCGGCTACGGGACAACGCCGAACTACGATCGGCGATTCAAAACCGTTCGCCTGAAGATATTCAAAAACCCGACGTTCTGGGCGGTCGTGCCGGTGCCGGGGCTGGAGATGGAATTGACGCAGGCGTTGGTCCGCGAGATCGAGCAGAAGACGCCTTATAAGATCGTTCAAGGCGACGCCGATACGGAACTCTCCGGCTCTATCCGCAGTTTCACCAAAGTGGCCTTGAACTACAACCAACTCAACGAACAGCGCGATGTTGAGACGACGCTGATGGTCGAGGTTCTGTGGAAGGATCTGCGCACCGGCGAGATTCTCTCGACGCCGGCGCAGCGCGCCGCCGAGCCGCCGCCGCCGGCCGGACTACTGCCCGGCCAACTCGACCCTTTGAATTCGACAGCGGCGATACCAGGCGTCCAGCAGGTTCCTCTCCTCACCGCGCCGATTTCCCCGGGCGGCCAGCAGGCCACGATGGCCAATACCTCGCCATCGCCGGGTAATCCGGCCCCGGGTGGCACCAGCATTCCGGGCGCGCCCGGTGGTCCTCCGGGACTGGGTGGTCCTCCGGGACTTGGCGGTCCAGGTGTGCTGCCCAATTTCGGCGTTATCGTGCGCTCGGTGGCATCCTATCGGCCTGAGATTGGACAATCGATCTCGACGGCTCAGCAGGACAACGTCAACCAAATGGCGACGCAGATTATCTCGATGATGGAAAAGCCCTGGTGAGCCGATGCCCGCACCTTGGACCTGGCAACTGCGCGACCGCATTCTAACGCCCGGCGACCCGCCGCTGGTCATGGGCATTGTCAATGTCACGCCGGACAGTTTCTCCGACGGCGGCCGCTTCCTCGCTATGGATGCAGCCGTTGCCCAGGGTTTGCGGTTGGTCGAGCAAGGCGCGGATCTGCTCGACATCGGCGGCGAATCGAGCCGGCCCGGCGCGCAGCCGGTCTCGCTGGACGAAGAATTGTCGCGCGTGGTTCCCGTGATTCGCCGTCTCGCCGCCCAAACCCCGATCCCTCTCTCCGTAGATACCTGCAAGGCCGAGGTTGCCCGCCAGGCGCTGGAGGCGGGAGCGCACATCCTCAACGACATCACCGCGTTACAGGGCGATCCGGCCATGCCCGAAGTCGCGCGAACCTATCGGGCCGGAGTCCTCCTCATGCACATGCGCGGCACACCGGCCACGATGCAGGTACGGCCGCACTATGACGACGTGGTCGCGGAGGTAGCCGCGTTTCTAGAGACGAGGTTGCAGGCCGTCGTCGATCTGGGTATAGCAGCATCGCAGGTCGTGTTCGATCCGGGTATCGGCTTCGGCAAGACCACCGCCCACAACATGCAATTGCTCGCCCATCTGGAGGAACTACAGCGTTTGGGCCGGCCGGTGTGCCTGGGCATATCGCGCAAAGGTTTCCTCGGTCAAGTGCTGGGACGCCCGTTGGAGCAACGGCTCGCCGGTTCACTCGCCGCCGCCTGTTTCGCCCTCGTTCGCCAGAGCGCCCAAATCGTTCGCGTGCATGATGTAGCCGAGACTCGCGATCTGGTGACTCTTATAAAAGTGCTGAAATCCGAAATCCGAAATCCGAAATCCGAAAGAAATCCAAAGGATGAAAAAGAAAATCGGAAACCATAAAATCGTTGCGTTTGGGATTTGATGATTTGGATTTTGAGTTTCTTTCGGATTTCGGATTTCGGATTTCGGATTTTTGGGGAGAGGATCATTGAGAGAACGCCTGGCCCAACTTTATGAATCGGTGGGCACACGCGACGGAGTGGAAATCGCCATCCTCGCCGTGACTATCTACTTAATTCTGCGTCTGCTCGGCAAGACGCGCGGAGCGGGCATCGTGCGCGGTCTGGGTCTGGTGGTCGTCGGCTTGTTCCTCGTCGCCCAGGTTGTGATTGCCAGTTTCGATTTGACCGTCCTCGGCCGGGTTCTCGATTACCTGCTAACCACGGTGTTGCTTGGGTTGCTGGTCATCTTTCAGCCGGAGTTGCGCCGCGGCCTTATGGTACTGGGACGTTATCGCATTCTGCGTTACTTCGTCCGCACGCCTCAGCAACCGGTCGCCGACAAACTGGCCGACGCTGCCGAGGCGATGTCGCGTGACTGCATCGGCGCCCTCATCGCCATCGAGCGCGAAATGACGTTGGCCATGTACGTCGAGACAGGCGAGTTGATTGATGGCGAGGTATCGGCCAACCTGTTACGCGCGATCTTCTCCAAACGCAGTCCGCTGCATGATGGTGCTGTCATCCTGTGCGGCGGCCACATCGCCGCGGCCGCCTGTCAACTGCCACTCGGCCAACCGCCCGAGGGTGCCAGTATGCACATGGGCATGCGCCATCGATCCGCCCTGTGCATGAGCGAGGAAACCGACGCCGTCCTGCTGGTGGTCAGCGAGGAGACCGGTCGCATTTCGTTGGCCGTCGCCGGTCGTCTTGAGCCGGTGCCGCGCGAGAACCTATCGCGCCGCCTCGCGGCCCTGCTGAGCAGCCGCGATAACAGCCCGCCCAATGGAACGACGGGGACTGCCCATCAGCGTTCTGCCGCCTGACCGCTATCCGCTATCCGCTATCCGCTATCCGCCGCCCGCTATCCGGCAGAATCGATATCGGAAAGCGGAAAGCGGAAAGCGGAAAGCGGATAGCGGAAAGCGGATAGCGGAAAGCGGAAAGCGGAGAGCGGAAGGCGGAAAGCGGAAAGCGGAAGGCGGAAAGATGTTTGATCGCATGCTCTCTCTGGTCGTTGCGCTAAGCCTGGCGCTTTTGGTCTGGCTGTACGCCCGCAGTCGCGATCAGGAGGTACTCGATAATGTGCCGGTCCCGGTGCAGGTGACGCTTGCTCCCGACCAGGCCGAGCATTATCGCCTTGAACTGACGGGTTCAACGCATGTCATGGTATCCTTCACCGGATCACCCTTGCGCATTCGGGAATTGCAGGGCATGCTCCAGCACAATGAGTTGCAGATCCCCCTGACCTTCACCGTACCGGCCGAGCATTTGAACGAGAGCCGCTACATCGATTCGATTCTCGTGGAGAGTACCGACCTGCACACGCCGCCGGGCGTCACGGCGGTGATGGTCGAGGGACGCAACCACATTTCCCTGACTCTGCATCGGCTGATCGAGCGGCGTCTGCCCGTGCGCTTCGATTCAGTCAGCGAAGAAGCGATCGGGCCGGTGGTGATTGAGCCGGCGACCGTGGTAGTGCGCGGGCCGCAGGATGTACTTGAGCGTGCGCGCGCCATCTCCACGCAGCCCTCCGAACTGCCCACGCGCTCGGCCCTGACCGGCGCGGCCGCTCGTGTGCCGCTGGTGCTGGAGCTGGAAGGCCGACCCGTGGAGGTGACGCCCAACCGTGTCACCGTGCGGATGCCGGCGGAGGCACGGAAAATCTATGAACTACCGGAGGTGCCGGTTCATTTTCTCTGTCCGGTGGACTTCCCTCTACGGCCCAAGTTCTTCGGTGAACGCGCTGGCCGCATCCGTCTGCGCGTGCAAGGGCCGGTGTGTGAGGAACTGCCCAAGGTGTACGCTTTCGTCGATTTGATCCAAGGGCACTGCGCGTCGGCGGGCAGATATCATGAGCCGATTCAGCTACAATTACCAAAGGATTTCGAGTTGGCGCAAGACCCGCCGCGCGGCGTGTCCTTCCAACTCGTGCCGTCGGATGGTGTTTCCCGCGGGTTGGACGCCACGATCCCCGCACCTTGAGAGAGTCAACATGACCATCGTATCCTCGCCAACCGATTCGGACCTGTCCGCCTATTGCGTGGACCTGGCACGCCGCGCCCGCGCCGCTGCTCGGCTTCTGGCCACAGCCAGCGGCGCCCGCAAGAACGCCTGGTTGGTCCGCGCGGCGGATGCGCTCGAACAGCGGAGCGCCGAGATCCTCCGTGCCAACGAGAAAGACGTGGCCGGGGCCGGCGAACTTGGTTTGACCGCAGCCGAGATCGATCGCTTGCGGCTTACGCCGCAACGTCTGCGCGATGCCGCCGCTGGAATGCGCGAGGTTGCGGCCCTGCCCGATCCGGTCGGCCAAGTTCGCGGTAGTGGCGTGCGTCCCAACGGGCTGGAAATCCACAAGGTCGGTGTACCGCTGGGCGTGTTGTTGTTCATCTACGAATCGCGGCCCAACGTCACCATTGATGCGGCGGCGCTGAGCATCAAGAGCGGCAACGCTATCCTGCTGCGTGGCGGACGGGAAGCGCTGCACTCCAACACGGCCCTGCATCGCGTTCTGCGCGATTGCCTACGTTCTTGTGAATTGCCGGAGGATGCCGTGCAACTCGTCGAGACGCCTGATCGCGCGGCCGTCGGTCATCTGCTCAAGCTGAATGACTTGATCGATCTGGTTATTCCGCGCGGCGGCGAGAGTCTAATTCGTCGCGTTGCCGAAGAGGCCTGTATGCCGGTACTCAAGCATTACAAGGGCATCTGCCATGTTTTCGTGGAGAAGAGCGCCGACCTGGATCGAGCCGAGCGCATCGTGCTGAACGCCAAATGTCAGCGGCCTGGCGTTTGCAATGCCATGGAATGTCTACTTATCGATGAGACCGTGGCCGCATCGTTCCTGCCGCGTGTGGCCGTCGGCCTCCGTCGTCGCGGCGTCGAACTGCGCGGCTGTCCGGCGACATGCCGGCTGGTACCCGAAGCAATTCCGGCCGGGGCGGAAGATTTTGATACCGAATTCCTCGATCTTGTGTTATCCGTCAAGGTAGTGGCGGGGTTGGAAGAAGCGATCGCCCACATCAGCCGTCACGGTTCAGGGCACACGGATGCGATCGTGAGTAATGACCTAACCGCCGTTCGGCGTTTCACCGCCGCAGTCGATTCAGCGGCGGTAATGGTCAACGCCAGCACGCGATTTCACGATGGACAGGAGTTGGGTTTGGGAGCGGAAATCGGCATCAGCACGGATAAAGTCCACGCGCGCGGGCCTTGTGGTTTGCTTGAACTGACCAGCTATAAGTATATTGTCTATGGGGATGGTCAAGTGCGAGGCGAGTGAGGAAAATCCGAAATCCGAAATCCGAAAGAAATCGAAATGACGAAAGAAGAAAAATCAGAAACTACCGTCCCAATCTGTTTGGGATTTGGCGATTGAATTTTTGGATTTTTTCGGATTTCGGATTTCGGATTTCGAGTTTCGGATTTTCCGCGGAGCGGGTGATGCACGCCATAATGATCCTGATTGTGTTACTGCCCGTGCTGCTGGCGGCGGCCCTGCTCTGGGTGCGCCGGCATCGCCCGCAGTATCTGCGCGACGAACTGTCGCCGATCAGCCGCCAGCATATCGACCTGTTCCAGGGCGGCCAACTCAGCGAGTCGGCCATCGAATCGACCAAGGCTCATTTCCGCGATCTGCTGGAGCGCGGCGAAGTAACCGCTATCGAGTCCAGCTTGCGCGCCGGCATGCAGTATGTCGTCCAAGTTCGCGCCCTGGCCGAATTGGGCACTGACGACGCCGGCCGCATTCTCGAACGCCAGTTGCACCGTCGTCTGACCGAAGACCAGATTGAGCAAGCGTGGTATTGGATCGACCTGGCCAACGGTCTGCGCAGCCTCAATCGCGCGCAGAGTTTGCCGCATTTGCTGCGCTGCGCCGAAGCGGCCAGCGATCCGCCCTTGGGACAGTTCTTCGCCGCCGAGACGATTTGTTTCCTGGGTTTTTCCGGCTATCTGCGTCAGTTCGAGACGCCCCTGGGACGCTCCGCCCTCCGCGTCTTTCACCGCGCCCTGGAGGGTTTGCGCTTTGGAGTGCCCTCCAACGTCGTCGCCGAGGCGCGGGTCGGCGAACTGATCGAAACATTGTGGGACAATCGGACGGAGAAAATCGATCCGCTGACCGTGCGTGTTTATCTGGAAGCGTTGCGGGTATTACGGCGTGCGCCCCATGCCGAGGCGATGTTATCCGGCGATGCGTCCGAGGTGGAGGCGTTCGGCTGGCAGATGTCGCGCCTGACGGCTCTCGAACCGGCTCTGACCGATTTCTTGCAAGAGGCGTCGTCGCTGCTCTGTCAGCGTCTGCCGGAGGCGTCCGTCGAGGAGCAGCGCGATATTCTCCTGGCCCTGATCGAATTGCGGGCGGAGGCAGGCGAGGCCGTGTTGCCGCTGTTGTCCACACCGCACTATCCGCATGCGGAATTAGCTCTGGAAGTTCTTAACTGGTCATCGCATCCGCGCATCGCGCCGCTGCTGCGCGACTGGGTACTCGAACGCATTCCGATGGTTCGCCGCGCCCAGCGTCGCCGCCGAGCAACCTCGCCTCGCCGGTCTTCCCTTCCATCGGACTTGCCTTATCGCGCCATCCTGCGCACCCTGCGCGGCCATCCCTCTGCTCAGACCGAGGCGTTCCTGCTCTTGGCTGCGCGCGATTGGGATCCGGCCATTCGTCTCAGCGCCGTCGGCAGTCTCGGCTGGTGGGAACCCCTTCAGCGTCATGAGGTGCTGCTGACGCTTCAAGATGCCCGCCGCGATCCCAACCCCGAAGTCCGGCAGGCGGCGCGAGCGGCCTTGGCCCGCCTCGGCGAGCGCCAGGCGCTCCAATGGTTCCGTCAAACCTTGACCAGCGAAGATCCGCAGCGCGTCCACGATACGATTCAGACCGTCGCGGGAGAGAATCTAACCCTCCTGTGGCCCGACCTCGATCGCCTGGCCGACGCCGAAGATGGCGATGTGGCCCACCATGCTCGTGAGGCGCTCGAACGTCTGTGTGAAGATATGAACTATCGACATAATTAGCCGCTTGCGGCTTAGCGAGCAGACCGCTAAGCCGCAAGCGGCTGAATCTCCCTGCCTTGTCGTTTTTGCCGGCCGAATCAACTTCACGATCTTCGCTGGGTTATTTTCCCTTCAAGAACCGCGCAGACTCTCACCGAAAGAACAACCGAGAGGGTAGAGTTGCATAGCCAAACAACTCTACGATGGACCTCAGCGCGGAATGAGGCGAGATATGGGGTGGAAACTCCGACGCATCGGTTGGGGCATCTTGCTCTTCAGCGGCACCTTGCTTGGCTGTCACAAGTCGGCCGTCCAGCACAAGGAACCTCCCGATCCGTTGCTGGTGACGAAACCTCCGGTCGAAGGACGCCCTCACGCCGCCCACGCCAGCCCGCTCGCCCACACGCAACCCACGCCGCCACCCCCGGTTCCTATGGGCGATACGCCCGAATCCCCATAACGGCGAGCCGAGAATGTGTCCCGGCTCGCCGATATCGTCACGCCTTGAGCATGGCGTCATGGCGCATCCCGCTGGGCGGATTATCTGCCTTGTGGCAGTTGGCTAACGCCGTGCGGGCGCCGGCGTGCTGCTCGGCGTCGTTGTCTTCCCACTCGATACTGACCGCGCCATCAAAACCGACGCGGTTCAATTCGATGAAAATTTCTTCGAGACTGTTGGCATCGCGGGCCGTGCCGGCGGTAACGAAATTCCAGCCGTTGGTCCAATGGCCCATCGGCCGATGACCGCCGAGCCGTCCGGCGCGGGAATGTTCGCGCATCACCTGCACGCCCTTGACGTGCGCACAATGGATGCGCTCGCCAAACTCGCGGATGAATTCGATCACCGATACGCCCTGCCATTCCATGTGCGAACCGTCGAGATTGAAGCCGACGACGCTGCTGTAACCCGCCTTGTCCATCGTCTTCAGGTAATCGTTGGCCGACTCCAGATCGCCCATCGCGCGTTCGCTGGGATGGCATTCGAGATCGAACGTCACACCGTATTTCTTGCAGGCGTCGAGGACCGGACCAAAGCGTTCGACGAGCAATTCCAGACTGACATCGCGCACGTCGGCGATGGAATGCTCGCCGATGGCGGTGGGCAAGGGCGGGAAGAGGAAGAAATGGCTCCAGCAGTGAGCCGGCGAACCGACGAAGCCGGGAACGGGAACTTTGCGATCTTGCAGTTTGCCGAGATAATGAGCCAGGCGAACGATGGCGAGCAGATCGCGTGTGGCCGCCTCGTGGATTAGCTTGCCAATATCTTCGGGCACGAAATAAGGATTGGTACGCGGCGGTTTGTTGCCCTTGGCACGCCAGGCCTTGTACGCCTCAATCGGCGCGCCCTTGACGAATTGCAGGGTCTTGGCGCTCGGCTCATCGCCCAGGGCTTGGCCTTGCAAGTGCGAGGCGATGGTGAAAATTTCCAGACCATGCTTGCGCGCCAATTCGACGCGCTCTTTGGCATACGCCTCAGCTCCGGCATCGGTGGCGCAGCGATTCAGGTCGAGTTCCCAACTCGCTTCCTCCCAGCCATCGAAGCCGCTGTCTTGCAGGAACTTGATCCACGGTTCCATCGGCGCATTACCGAACTGCCCGCGCACCAGGCCAATCTGATGATACGATGCCTTGCCGAAACGATGCTGTGCGGTTTGTTTGTAGCCCACGCTTGCCATCCTTTCCGGAAACTCAGGGAAGATCACTGACAACGTGATGACTATATCGCTCCTGACGATGACAACAAGAGATTGCAGAGAAATCTTCGTATAGCCGCGACGCGCAGCGGAGCGGGGTTCACGTTTCGCGCGAAACGCCAAGCCGCGCGGCTAAACGGAAAGCTTCGGCCGCCGCATGTGCCAGTCGGTGGCCCGTTCGTGCATGCGCGCGATGCGCAGCATTTTCTCTTCCTCAAACGGCGCGGCGAGGATTTGCAGACCAATCGGCAGGCCGGCGCTGGTGAATCCGCATGGAATGCTGATGCCGGGCAGACCGGCAAGGTTGGCGCTGATGGTGTAGATGTCAGCCAGATACATCGCCAGCGGATCGGTGCTGCGTTCGCCGATGCGAAAAGCCGGCGTCGGCGAAGTCGGTCCCACCAATGCATCGCAGCGCGCGAACACCTTGGCGAAATCGTCGTGGATCAATCGGCGAACCTTGAGCGCTTTCAGATAATAGGCATCCTTGTAGCCACTGGACAGAGCATAGGTGCCAAGCATGATGCGGCGCTTGACTTCGGCGCCGAAGCCTTCGCCGCGCGAACGGCAAACCATGTCGATCAGATCCGTGTGGCCGGTCGCGCGATGGCCGAAGTGGACGCCGTCATAGCGTGCCAGATTGCTCGATGCCTCCGCCGTGGCCACCAGATAATACGCGGCAACAGCGTACGGACTGTGCGGCAGCGACACTTCCTCGATCTTCGCGCCCAGCCCTTCGTAGACTTTCAGCGCCGCGCGCACGCTCCGCTCCACCTCTGGATCGAGTCCTTTCTCGAAATGCTCGCGGGCGATGCCGAGAGTCAGCGGCGTGAAGGGCTTCTCGACGTTTTGCGCGCAGGCCGGCGCCGGTCGATCAACGCTGGTGCTGTCGCGCGGATCGTGGCCGGCGATCGCATCGAGGAGCAGGGCCGCATCGGTCACGTCATGGCTGAACGGGCCGATTTGATCGAGCGAGCTGGCGAAGGCGACGAGTCCAAAGCGCGACACCCGGCCGTAAGACGGTTTCAGACCGACGATGCCGCACAGACTGGCGGGCTGGCGGATGGAGCCGCCGGTGTCGGAGCCGAGTGCCAACGGTGTCTCGCCGGCGGCGACGGCGGCAGCCGAACCGCCGCTCGAACCGCCGGGGATGCGCTCCAAGTCCCACGGATTGCGCGTGATCTGATAGGCGCTGTTCTCCGTGGACGAACCCATCGCGAACTCGTCCATGTTGGTGCGGCCGATCAGCACGGCATCAGCCTCGCGCAACCGGCTAATGACGTGGGCATCGTAGGGCGGCCGATAGTTTTGCAGCATTTTGCTGCCGCAGGTGGTTGGCAGCCCGCGTGTGCAAAGCACATCCTTGATCGCCACGGGCACGCCAGCCAAGGGACCGAGCGCTTCACCACGCTGACGACGGGCATCGACATTTCGCGCCTGCTGGAGCGCGTCCTCTTCATCGACATGCAGGAATGCGCGCACTTGGGGATCGCGCTGGCGAATGGTCTGTAGGAACTGGTTCGTCAGTTCCTCGGCGGAAATTTCGCGGTGGGACAGGAGAGCCAGCAGTTCGGAGGCGGTGCGATCGAGCATAAAAAATCCGAAATCTTAAATCCGAAATCCGAAAGAAATCCGAAATCCGAAGTACCAAATCCGAAAGAAATTCAAAATCTGAAATCGCAAATTCAAACGGTTGTTTGAGATTTCGGATTTAAGATTTCGGATTTCTTTCGGATTTCGGATTTAAGATTTCGGATTTCAGTCAAGCACGGCCGGAACGCTGTAGAAATCGCCCCGGCGTTGAGGCGCATTGGCCAGGGCGTCGGCGACGGGCAGAGAAGCCGATGGCTCATCGTCGCGGAAGACATTCTGCACTGCCAGTGCGTGCGCCATCGGCTCGATGCCATCCGTGTTGACCTGCTTCAACTGATCGACGTAGTCCACAATGGCGCTCAACTGCCGGGTCATCGTCTCCAGTTCCGCATCGGTCAACTGCAAGCGCGCCAGATGTGCAACCCACTGGACTTCCTGGGCCGTCAGCGACATGGAAACCTCTATCCGCTATCCGCTATCCGCCGTCCGCTATCCGCCGAAGACAAAAGCGGATAGCGGATAGCGGATAGCGGTAATTACAGATTGGTCGGCATCTGGAATGGTCGGCGACGCTGCGGGCGCTGGATACGGCCGCTGCGGATGCACTGCACGCAGACGCGCATGCGTTTCACGGAGCCGCCGACCTGGCACTGGATACTCTGCAAATTAGGGTTGAAGGCGCGCCGGCTGATGCCCGTAACCTTGCGGCCGACACCGCCGAGGTACTTGGCCTTGCCGCGATGGGAATAGTGATTGCCCATCGTCGGCTTTTTGCCGCACACCTCACATTGCATGCCCATGATCGATCTCCCATCCTCGTTCCAGCATCATGAGGAAAACGCTAGTATAGCGAGGCGTCGCCATCTGGCAAGGCGTTACATCTCGTCGAGTGTCCCTCTGGATTTTGGCGAACGGCCGGCGTCAGCCGGCTGGTCCAGGCTCCAGCCGGCTGACGCCGGCCGTTCGCCTGTCGCTTCCGCGAGCAACTTCGAGAAGGAAGGACTTTGTTTCCCAAAGAGACATTTCGGAGAAAAACGAACTTTTTTCTGAAATATGCGCTTGACGCGCGACGAAGCAGGTTCGACAATCAAACAAGCAGTAGTTTCCATTCATCTCTTTCTTGGATTGGCGACTCCTGCCAGGGGAAGGCGCAATCTTCGCCTGAGCGTCCGGTGGAGAAGCCGTTCGGCATCCCGGTCCTTCAAGCGATCTTATCAGGAGTTGTCATGCTTTCACTGTCTCGCCTCACGCGAGTAGGGTACGTACTTGGTCTATCCTTCTTTCTCTCGCTGCTGCTGTGGCCCACAACTTCCAAGGGGCAAGTGCACGTCATGCGCGGTTCCATGCCTCTCCCGCCGATGATGTTGCCGATAAATAATGGGCTGACTGACTCAACAGGCAGTTTCAATGGTATGGGTGGAGGCATGGGCGGCGGTGGGATGATGGGTGGAGGTATGGGCGGTGGGATGATGGGTGGAGGTATGGGCGGTGGCATGGGCATGATGGGCGGCGGTATGGGAATGATGGGCGGCGGCATGGGCATGATGGGCGGCGGTATGGGAATGATGGGCGGCGGCATGTCCATGATGGGTGGCATGGGTATGGGCGGCATGTCCATGATGGGTGGTATGGGTATGGGCGGCATGTCCATGATGGGTGGTATGGGCGGCATGTCCATGATGGGTGGCATGGGTGGTATGTCCATGATGGGTGGCATGGGCATGCGCGGCGGCATGATGGGCATGGGCGGCATGGGCGGCATGGGCGGCATGATGATGGGTGGCATGGGCATGGGCGGCATGGGCGGTATGGGCATGGGCGGATTCGCCGGCAAGGGCATGGGCGGATTCAACGGCCGAAAAGCTTTCTAAAACTTTTGTCGCCAGAAGATCAACGGGGTTCGCGGTCTCTCGATCGCGGATCCCGTTGTTTTTTTGAATGAGAGAATCCCTCACCCTCTTCTCGAATTCATGTCTTCAAGGAAACTCCCCCAGAAATACACGCGGCCGCGCTTTGGTGTGTGAGCAGGCTGACACGCGAACTTTTTTTTGAAAATCACTTGACGCGAGGCTTGACGAAATCGAGAATTATTCGTAGCAGAGGCCGTCTCTTCAGAATCCCTGGGGGTGGCGACTCCTGCCGGGGGAGATCTATATGGTGCCGAGCCTTGATGGATGGAACGCCATCCTTCGGGACTCAATGGGAATCCTTTAGGGGAGTCGTCATGTTTTCCTTCACCCGCATTGCGAAGATTGGTTACATTCTCGCCCTATGTCTGACCGTCTGCTTTCTGGTTCGTCCCAGTTCGTCGAAGGCGCAGCACTTCCGCGGTGCCATGCCTGGCCCCTCGTTAGCGCTGCCGATGAACAACATGGTTACCGACAGCACGGGTGGCGCTATGAGCATGGGCATGATGGGAGGCATGGGCGGCGGCATGATGGGCATGGGAGGCATGGGCGGCATGATGGGTATGGGCGGTGGCATGATGGGAATGGGTGGCGGCATGATGGGCATGCGAGGCGGCATGATGGGCATGGGCGGCATGATGATGGGCGGCATGGGCATGGGCGGCGGCATGATGATGGGCGGCGGTATGATGATGGGTGGCGGCATGATGATGGGCGGCATGGGGATGATGGGCATGGGTGGAATGTCCATGATGGGCATGGGCGGCATGTCCATGATGGGTGGTATGTCGATGATGGGTATGGGCGGTATGTCCATGATGGGCGGCATGATGGGCGGCATGATGGGCATGCGTGGCGGCATGATGGGTATGGGGGGCTTTGGCGGCATGATGGGCATGGGCGGCATGATGATGGGCGGTATGGGCATGGGTGGCTTTGCCGGAAAAGGCATGGGCGGATTCAACGGCAAAAAGGCTCTGTAGAGGCACGAAACCAATGAGCCGCTTGCGGCTTAGCGTGTCCTAACGCTAAGCCGCAAGCGGCATTTTTTTACAACCGCTCCCTCACGACACCAGCTGGAAGAACAATTCCTCAAGGTCGTTCTGCTGATAGCGTTCGCGCAATTCCGCCAGCGTCCCGCAGCCCTGCACTCGCCCTCGGCTGACAATGGCCACTCGGTCGCATAACCGCTCCACCTCGCGCATGATGTGAGTCGAAAACAGGATGCACTTGCCCATCGCCCGCAGTTGCTGGATGGCTTCTAAAACGGCTCGGCCAACCAGCACATCAAGGCCGGCGGTCGGCTCATCGAAAATCAGCACCGGCGGATCGTGGATGATGGCGCGCGCGATCGATACTTTTTGTCGCATGCCGGTACTCATTTTCGCGCCAAGAAGATCGCGGAAATCGTTCATGCGCAGGGTGCTGAACACGATTTCCAACCGTTCGCGCAGATGTTCCTCGCTCATGCCATAAAGCCGGCCGAAGTATTCGACCATTTCGCGGGCGGACATGCGATCGTAAATGGCGGTATTGGCCGACATGAAGCCAATGTGTTGTCGCACCAGAGCCGGCTGCGTGGCCACGTCGTAGCCGGCCACCCGCGCCAGTCCGCCGGTCGGCCGTAGTACCGTACAGAGGATACGCATGGTGGTGGTTTTGCCGGCACCGTTGGGACCAAGGAGGCCGAAGATTTCGCCCGGCCGCGCCTCGAAACTGACGCCATCGACGGCATGCACGAGGCCGCGACGCAAGTCCCGGAACGACTTCATGAGGTTCTCGACCTGGATCATTACGGTCCTCGGTTTGGGACTCTCAGCTTGATGCCGGACAGGACAAGCATAGGTTATGTGGGAACGATAGGGACTCGCCCGCCATTCCTCGGCTGGTATCCATCCGTCGATTATACGGCTCGTTGGCTCGGTTGCCTTTAAGGAGAAACCATTATGAAAACCTCTCACTGCGGAGCGCTTTTACTTCTCATTCTGCCCCTGATGACGCTCGGCTGCGCCAACAACAGCGCACCACCGTCACCACCCGTGGATAAAGAAGCCAAGATCCAGGCTGGATTGGATAAACTCGATCCCGACGATCGCAAACAGGCCAAGGAACAGAAGTTCTGCGCCGTCGAGACGAAAAATCGTCTCGGTTCGATGGGCAAACCGATCAAGGTGATGCTCACCAAGGAGGATGCCGTGTTCGTCTGCTGCGAGCATTGCGAGGAGGCGGCGCGCAAAAACCCGAAAAAAACGCTGGCACAAGTCGAGGAATTTGGAATCCAGTCGGAGTTGGATCAACTCGATCCGGCCGACCGCAAACTGGCCGTGGAGCAAAAGTTTTGCGCCGTTCAGACAGATGGACGGCTCGGCTCGATGGGCAAGCCGGTCAAGGTGATGATTAAGGATCAGCCGGTGTTCTTGTGCTGCGGGCACTGCGAGAAGTCAGCGCGAAAAGATCCCGACAAGACGCTGGCCGCCGTGAAAAAACTCAAGTCCGCCAACGCAGAGACGAAAGCAAAGTGACGACTTCGATCGGCCCGGAGCGCGAACGATGGGTTCCCTTACCCAATCGCTAGCGCTCCGGGCTGATCCTGCCGTGCCTCATCCAGATATTCGTAAAACACATTGCGCTGCCGCGGAACATAGCCAGCCTCGCGGATGGCGCTCTTGATCTGCTCCAGCGTCAGGTAATGCACGGTGCCGGCCGAGGCGACGACGTTTTCCTCGATCATCAAGCTGCCCATGTCATTGGCCCCGAAGAACAATGCCAGCTGGCCAATCTTCAAACCTTGCGTCACCCACGACGATTGAATGTTGGGAATGTTGTCGAGATAGAGCCGGGCAATCGCCTGCGTTTTGAGATACTCGTAGGCACCGACGGGCGGCACGTCGGCCATGGCCGTGTGTTCCGGTTGGAACGTCCAGCAGATAAAGGCGGTGAAACCGCCGGTTTCGTCCTGCAACCGGCGCAGACGCTCCAGGGTCTCGATGCGCTCGGCCAGCGTCTCAATGTGGCCGAACATCATCGTGCAGGTCGATTTGCCGCCCAGTTCATGCCAAACGCGATGCACGTCGAGCCATTCGTCGGTCAGACACTTGTTGACGGTCATGGCCTTGCGAACGCGATCGACGAGGATTTCGCCACCGCCGCCCGGCAGACTGCCGAGACCCGCCTCCTTGAGACGGCGTAACACTTCCCGCAGCGGCAGCTTGTTGATCTTGTGGAAATGCCAAATCTCCGGCGGACTGAAAGCGTGCAAGTTGAACTTCGGATAGCGTGTCTTCAAATCGCGCAACAGATCCTCGTACCACTCCAATTTCAGGCTCGGATGCATGCCGCCTTGCATAAGCGTTTGATCGCCGCCCAGCGCAATGGTTTCCTCGATTTTCTGGTAAATCTCCTCGCGCGGTAGGACGTAGGCGTCGGCATCACCGCTTTTGCGATAGAACGCGCAAAAGTCGCAGACGGCGGCGCAAATGTTTGTGTAGTTGATATTGCGGTCGATGTTGTACGTGCGATACGGCTCCGGATGCAGCCGGCGACACACGGCATCGGCGGCACGTCCCAGCGCCGGCAGATCGCGGCAATCGAACAGGGCCACGCCTTCATCGAATGTCAAGCGCTCGCCATCAACGGCTTTCCGCAAAATGCGCGGGATGGTAGTAGTCAAGATTCACTCCTCGCCGTGCCAGTCCGAGTTCACAAGCCAGCATGTAATAGTGATGCAACCCGGCCTGCTCGCGCGGCCCCAGATCAAAATGCAGAATGTTCGATAAATAGCGGCGACAAAAGCCGGCGTCGAGTCCCAGACGCGGCGCTTCCGCGTGAGCGATGGGACCAGCGCGGTCTAGCCCGCGTTGCTTCGCTTGATGTAGCGCCTCCTCCACGCCATGCAAATCGACGCCCTCGCGCACCGCCCACACGGCATAGACAAACGGCAAGCCCGTCCAGTCAAACCATTCCTGACCGAGATCGAAAGCGTGAGCGAAACCGGGCAAACAGGCTCGCATGGCGCGATCGCCAATCAGCAGCACAGCGTCGGCGTCCACGTCCTCCGCCGCGCGATCCAGGGGCAGCGATACCACTTCAGCCGACACGCTATAACGCTTGCCAAGTAGAATCTGCGTCAGCGCGGCGCTGGTGCGCGAGCCGGCATCAAGGGCGACACGGCGAATGTCCGCCCACGGAACCCGGCTGAACAGCGTCACACTTAGCACCGGCCCGCGCGAGGCAATGGCGATGTTCGGCACCACCGAGTAACGGCCGGCCCGAAAATACTCGATGACGGGGATGAGGGCCACATCGAGCTTACCGTCCGCCAGTAGATCGGCCAAACGACTCGGCACCTCAAGGCTTAATTCCACTTGCGACGTCAGTCGCTCCAGGTCGCAAATGAGCGGCTTGGTATTCAGGTAATTCACCGCACCGACGCGAATGGGATGCTCCATGACCGTATCTCCTCGGCCTTCACACGCTGTCTGCTGTGTCAGCCGCATTATAGGGCGAGTTTCGCTTTTTCAAAGCGCTCTGAAATCTCGTGCAACGGGCTATCGACTCATCCCAATAACCGCGAAGGCCACGGCGAGACAACCGCGAATCAGCCGTACTCTTCCCTCCGGTCGCGGTAACGCACAACGCACCGGCATTATTCTTGCTAGAATAGTAGGAACTGATTGACCATCGATCTCTAATACGGGTGGCACCGTCATGTTTTACGCCGGCTGCTTTCTGATCGCCAAGCCCGTCCTCCAGGACCCCAATTTCAAGCAAACGGTGGTCTTCCTTTTGGCCCACAACGCCGAAGGCGCGTTCGGTCTGATCGTCAATCGTCTGGCCGAGGCGGAAGGACTGCCCTGGCCGCTGTTTGTCGGCGGTCCCTGTCCGTCGCCGGGCCTTATCATGCTGCACGGCCATCCCGAATGGGCGGAGCCGCCGGCCGACGCGCCGGAAGCGGAAAAGGAACATGAAGTCGCTCCCGGCATCTACTCCGGAGACGCGGCTTGCCTGGACCGCGCCACGCAGAGCGAAGACGACACCATGACACGCTTCCGCGTGTTCAGCGGCTACGCCGGCTGGGGCGGTGGACAGCTGGAAAGCGAACTGGTGGCCGGCGGTTGGTTCGTGGCCCCGGCCACGGGTGCCCTTTTGTTTGATACGCCGATTGAGGAATTGTGGGATCGGCTCGTCCCGCCGCGCATCCCGCAGCCAAGCATCAACTGACGCGCTCGGCTACAATAAAGAAAAACCTTTCACCACGGAAAGCACGGAAAACACGGAAAAAATACAAAGAAGACAAGATAAGAAATGGTGCATTACGACAATTATATTGGCATCCGTAGTTGTGTTATTGTTTTTGTATTTTTCCGTGTTTTCCGTGCTTTCCGTGGTGAAAGGTTTTTGAGCGCTGGCGCATCTGAAATGGCGACCGGTGGTCGTGCCGCGATGGGAGGTTGACGAGCGGACAATCGCAGGCTTGCTTCCTCGAATGCAGCAGGTACGATGAATAGCATAGCTCGCGATGCCCGCCATCCGCCCGCCTTGCCTCGGGGATCTCCATGACTGAAGCAGCACAGCAAGAAAAGACCGGTCTCGGCAATTACTTCGTCGCCAATTACCCGCCGTTCTCCTTTTGGAAACCCACTCACCTGCCCGCCGCGCACGCAGCTCTGAACGCGACGCCTGAACCGGGTACGCCGCTGGGATTGTATTTGCACATTCCGTTTTGTCGCAAACGCTGCAAATTCTGCTATTTTCGCGTCTACACCGACAAGAACGCCCGTGATGTCGAAACCTACATCGATGCCCTGGTCAAGGAAGTCTCTCTCTACAGCCGGGTGCCGCTCATCGGCGGCCGGCCACTCAACTACGTCTATTTTGGCGGCGGCACACCTTCGTATCTGAGCGCGGCGCAGCTACGCAGTCTCATGCAACGACTGCAAGAAGTGCTGCCCTGGACGGGTGCCGAAGAAGTGACATTCGAATGCGAGCCGGGCACGTTGCAGCAGCACAAGCTCGAAGCGCTGCGCGAACTCGGTGTGACGCGGCTGAGCCTCGGCGTCGAGAATTTCGACGCCAAGATTCTCGAATTCAATGGCCGGGCGCATCTCGAAGAGGAGATTCATCGCGCCTACGGTTGGGCGCGCGATCTCGGTTTCGAGCAAATCAACATCGACCTCATCGCCGGCATGGTCGGCGAAAGTTGGGATAACTGGAAGCAGTGTGTGGCCAAGACGCTCGCCCTGTCGCCGGATAGCGTCACCATCTATCAGATGGAACTGCCCTATAACACGACGTTCTCGAAGGAACTGAAGTTGATCGGGCAGGATGAGCCGATGAGCATCGCCGATTGGCCGACGAAACGCGACTGGGTCAGCTACGCCTTCGATACGATGATCGCGGCCGGCTACGAGGTATCGAGCGCGTATACACTGGTCAAGGATCGCAGCCGCACGCATTTCGTCTATCGTGATGCTCTGTGGCATGGGGCCGACATGTTCGGCACCGGCGTCGCTTCGTTCGGCCACGTTCACGGCGTACATTTGCAGAACGTCGATACCTGGGAGCAATACGTTGAAATGCTCCAGCGCGATGAATTGCCGCTGGGCCGAGCGCTGCCGGTCGAGCCGCGTTACCGCCTCATCCGCGAGATGATCTTGCAATTCAAAACCGGACGGCTGGAAAAAGGCTACTTCCAACGCAAGTTCGGAGCGGATATTCTGGACACCTTCAAGGATGGCTTCGCGCAGCTAGAGCGGGACGGCTTCCTGACACGCACGGCCGATGGAGTTGAGTTGACGCGCGATGGGCTATTGCAGGCGGATCGTCTGTTGCCGGTGTTCTTCGATCCCCAACATCGCGGCACACGCTACACTTGAGTGAAAAAAGATCTAACCACAGAGGCACAGAGAAGAGGAAAGCAAGGAAGAATGAAGGAGAAAATTCACGCTCGTTGAGCGGAATCGCCATTATGATTCTTCTCCTTCTATCTTCAGTCTTCTCTGTGTCTCTGTGCCTCTGTGGTTAGTTTCTGGAGTGTACCATGCCCGATGAACGCACTTTCTTGATGGGCAAGTTCCCGGCCGTCCTGCCGGGCGGCTTGCGCTACGCGCGCAATCATATGTGGTGCCGTCCCGACGGAGGCCGCGGACGCTTTGGTTTCACGTCCTACGCCATCCGGCTAATGCAGGATGTGTATTTTCTCGACTGGCAGGTGAACGCCGGCGATCGTATCGAGTTGCTTCAGCAGATCGGCCACATTGAAACCTCCAAGGCCGTCTCGGACCTGTTCGCACCCTTGGCCGGGACCATCGTTGCGTTCAACCCGGAGTTACTGAAAGATCCTTCGGGGATCAACGTGGATGGATACGGGGCCGGCTGGCTTTTTGACATGGAATGCGCCGGTGAGACGCTGTGGAGCGTGGAAGAATACGAACAATTTCTATCGGACAATTGGGAAAAAACCCAACGTCTGATCAAGGGCAAGATCAACACTGAGGAATGAGTTGCCATCATGAGCCGCCAACGCTTGACGGTCGTTCTGTCGCAGTCGCAGGGCAAAAACCCCACGCGCCGCGCCCTGGAAGAGAGCATCGTGGCCGCGCTCATCATGGAGCCGGGACTCGATGTGTCCATCGTGCCCTATCTGTACGATCTCGATAAGGAACACACCGGCCGGATGTTTCTCGAATCGATCCAGGGCGACATGGTAGTACTGGCGTGGATGTTTCCGCGTGCCGCCTTCTGGCTGCTCGATCGCGACGGCATCAAAGGGCTTTACGGCGAAAACAAGATCACCGCGCCGGCGGAAATCGATGAAGACGAGGAAGGTGGCGAACCGGAACCGCCCAAGGGCATTGGTGCCGTCGATGTCCCGGATCGGCATATCTACTGTTTGGATCTGCGCGATCACAATAATTACGAAACCTATGTGGCGGAAGTGCGCCGCATTGCGGCCGAGTGCCGCGAACGGCGTGAGGCGCAGCTGAAGACCTGGGTGCAAGGCAATCCGACCGTGGTACAACTGGGCCGTTATCTCCGCGACGAAGAGCCGGCGAAACCACAGCCGGCGTTTCCGTCCGAGCAATTGCTGAAGCAGCCGGATCGCCGTTGGTATCCGGTGATTGATTACAGTCGCTGCACGAATTGCATGGAGTGCCTCGATTTCTGTCTGTTCGGCGTCTACGGCGTGGACAAGCTCGATCGTCTGCTTGTCGAGAATCAGGACAACTGCAAACGCGGTTGTCCGGCGTGCAGCCGCGTTTGTCCGGAGCAGGCCATCATGTTTCCCGATTACAAGACGCCGGCCATCGCCGGCGCGCCGGTCGGCAACATCAGTGGATTGAAGATCGACCTGAGCAAGCTATTCGGCGGCGGCGATGCGTTGGCCATCGCCGCGCAGGAGCGCGACCGTGAATTGGTGGCCGACGGTCGGGGAGCCGTTGGGATGCTGGTGGGTATTCCCAAACGGCAGGCCGAGAAGCCGCAAGAGCCGAAGGACGATCTCGATAAGCTGATGGACGCGCTGGATGATTTGGAGATTTAAGTCTCTCGTTCACCGAATGTGTCGGCGGGAGGAAACATCCCAAACAGTTCTTCTGCCTGGCGGATAAGTAGCCGACGCGGATGATTGAACTGGAGAGCGAATATAGTCCCACGCCCGATCGCCGTTAAGCCGATGATTCGATAGCCGTCCCAACGGAAATGCTCAAGCCAGCAATCGATACGCGGGTTAAACAGCCGCACCTCTACATTGGAATCGGGGTCGGCCGTCTCTATTCGATCCGCCTTATGGAGATTACAGTTTGGACAAGCCAGAGCCAAATTGTCCAGATCATCCGCCCCACCCCGCGAAGCGGGAAGGGTGTGTTCGATGTGAAAGGTTGCTCCTTGAAGTGACTGGTGCATCCGGCAATATTCGCACCTTTGTCCGGCACGAGCTTTCACCAGCCTGACAGTCTCTGTCCATGTCATGTGGGGTTCCGTCCCAACAAGTGAAGCGCCTTGGCACGCAGAAGCGAGATACTTTCGCTCATCTCAACCAACGCTTCCAGATCCTCACGCTCGGTTTCGGTCAGTAGGCCGTTCGTGTTACGATCCATAAGTTTCTGTAAACGCCGATCAGTCTTCGACGGAAGGCGAAGAGCGGCGATAGCTTCAACAAGTTCGAGAGGGGCTTGGATGAGACTCATCGCGAACACCGCTCCTTCTCGTTTTAACGGTTTGTGATTTATAGGCCCAACCTGGGTATTATACCCAGCAGGCCGGGGGAGCCAAAGTACAAACTTGGTAAGCTGAGGGGTGTAGCGGTATGGGTATTTGCCGGAAATGAGTGCGGCTACTGTCTTGGGAGAGACTCCGGCTGATGAACCACGCTGATATGAGTCGTCTGGAAACGGCCTACCAAACCGCCCTCGCCGCCCTCCTCGCCGAACGCACGTCCGAAGGCCATTGGGTTGGCGAACTGTCTACCTCCGCATTGTCCACCGCCACCACCGTTAGCGCCTTGGCTCTGGTCCAGAAAGCGACCAAGGCACACGGTTCGTTCGATACCCTTATCGCCGGCGGGTTGAACTGGCTCGCCATGAACCAAAATGCCGATGGCGGCTGGGGCGATACGGTCAAGAGTTTCAGTAACATTTCGACAACCATGCTTTGCCGCGCCGCGTTTCATCTGACCGCATCGGCTGCGGCACACGATGCCACGCTGCGGCGTTGCGAGGAATGGTTGCATGCCCATCACGGCAAGACGCCGGAGGAATTGGCGGAAGCGGTGCGCGCACGCTATGGCAAGGACCGCACTTTCTCCGTGCCGATTCTGATGACGAGCGCGCTGGCCGGACTTGTTTCATGGCGTGAAGTGCCATCGCTGCCGTTCGAGTTGGCGTGCTTTCCGCAATCGTGGTTTCGCTTCCTGCGCATCCCCGTGGTCAGTTATGCTCTGCCGGCGCTCATCGCGATTGGGCAAGCGGTGTATCATCATCGGCCACCGTGGAATCCATTGACGCGCTTCGGACGGCGCATGGCGATCGGCAAGAGTTTGCGGGTATTGCAGAAGATTCAGCCATCCAGCGGCGGCTTTCTCGAAGCCGCGCCTCTGACCAGCTTTGTCACGATGGGGCTGGCGAGCATTGGCCGTGCCGATCATCCGGTTGTGGGCAAATGTGTCGAGTTTTTGGTCAACTCCGTGCGGCCCGATGGCAGTTGGCCGATTGATACGAACCTGGCGACGTGGGTGACGACGCTGTCCATTAACGCGCTGGCGACGGCGGGCGAGTTGGAGCAGCTTGATCGCTGGTCGTCGGTGGAGGAGTGGCTTCAGAAACAGCAGTTCAGCGACCGGCACCCCTATACGGGAGCGGCTCCTGGAGGATGGGCGTGGACACCGTTGCCGGGGGGAGTACCAGATGCGGATGACACGCCAGGAGCGATCCTTGCGCTGTCCCATTCACCTCTTTGGCATCGGTGGGGGCACGCTCGCAATTGGTTGCTCGGTTTGCAGAACGGAGATGGCGGTTGGCCTACTTTCTGTCGCGGCTGGGGAAGACTGCCGTTTGATCGCAGCGGGACCGACCTGACTGCCCATGCCATTCGAGCTTTCTGGCGGCTTGGTGGAAACAACCGAGCCGCCTTCGAGCAACTTTACGGGAAGGCCGTCTCTCGTGGTTTCGCCTACCTTGCTCGTTCCCAGCGTGTCGATGGCTCTTGGCTTCCCTTGTGGTTTGGCAATCAACATGCCCCCGATGACGAGAATCCCACCTACGGCACCGCCCGCGTGCTGGCCGCTTACCGCGATTTGGAAATGATGGACAGTGAACCCGCGCAGCGTGGTATCGGCTGGCTGCTCGCCGTGCAGAATGCCGACGGTGGTTGGGGCGGGGCAGCAAACACGCCATCGAGCATCGAAGAAACCGCCCTGGCGGTGGAAGTGCTGCTCGATGCCGGGCCGCAAGCGAAGGCGGCTGTTGAACGAGGGCTGGTCTGGTTGGTCGCGCGAATCGAAGCGGGCGGGTTGCAACAACCGACGCCGATTGGCTTCTACTTCGCCAAACTGTGGTATTTCGAGAAGCTGTATCCGATCATTTTCAGCGTGGCCGCCCTCGGCCGAGCGCGTCGCTAACCAGAGGATCGGGCGCGAATAAGGCGACGGCACGCTTCGTCTATCTCAAACGGGACAACGGGCTGGCGGCTCTATCATCTGGATTTAATGATCCTGGCTCTGGTTTTTCACGCCGTTATCCCCGATAATCTTCCTGGGACCGCCCGCGCGAAACTCTCCCACCGCGATTTGTTGACTCACCCCGACCGGCTCTCCTGAGGACTCACTGTGGCCATCGCTACCGAACCCCAGGCCGAGAAAAAAGACAAACGGCCCAGCACCGCCCATCTCAAGCTCGTACCGGAGACGCGCGAGATGCGCGATCGCGTGCGCGCCGAGGCGGCCCGCGTTGGCCAGACGCTCGACCGCGCCCGGCCATTGGCCAAACCAGATTTGCAGAAGATGAGCGAGGATTTGCTGCGCGGCATGGGCCTGGGCGAGCAATATCTCGGCTTCGCGATGGTGTGTATCGCCAACGAGTTTTGGCGCGAACAGGTGCAGGCCACCGATTTTAAGCGCCGCCTGCTGCTGCTGCCTCACTGTCTGAAGCACGCCGAAGGCTGTCCAGCCGATTACGATGAATTCGGTCTGGATTGTCGCAAATGCGGAGCCTGCTCCGTCGCCGACTTCAAGACCAAGGCGGAGGATCTCGGCTACAAGGTGCTTGTCTCCGAAGGGACGCCCATTGTCCTCAAAATCATCGTCAGCGGTCACGTCGATGCAATCGTCGGCGTCGCTTGCCTGAACGTGCTGGAAAAGGCCATCGATAAGATTTTGCTGGCCGGCATTCCCTGCGTGGCCGCACCGCTTCTGTCGAGCAATTGCAAAAGCACCTCGGTCGATGACGATTGGGTTTCGCAGCTAATCGAGTTGAAGACGCCGCCGCCGGCGACACGGACGAAAACATTCGTGCATCTGTTACGCCTGGCGCATCAGATATGTGAGGAGCCGGAATTGAGTCGCTTGGCTCCGCGCATCCGCAGTTCCGCTCCCCTCTCCCCTGTACTCGGGGGAGAGGGGTTGGGGGTGAGGGGGGAGAGTTTCCCCCTCACCCCCAACCCCTCT
>Ga0134126_10001793_pt1 | contig 27231 bp, 28 predicted proteins | sample KB31752_FD_96881 | JGI IMG/M metagenome (GOLD analysis project Ga0134126, IMG submission 96881) | Terrestrial soil microbial communities with excess Nitrogen fertilizer from Kellogg Biological Station, Michigan, USA - KB3-175-2 | ecosystem: Environmental > Terrestrial > Soil > Unclassified ... | reverse complement strand
GGAGGGCCGCGAGATGGCGTTCGCCGACGATCCCGAGGGGATGCGCGAAGCGGCGCTGCGCTTCAAGCGCGACGAGGCGGAGCGGCGGCGCATCGCCGAGGCCGGCTGGCGCAAGGCGCATGCGGCTTTCAATGAGCGCTGGGTCGCCGCCTTCATCGAGGAGGCGCTGTTTCGGCGGCCGTGGTCGCGTGTCTACGCTTGGCCGACGGCGCTGTGGTGAGCGCGCCCCGCATCGCCGTCGTGTTGCCTTCGCGCGAGACGTTCACGTTGAAGCACTCCGGCGCGGTGGCGCTGTGCGGGCGCGATTTCGCCCGCTTCAGCCGTTTCGCCGGGCGCATCGACATCCTCGGCGCCGGGCCGTGCGAATATGAGGATGTGCCGTACAAGCGGCTCACGGACTGGCGGCGCTGGTGGCGGCGCGACCGCGACGCCTATGCGCAGGCCGTCGCCGAGGTGACGGCGGATCATGCGCTGATCGAAGTGCAGAACCGGCCGCACATGGTGGCGAAGCTGCGCCGCCGGCTGCCGAAGGCCAAGCTCGCCCTGCACCTGCACAACGATCCGCAGCAGATGCAGGGTTCGCGCACCCCCGCCGAGCGCGCGCGGCTCATGCAGACCTGCGAGGCGGTTTATTGCGTGAGCGCATTCATCCGCGACCGATTCCTGGCTGGCGTTGCCGACCCCGGCGGCAAGGTGGTCGTCATCGCCAATGGCGCGCCGCTGCCGGCGCTCGCCGGCGAGAAGGCGCCGATCATCGCCTATACCGGCCGGCTGATCGCGGCCAAGGGCGCAGCGGAACTCATCCGCGCCTTCGCGGCGGCCGATCTGGCGGGCTGGCGGCTGGTGCTCGCCGGCGGCGATCCCGAGCGGCTGCTGCACCGGCTCGCGCCGCTGCCCGAGGGCGTCGAATGGCTCGGGCAGGTCTCGCACGCGCAAGCGATGGCGCTGCTCGCGCAAGCGGAGATCGCCGCCACGCCGTCGGTCTGGGACGAGCCGTTCGCGCGCGCGGCTGTCGAGGCGATGGCGCATGGCGCGGCGCTCATCGCCAGTCGGCGCGGCGCGCTGCCGGAGGTCTGTGGCGAGGCGGCGCTCTATGTCGAACCGGCGGACATAGCGGACTTCGCGCAGGCGCTGCGACGGCTGGCGCAGGATGAAGGCTTGCGCCGTGGCCTGCAGCAAGCAGGAAGGGCGCGGGCGGCGGCGATGTTCGAGATCGGCGGCGCGACGGCGCGGCTCGATGCGGCGCGGGCGCGGCTGCTCGGCGAGGCTTAAGCGGCTTGTTCGCCGCGGTCGGCCATGTTACGCGGTGCGGGCGAGCCTTAAGCGGGGTATAGCGCAGCCCGGTAGCGCGGAAGTTTTGGGAACTTCAGGTCGCAGGTTCGAATCCTGCTGCCCCGACCAACTTAGCTAATTGATTTTGCTTGATTTTCGCCCAGGGCGTTGCGGCGAAACGGGAGTCGTCTTCCAGAAAATCAGAACATATCTCTTGACGCTTACGCCGTTTCCGAAGATATTGGCTATATTGGTTGCCATGCGTTCAGGAGGCACAGTTTCTCTTGAACGAACAAAACATGAACATTGATTGCCGCACGCCGCCGGAAGCCAGCCTCCCGGAGTGTCGCGGCAGCCGAGCGGCTGTGCTTTCCTCCCGCAGGACGAGGCGTAACCTTTGCCAACCCTGACCGGCGTCCATCTGCTGCCCGCTACGGGCGAATTCACCTATGACACAATCGCCTTTCTCGGCCAGCGCACGACAGAGCCGGGCCTGACGGCGATCAATGCCTACGCTGGCGGCGGCGCGACGACGGATTGTGCGATCGCGCTCAACCAGCTTCAAGCGCAGCATCCCGAATGCGCCACCGTCTCGCTGGTTTGCGCCTGGTTTTGCGACGGGCTGACGGCGGGGGCGTGCAACGTCTATCCGACGACGACTTATATCGGCGGCGCGTTCCAGCAGGCCAGCGGCGGCGCCGACGTCTGGCGTTGTTCGTCGCTGACGCAGACGAGCCCCGGCCTGATTCCGATGGCGACCGCCAGCGACGGAACCTTCGTTTATGCCGGCACGCCGAGCGACGCCTCGATCGTGCGCTGCCTGCGCGATCTGAAGACGCGCGGCTTCAAGGTGGTGTTCTATCCGTTCCTACTGATGACGGCGGCGGGGCTGCCGTGGCGCGGCGAAATCAGCTATGCGCCGGATCTCTCCAGCGCCGCGACGGCGGCGGTCGAGGCTTTTCTCGGGCCGGCGACGGCCGCTGAGTTCACCCGCGACGCCGTCAATCTGACGGTCGCTTATGCGGGCTCGGCGACGGATTGGAGCTATCGCCGCATGATCCTTCACTACGCCCATCTCTGCGTGGTGGCGGGCGGCGTCGATTTGTTCGTCCTCGGCTCGGAGTTGCGCGGGCTGGAGACCATTCGCGGCCCGGCCTGGACCAGGGCCGGGACCACCGACGGCGCCGGCCATGCGATCTGGGACTATCCCTTCGTCGCCGGGCTCGCCCAGCTTGCCAGCGATGTGCGCGGCGTGTTCGATGCGGCGGGGCTGGCGCGCAGCCTTGCGACGCTTACCAACCTCATCGCCTATTCCGCCGACTGGTCGTCGTGGATGGGCTATCAGCATGCCGGCGAGAATGGGCAATGGCCGCATCTCGACAGCCTCTATGCGTCGTCGGCGATCGACTACGTCTCGTTCGACAATTACTTGCCGCTGTCCGATTGGACGACAGGAACCGGCGGCCTCGACGCCGCCAACTGGCAGGCGCCGCCGCCGCCGAGCTGGCCGACGGCCTCGCCCTCGACGCGTGGCTTCGGCCTCGGCGGAGCGCCGACGATCGACTCGATCGCCTATCTGCAAGCCAATATCGAGGGCGGCGAGAAGTTCGACTGGTATTACGCCGACGCTGCCAACGCCGGCGCCGCCGACGATCCCAAGGGCTCCGGGCTTATCGTCTCCGCCCCGCAGGGCGACCGGGCGACGCAGACGCGCCAACCCTATGCGGCGGGACAGCAGATCCTGGCCAACAAACAATTGCGCTGGTGGTGGAGCCATCCGCATTATGCAATCTACGACGCCGGGTCCGGCTGGACGGCGCAGGGAGCGCAGACGCCCTGGGCGCCGCAATCCAAGCCGCTGCTGTTCCTCGAATACGGCATCCCCTCGGTCGACAAGGGGACCAATCAACCGAACCTGTTCTATTCGCCCTCGTCGAACGCCAGCGGCACGCCTTATTGGTCGATCTGGTCGAGCGCCGCGGGCGGCGGGCTGAAGCCGCTGCGCGACGACACGATCTCGGAAATGGCGCTCGACGCGATCTATTCCTATTGGCAGGCCAACAACGCCAGCGTCGGCGGCGTGGCGATGATCCAGTGGGCGTTCTCGTGCGTCTGGAACTGGGATGCGCGGCCATTTCCGGCGTTTCCGACACTGTCGAGCGTCTGGGGCGACGCGGCCGACTGGGCTTACGGCGACTGGCAGGGCGCGGGGCGCACGCCGACGCCGCCGGCGGCGGCATCCGGCGATCCCCCGCCCGCAACCTACCCGAGTTTTCCGGCGCTCTCGACGCTTGGCTGGTCGACGCATGTGCGGCCGCGCTTCGCTACCGGAATCGCCGGCCACGTGAGCGGGCGGGAAAGCCGGCGGCCGTTGCGGGCGCTGGCGATCTACGACATCGAGTTGAACTACAACCTGCTGCGCGCCGGCGCCGAGGCGGAATTGCAGGCCGTCGCCGGGTTCTACGGGCAAATGGGCGGGCAGGGCGGCGCGTTCTGGCTTAGCCCGCCGGGCCTGGCGACCGCCGCCGGCCAGCCTCTCGGGACCGGCGACGGCGTCACCACGACCTTCGCGCTGAAGCGCAGCTTCGGCGACTACAGCGAGCCGGTGCAGGCGACCAGCGGCGTTTCGGCGGTCTATCTCAACGGCGCCGAGCAGGGCGCGGGCTGGAGCGTCACGGCGGGCTTCTCTCCGGCGGTCGCCTTCGCCGCGCCGCCGGCGCCGGGCGCGGCGGTCAGCGCCGATTTCGGCGTCCTGTGGCCCTGCCGCTTCGCCGAGGACGTCGCCGATTTGGAAAACTTCATGACGCTGCTCTGGCGTTGGGGAAGCGTGAAATTGCAGACGGTGAGGCCGTGAAACCGATGAACCCTGTTCAGCAGCCGCGCGCGCGCGCCGTCGCCAACGAGCATTTTGCGTGAGCGCCCCCCCCGTTTTTCCGCCGCTCGCCGGCCAGGGCTGGAGCGTACACAAGAAGCCGACGTTCTCGACCATCGTCGCCAGCCACGTCTCTGGGCGCGAGGTGCGCGACGCGCTCTATGCCAACCCGATCTGGCAGTTCGAGCTGACCTTCGATGGCCTCGACGGCACTTCGAGCGGGCAATACGGCGGCCTTGGCGCGTCGAGTCTGCAAAGCCTGATGGGGCTTTACCTGCAATGCCAGGGCCAATACGGATCGTTCCTCTATTACGATCCCAGCGACTATGCCGTTAGCGGGCAGCCGTTCGGGACCGGCGACGGGACAACGACGACCTTCCAACTCGCTCGGACGCTCGGCGGCTTTTCCGAGCCGGTGGCGCAGCCGTTCACCGCCGTCGCGCCGACGCTATTCCAGGTTCAGGGCGCGGCGGCGTATTACGCGCCCAACAATCTCCTCATCTATTCCGGCGACATGACGCAGTCGGCGTGGAGCAAGAGCAACGTCAGTGTCGCGGCCGGCGCCAGCGATCCTCTCGGCGGTACCGACGCGCAGACGATTACGGCAACGGCCGCGAACTCTTTCATCGATCAATTCGTGGCCGCGAGCGGAGCCAACTATGTCTCCTCGGTCTGGGCTCGGCGCAGGACAGGCACTGGCGCAGTGAAACTGTCCGATCCCGCGCATGACGGAACATTGCTGACTATGCCGCTGACATCCTCCTGGCAGCGATTCAGCATCGCGGGACCGCCCTTGTCGGCCCATGCGGCGAGCCTCATCAATTTAGCGACCCCCGGAGACGCGATCGACGTATACGCTCCGCAGGTCGAGCAATCGCTCATCGCGACGCCGGGGCCTTATTTCAAGACGGCGGCGAGCCAATATTTCGGCGCCCCGTGGATCACGGCGGCCGGCGCGCTGGCTGACCCCTCAGCCTACGCCATCGCCAACGGCGCGGTGACCTTCGCAACGGCGCCCGCCAGCGGCGTGGCGCTCGCGTGGACGGGTTATTTCGCCTTCCTGTGCCGCTTCGACGGCGACGATCTCGATTTCGAGCAGTTCATGGCAAGCCTGTGGAAGGCCGACAGCGTGAAGTTTCGCAGCCTGAGGCAACAATGAAAGCGACCACCGCCGCCGTTGTCGCGGCCCTCAACGCCGCGCGCGCCGCGCCCGACGCTGAGATCGCCATCGCCGAGTGCTTCACCTTCACGCTGGCGACGGCGACGACGCTGGCTTGGACCAACGTCGATCTTCCCGTCACCTACAACGGCACGACCTTCTCGGCGACGGGGCCGCTGGTGCAGGGCCTCAAATACAAGGCCAGCGTCGGCCTCGAAGTCGACAAGCAGCAGATCATCATCGCCGCACGGCCGACCGACCTGATTTCCGGCAACCCGGTGCTCAACGCCATTCGCGAGGGCGCCTTCGACGGCGCCACCGTGCAGCGCGACCGCGTGTTTCTCAGCGCAATCGGCGGCGCGGTCATCGGCGGCGTGACGATGTTCCACGGCCGGGTGTCGACCATCGACAGCGTCGGGCGCACGCAGGCGCAGATCACCGTCGCCAGCGATCTCGTGATCCTCGACTACGACATGCCGCGCAATATCTATTCGCCGACCTGCGTGCACACGCTCTACGATTCCGGCTGCGGCGTCATCCGCGGCGCCTATTCGGCGAGCGGGACGGTCGGTGTCGGCTCGACGGCGGGCGCCATCAACACCAGCGTCGCGGCGGCCGGGCACGTGCAGGGCTCGATCCTGTTCACCAGCGGCGTCAACGCCAACGTGCGCGCGACGGTCAAGAGCGTGATCGCCGGCGCGACGCTGGCGCTGATGTATCCGCTGCCGTCGCCGCCGGCGACAGGCGATGCCTTCACCGTCGCCTTCGGCTGCGATCATACGCGCTGCACCTGTCAGGGGCGATTCAACAATCTGGCCAATTTCCGCGGCTTCCCGTTCGTGCCGCCGCCGCAAATTGCCTACTGAGCGCGAACTTCAAACCGCCGCAGGCTTGCCAATGATTGACCTGCCCGAACCGGAGTCCCGCGCGCGCGTCGTCGCCGCAGCCCGTGCCTGGATCGGCACGCCCTATCATCACATGGCCGACCTTCACGGCGTCGGCGTCGATTGCGCGATGCTGCTGGTGCGTGTGTTCTGCGATCTCGGCCTCGTCGCGCCGCTCGATCCGCGCCCCTACACGCGCGACTGGATGCTGCATCGCGGCGACGAACGCTACCTCGGCTTCGTTGTCGCCTCGGCGCGCGAGGTCGAGGCGCCGCAACCCGGCGACGTCATCCTTTTCCGCGTCGGCCGCTGCTACGCCCACGGAGGCATCGTGACCTTGCCCGATCCGCTGACCATCCTGCACGCATTCGCGCCCGCGGCGCGGGTTCTCGAAGAACCCGTCGCGCGCAATGGCCAACTCGCCGGACGGCTCGCCGCCGCCAGGCTGTTCTCGCATTGGGGCGTCTGATATGTCGGCGTTGTTTGGACATTCCCAGGTCGCGACCAAGCCGGACTACACCGGCCTTCAGTTGCAGACAGCGGTAGCGACGCTGCCGATTCCGATCTGCTACGGCCGCCAAAAGCTCGCCCCGAATGTCGTCTTCTACGCCAACTTCCGCACCCAGGACGTCAAGAGCGGCAAGGGCGGCCTGTTCTCGGGCCCGACGACCGGCTACAATTACACCGCCGACATCATCATGGCGCTCTGCGAGGGGCCGATCTCCGGCATCGGCCATGTCTGGCGCGACCAATCGACCTATACGCTCGCCGATCTCGGGCTCAATCTGTTCGAGGGGACGACGCCGCAGACGGTGTGGAGCTATCTGGCGACCTCCTCTCCCAACCAGGCGCTGACCTACCAGGGCACGGCCTATGTCTGCGCCGCCAATTATCAGCTTGGCAGCGCCGCCGACGTCGGCAACCACAATTTCGAGATCATCGGCATTCTCGCCGGCACCGGGATCAACGGCGTCGACGCCGACCCCGCGCAGGTGATTTACGATTTCCTCACCAACGCCCAATATGGCGCCGGCTTCGACGCCGGCGCGATTGACCTGACGACGCTCTACGGAGCCGGCGGCGACGCCTCGCTACAGACCTATTGCAACGCCGTGGGCATTGCCTTCTCGCCGCTGCTGTCGAGCCCGGAGCAGGGCTCCTCGACGCTGACGCGCTGGTTGCAACTCACCAATTGCGCGGCGGTGTGGTCGGCCGGGCGGTTGCGGTTCATCCCCTACGGCGATCTGCCTATCTCGTCCGGTCCGGTGACCAAGACCATCGCCTCGTCGATTCCGATCCCCGCCCAAGAAAGCGACGGCAGCTATCCGCCGCCGGCGATTGTCGTCTCCACGGCGGCGAATTTCGTTTCCGACGGCGGCGTCGTCTACGCCTTCACCGGCATCGCGCTAACCTATATCGGCGCTGCCGCGCCGACCGCGCCGGGCCAATACGGCATCTCTCCTGCGGGAACCTATCTGTTTCACATCAACGATCATGGTTCGCCGGCGACGATCACCGCGACGCTCAACATCCCCGTCTCCTACCTGCCGAATCTGACGCCGGCCTATGCGTTGAGCGACCTCGATTTTATCGACGAGAAGGGCGCCAAGGACCCGGTGCAGGTGCAGCGACTCGACCCCTTCAGCCTGCCGACAATCCAGCGCATCCAATGCCTGTCGCGCGACAACCAATATGGCTCGACGCCGGTCGAGGCGCGCGACCAGAGCCAGATCGAACTTTACGGCCCGCGCGTCGGCTCGACGATCCAGGCCAGTGAAATCTGCGACGAAAGCGTCATCGCCCCCGTCATCGCGCAGACGATCCTGCAACGCGGGCTCTACGTGCGCGCGCATTTCAGCTTCAAGCTGAGTTGGGAATATTGCCTCATCGACCCGATGGACGTCGTGACGATCACCGACGCCAATCTCGGATTGTTCGCCTATCCCGTGCGCGTTACGACGATCGAGGAGGACGACAAGGGCCTGCTGTCGATCACCGCCGAAGAGTTGGCGCTCGGGGTTTCGACGCCGGGCGCCAATCCGTCGAGCGGCGCGGTGTCATTCCAACCCAACCAGGGCGCAGCGGCGACCTCCATCAACCCTCCGTTGATCTACGAACCGCCGCCGGCGCTGACTGGCAATATCGCGCAGGTGTGGATCGGCGCCAGCAGCGCCGCCGATCCGAACTGGGGCGGCGCTTATGTTTGGGCGAGCGTCGACAATGTGACCTATTCACAGATTGGGACGATCACTTTGCCGCTGCGCCAGGGCGTGTTGACGGCGAACCTGGCGAGCGCCAGCGGTTGGGATGCCACCGGCACGCTGTCGATCGATCTCGCCGAGAGCGGCGCGACGCTGTCGGGCGCGAGCGCGGCGAGCGCGCAGGCCGGTGCGACGTTGAGCCTGGTCGAGGGCGAATTGCTCGCCTATGAGTCGGCGACGCTGACTGGCGTCAACGCCTATGGCCTGACAGGATTGCAGCGCGGCTTCGCTGGCACTACAGGCGCGGCGCACTCGGTCGGGGCGGCGTTCGCTCGCTTGGATTCCGCGGTGGTGCAATACAATCTGCCCGACGCCTGGATCGGCGTTCCACTCCACTTCAAATTCCAGTCGTTCAACGTGTTTGGGGCCGGCGTCGAGGATCTCTCGATCTGCGCCGCCTACCCTTACACGCCCAACGGCTCGGGCGCGCTCGGGCCGGCGACGCAAGCGTTGCTGGTCGGGACCAATCTCGACTTCGGCAACGTGATGGCGAGCGCGGCAGAGACAGACGACTGGGGCAGCGCCACTGTCTCGCCGATTGCCGAGATCGACCTCGGCAATGTGACAAGCTGACGCGCGACGCAGCGCCTTAGCTTCCTCCCGCCATTTGGGGTCTTCATGAGCGTCCAGGTCAAACATCGTCGCGACAGCGCCGCCAATATCGCTGCATTCACGCCTGCGCAGGGCGAACTCATCGTCGACACGACGAACAACCGCGTCATCGTCGGCGACGGCGCGACGGCGGGCGGCTTCGCGGCCGCCAAGCTCAGCGAAGCTGGCGCGGCGATCGGCGCCAACGGTTCGGCGCTGCGGCTCAATGTCGCCGAGATCGCGCTTTCCAGCCTCTCCGGCGCCACAGTGGCGGCGACTGGCGTCATTCCCGCCGGCGTCCTGTTGGTGGCTTGCGCAATGCGGGTCACGACTGCGATCACCGGCGCTACATCGTTCTCGGTCGGTTACACCGGCTCGACGAGCGCCTTCGGCTCCAGCCTCTCGATCGCCGCGGGAGCAACCAACAACGGGTTGATCGGCCCCAATCCCTTTTACAGCGCCACGAGCGTGATCCTTACCGCGGCCGGCGGCAATTTTTCTGGCGGAGCGGTGCGACTTTCGCTCATGTATCTCAGCGTAGCGCCGCCGACGACCTGATACGGGCCCTCGTTCATCGAGTACGCGAAGCACGCTCATATGCTGGCTATCTGATCCCTCGTGCGCATCAGACAGTCGTCTTCTGGTGCTCGCGGCCGACGGCGTCCCAATCTTCTACACGCTCGACTAGCCAGAGGCGCGCCATTTTCGCCACGCCCTGCGGCAGCCTGCGGCCGGCGCTGGAGGCCGACGCACACTTTCGAACATCAAGGAAGCTCCGAAATGCTGAAACGCTCGCTCATTGCCAGCGCGCTGATGCTCAGCCTGGTTGGCTCGACGCAAGCGCAAACTCATCGGGATCAGGGGGGAACGGTTACCACCGGCGTAACGCCGATCTATCTTTATGTGTCGGCGGGCGCATCGCAGATGGCGCTCGCGGTCGGGACGAACACGACGCTGGCGGTTCCCGCCGGGGCCACGCTCGCCGAGATCTGCATCGAGGGCGCCAGCGTGCGATACCGCGACGACAGAACGGCGGCGACATCTTCGCTTGGCATCCCCGCATCCGCCGGAACATGCTTCGCGTATTCTGGCCCGCTCTCGTCGCTGTCTTTCACGGCCCAGAGCGGTTCGCCGACTGTTGATGTTTCATACTACAAGGCGAACTGATATGCTACGCAGATGGCTCCTCGCTAGCGCTGTGGCGTTGCTTTGCTGCCCCGCATTCGCAGTCCCGATCGGCCCAGGCAGCGGCGGCAGCAGCGGCGCGTCGCATCAACCAACTAACGTCATCGCGTTCTCGGCGTCCGGCACTTACACGCCGACGCCCGGAATGGTCATGGTTGACGTTTATGCTGTCGGCGGTGGCGGCGGTGGTGGTGGCGGTGCGCTGTGCGCCAGCGCATCGTCGTGCTCTGGCGGTGCGGGCGGCGGCGGCGCGGGTGGCAATTTTCAGACGTTCACAGCGTCGCAAATCGGCGCATCCCAGGTCGTCACTATCGGCGCGGGGGGAACAGCCGGCGCAGCCGCCACCATGTCGTCCTCCGCTGGCGGGGTGGGCGGCCAAGGTGGCACAACCACCTTCGGGACGCTCATGAGAGCGGCCGGGGGCGGCGGCGCTACTGGCGGATCACTCGCGGCTCTGGCCGCTGGCGGCGGCGGCGGATCACAAACCAACGCCGGCGGCTCCGCGAGCGGCGCCACGCCGGGGCCGGGAGGCTCGCCTACCGGCAGCGCCGGCGGGGTGGCCTCTGGCGGTGTGTCGACTAACAACTTCGGCGGCGGGGGGGGCGCCGGCTCCTCCTCTACCGGCACGGGATACAGCGGCGGCTTTGTCGTTGGCTACTCGGCGGCCGGCGGCGGCGCGGGTGGCGGTTTCAACGCGGGGGCTGCTAATAATGGCGGCAACGGCGCAAGCAACCTCGGCGATGCATCCCAGCAACCCGCCAGCGGCGGTGTGGCGGGCGGCGCGGTCAACGGTGCGGCCGGTGCGAACTCCGTATCCTTGTGCTCAGGCGGCGGTTCGGGCTCCGGCGGGGCGTCCAATCCTGTTGCAGCCGGCGTGGGAGGCGCGGGCGGCAATTACGGTGGCGGCGGTGGCGGTGGCGGCTCGGCGCAGAACGGCGGGATGGCCGGTCCTGGTGGCGTGGGGTCCACAGGCGGTCTCGTCATCGTGGAGCATTTCTGATGCGCTGCGCCCGAGTTCTTAACGGGGTCGTTGTCAACGTCATCGAAGCGGACCCGGCGACGTTCAACCCCGGCGACGGCTCGCTGATCGTCGCTTCCGATACAGCAGAAGCCGGTTGGACGTTCGCGAACGGCGCGTTCACCGCTGTCGGGGCCCCGTTCGCGCCTCAAACGTCAGGTTTGACATTCCTGCAATTCATGGCGCTGTTTTCGAGCGCCGAGCAGGCGGCGATCGTCAGCTCGAACGACACGCAAACCAAGCTCTTCATCATGATGGCGACCGGGGCCGGGGCGCTCGATCTCGGCAATCCGGAGGTCGTGGCGGGCGTCGGTTATCTCGCCTCGCTCAATCTGATCGCCGCCTCGCGCGTCGCGACGATTCTGTCGGGCGCGCCGCCAGGCTGAGCGCAGCCGCGCTCGCTTCCTCATCCACTCCGTTCCGATGTGAGGCTCGAATGGCCCCAGACATGCCGCGCGTCGTCCAGCGGCCGACGCCGAACTATTCGCCGACGCCAATCAAACACGATCTGCTGATCGCTCATATGATGGAAGGCGGCTATGCAGGCTCCGTCGCGTGGTTATGCGAGCGCGCGGCGCAGGCCTCGGCGCATCTTTGCATGAGCGAGGACGGGGGCGAGGTTTCGCAGCTCGTTCCGCTGCAATTCAAGGCATGGGCGCAGTGCGCGTTCAACAGCCGCGGCATTTCGCTCGAAATTCCCGGCAGAACGGCGGCAGGCATTCCCGAGGCGCGGTGGCGCGCAGCGGCGCTGATCTTCGGCTGGCTGTGCGTCGCCTACGATATTGCGCCGGTGTGGGCCAAAGACGGGCAAGGGCGTGGCCTCTGCCAGCATCACGATCTCGGCGCGGCGGGCGGCGGCCATGTCGATTGCTCGACGATTGGCTCGCCAACCTGGCTGACGTTCGTTGGCATGGTTCAGGCGGCGCGCGACGAGTTCGCACGCGCGCCGGGGTTGCCGCCATGCCTGCTGCACGGTTTGCCGAATCCGCATCAGGTCGAGTTGCCACCGGATGTCGCGCCGACGCCCTCTCACGGCGGCGCGCCGCGCAGCGGGGTCGGCGATGCGATCGCGCATCCGACTGCGAGCGGTTTCCCACATGGTTCGGTGGCGGATCTGCAATGGCGGCTCGACAGGACCGGCGTGTCGCCGGGGTTGAGCGTGGACGGCTTTGCTGGCCCGTTGACGCGCAACGCGCTCGCGGCGTTCCAATCCAAGCACGGGCTTTATGTCGATGGGCTGATCGGCCCGAAAACTTGGGCCGCGCTCGACGCGGCGACGGCGGCGTGATGCTGCCCCTCGTCTTCGCCCTGCCTGATGTCTTCGCCGCCGCGCATTTCGCGGCCTTCATTGTCGTGGCGGGCGCCGTCGTTTGCTCGGCGTTCGTGGTCGTGTCCTATCTGCTGAGCGGCGGAAAATGATCTCGCATTCCGCCCTCGCCGAAATCGCGGCGACCGTCTATCGTGGGCCGTGGTCGAACACGGTCGACGCCGACGTTCACTATGCGCTGCTGCCGCGCGCCGGCGAGGTCGTCGTCGCGCTGCCTGGCACGCATCCCACCGATGCGCTCGACTGGTTGCGCGATATCTCGTTGTGGCCGGTGCGCGTGCGTGGCGTCGGCTTCGTACATTCCGGTTTCGGCCTTGGCGCGCAGGCGGCGTGGGTGCGCATGGCGCCGATGCTGCCGCGCGATAAGCTCATCACTTTCACCGGCCACTCGCTCGGCGGCGCGCTGGCGATCTGCCTGGCGGCGCTGCACGCCTATGAGCGGCCGGGGGCGTCGTTTCGCCTGGTGACGTTCGGGGCGCCCCGTGCGGGCTTCCTGTTGCCGTGGATCAACCATCGGCTGCGTGGGGCGATCGAGCATGTGCAATACGCCAGGGCCAGCGACATCGTGCCCGACGTGCCGACGCGACCTTATCTGCACGGCGGCCGGTTGACGCGCATCGGCGTCAGCATCGGCGACTTCGTCGCCAATCATGCGATCTCGCAGTACGCGGCGGATTTGAAGGCGCTCGGCGCCTGACCTTATCTTTAAGCGAGGTGAAATATGTCCAGCACGCTTATCGCGGTGAGCGCGCTCGTCGCGGACGCCGAGCCTTATGTCATCGCCTTTATCGGCGTCGCGGTCACGGCGGTCGGCGCGGTCCTTGCCGCCGAAGTCAAGCGCTTCACCGGCCTCGCGGTCGATCAGGCGGTGCTCGCCAAGGTCGAGCGATATATCGAGGACAAGGCGGCGCAAGCGGTCGCCGCCGAGGCCGATAATCTCGCCAACCGACAGATCGACGTGAAGTCGGCCGTAGTCGCCGAGATCGTCACCAAGATCGCCGCCGCCATTCCCGCGGAGCTCGACGCCGTCGGCCTGACGCCGGCCGCCGTCGCCCACAAGGTCGCCGCTGCCTTCGGGCGCCTGCAAGCGAGCATGACCGCCATTCCCCCGAAAGCCCACTGAAGGGATATCCGATGCGCCTGCGCACCTATCTGATCCTCGGCCTCGTCGCCACTCCATTCCTGATGGCGCAGTCCGCGCCCTCGGGCTGCAATGAAGACGTCGCCAACGCGCTCAACACCGTCCACGGCGACCTCGCCAACATGGAGACGGCGGCCGGCCAGAGCCTCGCCACGGCCTGCGCCTTCGCGCCGATGCTCCAGGCCGACGTCGACGCCGTCATCGCGCTGTCGAAGCTCTCGGTCCAGCAGCAGACCGACATCAAGTCGGCTCAGGCCGTCATCTCGACCGCCTGCCAGAACCCGACCGCGACCAACTCGGCCGCGCTCATCGTCAAGGTCGGCGCGGCGATTGCCGAGGTGCAAGCGATCGATAGAGGAGCGGCGCAATGAGCTGGGGGAGTCTCGCAGCGACGGCGCTCCACGGCCTGGCTAACGTGGTCGGCGGCAAGGCGGTGGGGCCGGCGAGCCCGTTCGGCGACGTTTCGACCGCGGTCGGCGCCTCGATCTCCGTCCTGAAAGAGGTTGAGGCGCGCCGGCTCACGTTCACCGACGCCGAAACCTTCGCCAACGCCGTGCAGCAGATTCTCGTCGATCTCAGTATCGAGCCCGGGATCGTGCTAGCGGCGAGCAAATTGCTCGAAGCCGTCGCGCCGGCGTTCATCGGCGCGTGGCGCTCGGGGATCGTCACCGGCGGCTATCCAAACATTGTCGCCCAAGAGAACGATTCGAACTTCAAGAACCGCTGAGAGGAACGCGATGGTCGACGTCAGCGACGGCTGGAACAGCTTGCCTCTTCTACAACCGGCGCTGACGGGCGTTGGAATGATCTTTTCGTTCGTCGTCGGCGCCTGGACTCGCGGCGCCTCGGCGGGAAAGTCGGAAGGCGGCCTCGACGCCCGGCTGGCGGCCGTCGCCGAGCGCGTCACGCGGCTCGAACAGCGCCACGACAACGTCGACGACAAGATCGGCGTGATGGCCGAGCGCATCGCTCAGATGCCGACGCGCACGGAGGTGGCGCAGGGGTTCGACCGGCTCGAGGGCCGATTCGATATGTTGATGCGAGCCCGCGAAGGCTGAACTGAGAACGACGCGCATCACCGATGCGCTCCTTTGCGGCGTCGAGCCCGAAACCGTCCACCCGCCCCGTCGGCCGTCATGGCCGGCGGGGCTCTTTTTTTTTGCGTTTTGGCGTCCGCGCTGAGTGGCGGCTTGCATTCCCTTTCCGGTCGGCCATTGTCGAGACGCTGCGCTTCAAGTAAACGCGGCGGGGGAGCCTTCGAGCCGGACGCGCTGCGCGGCGCCGCCGTGCGCAAGTGTGGCGTGTGCAAGTTTGGTTAGTGGAAGGCTCCGGGCAACAGGCTGAAGGTCGGCATGACGGCGCGCATTTTTCTGCCCACTCGGTCCGCGATGCAGGCGGGGCAAGCCAAGGACGATTGGCTCCTCGAATACGAGCCCGAGCGGCCGCGCGAGATTGAGCCGCTAATGGGTTGGACGAGTTCATCGGACATGAAGTCGCAGGTGACGCTGAGGTTCGATTCGAGGGAGCAAGCGATCGCCTACGCCGAACGCAACGGCATCGCCTATCGCGTCGAGGCGCCGAAGCCCCAGAGTCGGAAGATCATTTCGTATTCCGACAATTTCCGTTACAATCGGCTTGCGCCTTGGTCGCATTGACGGCGTCCGGCTCCGTAGCTCAGTCGGATTAGAGCAGCCGCCTTCTAAGCGGCAGGTCGCAGGTTCGAGCCCTGCCGGAGTCGCCAGACCGGCGCTTAGCTGCGGTTGTTGCGACGTCGCTCGATAAATCCAACGCCGGCTCCATCTCTCGCATCGTCACCCTTGTTTAGAACTGTGCGAGATTGGCGCTGCCTATTAACCATCTTGTCAGGCTCTCATCATTTAAATCGTAAATGAGTGATTAAGAGCGTGACAGGCAAGGGGGTTAAAGATTAGTTATCGCTTCTGTCAGTTGCGGAGCGCAACCTGTCGAGGCCGGCGAATGGGACGCATCTTCGATGTGTTGCGCGGCGTTCGGATCGCTTGAATTCATCAAGCTTCTGGCCGCGCCGCGTTAACTTTGGGTTCCCGCCTGGAGCTCTTGCGTGCCGAGACTGTATTACGCCGCGCCGAATGCCTCTGGTGACTATGTAATCTGGGTCACCGATGGAACAAAGGCCGGAACGCATAACATTTTCACCGGCAGCCAAAACTTCGGCGCGCAAAGCCCCAATGGTTTCGCCACGCTGGGCGATGACGGCATCTTCGCCGCCGCCGATCCCACCGGTTATGTCGGCGTTTGGGTGACGAAGGGGACTGACGGGTCGACGATCGAACTCATCTTTGGCGAGCAGGGGACATCGCTACTCAGTCCGCAACAATTCTCGGATGTTGGCGCGCAGGTGGCGTTTGAAGCGCGCGACAGCAATAATAACGAAGCGCTCTGGTCCACCGGTCCAGCGAGCGGCGAGGCGCAAATTCTACTGGAGTTCGACAAGCCGCGTTACAATTTTACATCTCTCGGCAGCTTCGCCATAGTGGCCGACGCCGACGTCGGCGGGAGCGCGGAGCTCTGGGTCACGGACGGGACGGCCGCGCACACTTCGCTATTTTATTCGACGGCCTCCTCAGCCGATTTCGACGACAATTTCAATCTTGTGCAGCTCAGCGACGACGCCCTGTTCGAGGCGCGCGATGCTTCCGGCGCGATCGGCTTGTTCGCGGTTTACGGCGCCGCCGGCGGCTATCGCGAGCTCATGAACGGCATGCAGGGGCTCTACGCCCTGCAACCCTCGGCGCTGACGGTGGCGGGGGCCAGGGCGTTCTATTCGGCCTACAATTCCAGCGGCCGGATGGCGCTTTGGGTCACTGGCGCAACCTTCGGCAGCACCGTTCAACTCCTCAATACCGGCAGCGGCGCGCAGGCCGATCCCACCGCCATCACGGCGGTCGGGTCGGACGTCGTGTTTGAGGCGCAGTCGGCCAACGGCGCCAAAAATCTCTACTGGAGCGCCGGCACGGTGGCGACCACGCGCTTGGTCGCGGCCGGCTTGTTCAGCCAGAACACGGCGGCGCCGGACTTCACCGCGTTCGGTTCGCGCGCGTTGTTCGTCGCCGCCGATTCGAGCGGCGACCTCGGGCTGTGGATCACCGACGGCACGTCGGCGGGAACTCAGGAGATCGAGAGCGGCGCGCAGGGGACTTACAGCCTGTGGCCGTCGAATTTCGAGGTGATCGGCGGGCGCGCCTTCTTCCTGGCGACGGATTCGAGTGGCAAGGTCGGCGTGTGGGAGACAAACGGCTCCGCCGCCGGCACGCACGAACTGCTCTCGGGCGCGCAGGGCGTCTATACATTGGTGCCGCAGACGCTGACGCCCTTCGGTCCGCGATTGGCCTTTGTCGGCGTCGACGCCAACAAGCATTACGGCGTCTGGGTCAGCGACGGGACGCTTGCCGGCACGGTCGAGGTTCTCTCGCTGCCGTTCGGAACCACCGGCGTCGCGCCTTACATTGTCGGCGTCTCGGGGACCGACCTGATCGTCGCCGGCCACGACGCGACCGGCGCGCTGGCGGAATGGTCGATTGACGGAGCGCCAGCCGACACCGTCGAGATCGCCACGACGGCGCCGCTGGCGCCGTCCTCGGCCTTCACCCTGCCGACCCATGCGCCGAGCGACTTCAACGGCGATGGCAATTCCGATATTCTGTTCGTCAGCGGCGCGCAATCGCTCGACACGTGGCAGGTGAAGAGAGCGACGTTGGCGGGCGGCGGCGGCCTCGGCGCGCCTGGCGCGGGCCAGAGCGTGGTCGGAACCGGCGACACGACGGGGCAGGGCTACACGAGCATTTTCTTCTCCAATGTCCAAACCGACGTGATCGCGTACTGGAGCCTGTTCGGCGCCACGATTTCGGCCGGCTATGTCATCGGCGCCCCCGGCGGGACATGGCGCGTCGTCGGCGAGGGCGATTTCAACGGTGACGGCAAAACCGACCTGTTGTTCCGCGACGACGCGGGGAAAATCGCGATTTGGGAACTCTCCGGCGCCGCGATCATCGGCGGCGGCAATGTCGGCAATCCGGGGTCGGCCTGGACTCTGGTCGGGACCGGCGATTTCAACGGCGACGGCAAGACCGACCTGCTGTTTGAGAACGCCGCCGGCCAGTATGCGACTTGGCTGATGAATAACAGTAAAATCGTCGGCGGGGCGACGTTCGCAGCGACCGGCGACGGCTGGACGCTGGCGGGCATCGGCGATTTCTACGGCAATGGGACCAGTGATCTACTGATGCACGATGTCGATACTGGCGCCTATGCGGTCGACAAAATCGTCGACGATGCGATCGTCTCCAGCCAGCAGATCGGCGTGCCCTCCGACGATTTCGTCGTCAAGGCGATCGGCGACTACAACGGCGACGGGCGCAGCGACATCTTGTTCCAGAATGTCGTCACCGGCCAGTATTGGGATTGGTTCATGAATGGCGCCTCGATCCTTGGCGCTGCCAACTACGGAGCCGCCGGCGCGCAATATAGCGTCGTAACGCAAGCTCCGGCCGCGAAACCGGAACTGCCGGCGGTAGCCTATTTTGAAGATGCCTCCGGTGTCGTGCATAGCTGGAGCCTGCGCGGCAACGCGTTGGGCGCGGTCGGCACGGTCGGGCAGGCGACGGCGGACGAGGTGCTTATCGGCGCCGGCGATTTCTACGGCGACCTTCAGCCGGATTTGTTGTTCGAGAGTTCTACTGGCGTCTATTCGTTGTGGCGCACTTATGACGGCGACCTGGCCTCGCAGGCGACGATCGGGACGCCGGCTTCGTCGCTGCACTTCAAGGGGGTTGGCGATTTCAATGGCGACGGGCGCAGCGACCTGTTGTTTCAAAGCTCGACCGGCGACGACGTTGTGTGGACGATGGAGGGCTCGAAGGTCGTTTCGCAGATCACACTCGGCAATCCCGGCGCCGGTTGGTCGACTCTGGGCGCGGCTGACTTCACCGGCGATGGCAGTTCCGACCTGCTCTTGGAGAACATCAGCGGCCAGTTCATGGTCGAGGCGGTCGCTGGCGACAAGTTTGTCGCCGGCGGAGGCGTGATCGGCTCGCCCGGGGCGGGATGGAGCTACCTTGGCGCTGGCGATTTCAACGGCGACGGCAAGGCCGATCTGCTGTTCGTCAACGGCAGCGGCGTCTATTCGTCCTGGGACGTCAGTGGTTCGACGCTGATCGGCGGCGGCGTCATCGGCACGCCCGGCGCAGACCTCGTGTTCAAGGCGATCACCGATCTCAACGGCAATCACCTGGACTCGATCCTGTTCTACGACACCGCGACCAGGGGCTATGTGAGTTGGCAGATGAACGATACCGCCGTCACGGCGGTCAACGCGCTCAGCTCTCCCGGCGCGGGCTGGACCTTTAAAGCGATGGCTTGAGCGCGCGCGCTCAGTCCTGCCCGGCAAGGCGCGCCGCGTAGCGCGCCATTTGGTCAACTTCGAGATTGACGAGATCGCCGCGCCGCCGCTCTCCCCAGGTGGTGACGGCGAGCGTGTGTGGAATCAGCAGCACCTCGAATTCATCGCCCGCGACGACGTTGACTGTCAGCGACGTCCCGTCGAGCGCCACCGAGCCTTTGGCAGCGATGAAACGCGATAGCGCCGCCGGCGCGCGAAAGCGGAATTTCGCCATGCCCTCGAAATCGCCGCGCGCGACGATCTCCGCCACCCCGTCGACATGGCCGCTGACGAGATGGCCGCCGAGTTCATCGCCGATTTTCAACGGGCGTTCGAGGTTGAGGCGCGCCCCCGCAGCGAGGGCGCCAAAAGTGGTGACCGCCAGCGTCTCGGCGCCGACGTCGAAAGAAAGCCGCGAACCGTCGTTGCGCGCCGCGCGCGCCACCACCGTCAGGCAGACACCGGAATGGGCGATGGAGGCGCCGAGGGCGATGCCATCGGCATTGTAATGGCTATCGACCACCAAGCGCGCGATATCGCCGCGGCGCGACATCTCGACGACTTGGCCAACGTCGCTGATAATTCCCGTGAACACAGCGCGCTCCTCGCCGCTGGCGTCAAAACTCAAACGGCGCGGCGATGCGGCGGCTCAGTCCGCGTTGGCGCGGGGCAGGCGGGTCGGGCGCAGCAGGAAGCTCGGCACATGATCGCCGAGGCCGATGACGGGGGCGTCGTCGTAATCCTCGCGATGCCGGCGCCGGGGCGCGGGCTCCGGGGCGGCCGGCGCTTTCGTGTCGGGTCTGCGGCTGCGCGGCGCAGGGCGCTCACGGCGTTCGCCATCCGCTCGCACACTCTCGCCATGCACGCTATTGCCGCGCGCGCTCTCGCCTCTTGAACTTTCGCCTCGCGCCTCGCGGCGTCCGCGGCTACGCTCGGGCTTGGCCTCCGGCGCCTCTTCCTCCACGTCGGCGGAACCAGGCGCCCAATCGATCTTACGGGCGATCAACTTCTCGATTTCGGCGATGTTCTTGGCGTCGAGACGGGTGGTCAGCGTCAAAGCGGCTCCGGCCTTCCCGGCGCGTCCGGTGCGGCCGATGCGATGGACGTAATCTTCCGCGTGATGCGGAGCGTCGTAATTGATGACGTGACTGACGTCGGGAATATCGAGCCCGCGCGCCGCGACGTCCGAGCAGATCAACAATTGCACGCCGCCGTTGCGGAACGATTCCAAGGCGGCCATGCGGGCGCGCTGATCCAGGTCGCCATGCAGCGCCCCGACCGAGAAGCCGTGCTTCTCAAGGCTGCGATAGACCACCTGCACGTCGCGCTTGCGGTTGCAGAAGATGAGGGCGTTCTTGAAGTTCTCGGCGCCGCGGATGACGCGGCGCAAGGCGGCGCGCTTCTCCTCCGGGCTGACGCCGGACTTCACCAGCGATTGGGTAATGGCGGCGGCAGTCGAGGCCGGTCGAGACACTTCGACCCGCACCGGGTTTTGCAGGAACTGCTCGGTAAGCCGGGTGATTTCCGGCGGCATCGTCGCCGAGAAGAACAGCGTCTGGCGCGTGAACGGCACCAGCTTGCAGACGCGCTCGATATCCGGGATGAAGCCCATGTCGAGCATGCGATCGGCCTCGTCGATGACCAGGATCTCGATGCCGTTCAGCAGGATCTTGCCGCGGTCGGCGAAATCGAGCAGGCGGCCGGGGGTGGCGATCAGCACGTCGGCGCCGCGGGTGATCTTGGCTTCCTGGTCGCCGAAGGAGACGCCGCCAATCAGCAGCGCGACGTTAAGCTTGTGATGGACGCCATATCTAACGAAGGCTTCCTCGACCTGGGCGGCGAGCTCGCGCGTCGGCTCCAGGATGAGCGTGCGCGGCATTCGGGCGCGGGCGCGGCCCTGCTCAAGGCGCGATAGCATCGGCAAAGTGAAAGCGGCGGTCTTACCGGTGCCGGTTTGGGCGATGCCAAGCACGTCTCGGCCGGCAAGGACGTAAGGAATGGCTTCCGCCTGGATCGGCGTCGGGGTTTCGTAGCCGGACGCGCGGACGGCTTCGAGCACTTTCTGGCTCAGGCCGAGTTCGTCAAAATTCATCAGGTCTCACATCATCGGGGAGTGTCGCGCCGGCCCCATTTTGGCTTTCTTCGGCCGGGGCGTGGCGCTTGCATCTGCGGGGTCGCGGGCATCACGGCCTCACGACGGTTTCCACCGCCTGCAACGCGCATATAGGATAAAGTCGCCCGAAGTCAATGGAATAATCGGCCGGCGCATTGCTGCGCGCAAGATCGGCGCAGCGAGAGGCGTCAATCTTGGCGTTATTGTTAACGCTTTGAAGGCGCTTCACACCTTGTCCGCGGCGCCGTGCGCGGGCGCCGGCCCTGGGCCTATCGACAAGCGCTGAAAGCCCTTACCGACCACAGGCTTGCGCGCCGAAATGATGCGCGAATTGACGCCGTGCCAGCCGATCTCGCCCGACAGCCGGCCCCATTCGATCTTCGGGCAGCGGTTCATCACCACTTCGATGCCGCGCGCGCGCGCCCGCTCGGCGGCGGCGGCGTCCTCGACGCCGAGTTGCATCCAGATTACCCGCGGCAGCGGGTCAAGCTTTAGCGCCTCGTCGACAATGCCGCCGGCATATTCGGAGCTGCGGAAGATCTCGACCATGTCGATCGGGCCCGGCGCTGCGGCGAGCGAGGCGTAAGCCATCGCCCCGTGAACGGCCTTGCCCGCCAGACCCGGATTGATCGGCAGCATGCGGTAGTCGCGCCCGATCAGATATTTCAATACGATGTAGGAGGGCCTTGCCGGGTTGGCTGAGGCGCCGACGAGCGCAATCGACTTCACGCCGGTGAGGATGCGGCGGATGTCGGCGTCGGAATAAGTTTCGCGGCTCATCGGTCGCTCCACACGGGCGCGCGCTTCTCGACGAAGGCGGCGATGCCCTCGGCGCTGTCGGCGAGCGCCAGGTTTTCGATCATCGCCTGCGAGGCGATGGCGTAGGCGTCGGAAAGCGTGGTCTCGATCTGGCGCTGGAAGGCGCGCTTGCCGAGCGCGACCACCACGCCGGAGCGCGCGGCGATCTTGGCGGCGAGCGCCTGCGCCTCGGCCAGCGCCCGCCCCTCGGCGACGACGCGGTTGACGAGACCGATGGCCTCGGCGCGGCGGGCGTCGATCAAATCGCCGGTCAGCGCCAACTCCATTGCCGCTTTGCGCGACACCGCGCGGCCGACCGCCACCAGCGGCGTCGAGCAGAACAAGCCGATATTGACGCCGGGCAAGGCGAAGCGCGCCGCCTCGCCGGCGATGGCAAGGTCGCAGGCGGCGACCAACTGGCAGCCGGCGGCGGTGGCGACGCCCTCGACCGCCGCGATCACCGGCTTCGCCATTTCCGTGATGCCGCGCATCAGGTCGGCGCAGCGGCCCATCAACTTCTCGAAATAGGCCGCGCCGCGATCCTCGTCGTTGCGGTGCGCCTGCACCTCCTTGAGGTCATGCCCGGCGCTGAGCGCCGGACCTTGCCCGTCGATCACCGCCACGCGAATCGTCGGGTCTTTATCGATCTCGGTGAGCGCGACGATTAGTGAATCGATCATCAGCAGGCTCAACGCGTTGCGATTGCCGGGGGCCGACAAGGTGAGGGTGGCCACCCCGTCGTCATCGTCGCGGGTTAGAATCGGCGTTTGGGACATCTGGCGCGGCTCCGGGCTCGGTGAGACTTACATAGTCGGTGCAGTCGATTGAGCCAACTGCGCGGGGTCGGGACGGTCAAGGTGCGATCTCGGGCGTATGAATGTGCTCCGGCCGCACGCCGAGCCCGACCAGTCGGGCGGGGATGCGCCGCAGGATCGGAAAGGCGTTGAACAGCTTGAACAGCGCCGGCGCCTTCATCTGCCCCTGGCTTTTCAGCACCCCGCTGATGAGCCGATTCTGGATGAACAATTGCCCGCGTTGCGTAAGTTTGACCGCGAACTCGCGACGCGCTTGGATGGCTTGCAAATCCGCGTCCGACGTCGTGCCGGCGCGCAACGGCGCGGCGAGCTGGTTGGCGGCGGCGACGGCGTCCTGCACCGCCACATTGACGCCGACGCCGCCAACCGGCGACATCGCGTGCGCGGCGTCGCCGATGGCGAGAAACCCCGGCCGCCACCAGCGCCGCAGCCGGTCGACCTGCACGCTCAGCAGCTTGATGTCGCTCCAATCGCTGATTTCCTCGATGCGCTTGCCCAGGAACGGCGACAAAGCGAGAATGTTGGCGCGAAAGGCCGGCAAGCCCTCGGCCCGCACATGCTCCATGCCATCTTTGGCGATGATGTAAGCGCATTGCCAATAATCGCCGCGATCAAGCATAACCATCAACCGCCCGGCTTCGATATGGCCGAAGGTCTCGAGGCCGTCTCCTGGCAGGCGGGAGAGGCGAAACCAAAGCACGTCCATCGGCGAGCCAAAGACGTCGCCTTGCAGGCCGGATTTGTCGCGCAAGGTGGAGTGGCGGCCGTCGCAGGCAACGACGAGGTCGGCGCGGATGGTCAGCGGCCCCTGCGGCGTCGTCGCCGCGACGCCGACGATGCGGCCGCCTTCCTCGATGACGTCAACGGCTTCGGCCTTCATGCGCAGATCGAAGCTTGGGAAGCGACGCGCCTGCGCGGCGAGGAAATTGAGGAAATCCCACTGCGGCATCAAAGCGATGAATTTGCAGTGGGTCGGCAGATGGCGGAAATCGGCGACGCTGACGCGATCAGCGCCGATGAGCGCGCTGAGCGTTTCAATCTTCTGATGCGGGACTTTCAGGAACGCATCTATAAGCCTAAGCTCGCTCATCAATTCCATTGTCGAGGGATGCACGGTATCCCCGCGGAAATCGCGGAAGAAGTCGGCGTGCTTCTCCAGCACGACGACGCGCACGCCGGCGCGGGCGAGCAGGAAGCCTAGCATCACTCCCGCCGGGCCGCCGCCGGCGATGCAGCATTGCGTTGCGACGGTCTCGCTCATTGGCGCTCTCTCCTCGGCATTCGCCCATGGGATGTTTAGCGGCGCCGCACGTCTGCACGATAGCCTCGTGCGCACATTTTCTCGCTCGGCGTCGCGAGAGCGGACGGCGCGCCGGGCGCACAGTGAAGCCTGCGCGCCTTCGTCTGAAGGGGAGGGCGCGGCCATTGCCGACGACGCGCGCGGCGGCTATCGAGGCGGCGCCGCCTGATGGGTTCCCGATGCCGCCGCCGCTGTCGTCCGATGAGCTACGCGCCTTTCTGGCGCGCGAATTCCCGCAAATCCACGACGATTTCGTTGTCGAGGACGTAGCGCCGATGCGCTCGCTCATGCGGCTGGTGTTTCGCGATCGCCATCTGCGCCCGGGCGGCACGATCTCGGGACCGGCGATGTTCGGCCTCGCCGACGTCTCGCTCTATGCCGCCATCCTGGGCAGTCTTGGCCCAGTGGCGCTCGCCGTCACCACCAATCTCAACATCAACTTCATCCGCAGGCCGGAGCCGGTCGATCTCCTCGGCGAGGCGCGGCTGCTTAAGCTCGGCAGGCGGCTTGCGGTCGGCGAAGTGTCGATCATCTCGACGGCGAACGGCGAATTGGTCGCGCACGCCGTCGGCACCTATTCGGTCCCGCCAAGAGACACGGTATTCTGATGCGGTATTCCGATACCGTATCGAAAAAAGCCCCGCAAATCGGCGGTTCTCCCGTTGACGAGACGCGCGTTCGCCTGTAGGAGCGCCGCACAACGGCCCGCCCCAAGGCGGGCTTCGTAGTTTGGAAATCGTCCCTTAAGTTCGGAAAACGCAATGTTCGGGCACACCCATTCGACCAAGACGGCCGATATCGAGAAGAAATGGGTCGTCGTCGACGCCAAGGGGCTCGTCGTCGGCCGGCTTGCCTCGCTGGTGGCGATGCGGCTGCGCGGCAAGCACAAGCCGTCGTTCACGGCGCATATGGACGACGGCGACTGTGTCGTGATCGTCAACGCCGACAAGGTCGTGCTCACCGGCCGCAAGCGCGAGCAGAAGATCTATTATCACCACACCGGCTATATCGGCGGCATCAAAGAGCGCTCCGCCAAGGCGATCCTAGATGGCAAATTTCCCGAGCGCGTGGTGGAGAAGGCGGTTGAGCGCATGTTGCCGCGCGGGCCGCTCGGCCGCAAGCAGCTTGGCCATCTGCACGTCTACAAGGGGCCGGACCATCCGCACGCCGCCCAGCAGCCCGCGAACCTCGACATCGCCGGCCTCAACCGCAAGAACAGCCGGAGCGCCTGATCATGGCCGAGACTCTTTCCTCTCTCGCCGATCTCGCCGGCTCGGCGGTCGCCAGCGACGCCGCCGAAGCCCCGGTGCATGTGCAGAAGCTCGATGCCTACGGCCGCGCTTACGCCACCGGCAAGCGCAAGAACGCCATCGCCCGCGTCTGGATCAAGCCCGGCAAGGGCGAAACGACGGTCAACGGCAAGGCGCTCGACGTCTACTTCGCCCGTCCCGTGCTGCGCATGATCCTCAATCAGCCGCTCGTAATCGCCAACCGCACGACGCAGTACGACGTGATTGTGACGGTCGCCGGCGGCGGCCTCTCGGGGCAGGCCGGCGCGGTGCGCCATGGATTAGCCAAGGCGCTCACCTATTATGAGCCGGAGTTGCGCACGCCGCTGAAGAGGGAAGGGTTCTTGACCCGCGACTCGCGCGTCGTCGAGCGCAAGAAGTACGGCCACAAAAAGGCCCGCCGCAGCTTCCAGTTCTCGAAGCGCTGAGCGCTTCCGGAGCCAAGCGTTGCAAGGGCGGCTTCGGCCGCCCTTATTTTTTGCGATCCAGTCTGTTGGGATTAAGGAGGCGCAGGTGACGACGAAAATCTTCATCGACGGCGAGGCCGGCACCACAGGCCTGCAAATCCGCGACAAGCTGGCGGGGCGCGACGGCCTGGAGTTGGTTAGCCTGCCGGCAGAACTGCGCAAGGACCCGCAAGCCAAGCGCGAACTGTTGGCGGACGTCGACCTCACCATTCTCTGCCTGCCCGACGAGGCGGCGAAAGAGGCGGCGCGGCTCATCGCCGAAATGGGCGCGCGGGCGCCGCGCGTCATTGACGCTTCCAGCGCGCATCGGGTAGCGCCGGGCTGGGTTTATGGCTTCCCCGAGATGGTCGCCGGTCAGGCCGAGCGCATCCGCTCCGCCGCGAAGGTGAGCAATCCCGGCTGCCACGCCACTGGCGCCATCGCGCTGCTGCGGCCGCTGACCGAGGCGGGCCTGCTGCCGAACGACCTGCCGGTCTCGATCGGCTCGATCAGCGGCTATTCCGGCGGCGGCAAGAGCATGATCGAGGCCTATGAGAGCGGCCGCGCGCCGGCGTTCGAACTTTACGGGCTTGGCCTCGAACACAAGCATATGTCCGAGATCTGCGAATATTCCGGCCTGACGCGGCGGCCGATCTTCGTGCCCTCGGTGGCCAATTTTCGTCAGGGCATGCTGGTCAGCATCGCCCTCGCGCTCGATGCGCTTCCGAAACGCCCGAGCGGCGCCGATCTCAGGGTGGCGCTAAAGGCGTATTATGGCGACGGCTATGTGCGCGTCGTGACGGATGCGGCGGCGCGCCTGGAGCCCGAATCGCTCAATGGCACCAACGAACTGGAAATCCACGTCATCGCCAATGAGGCGCGCCGGCAGGCGGTGCTGGTCGCCAAGTTCGACAACCTCGGCAAGGGGGCTTCGGGCGCTGCCGTGCAAAACCTCGAACTCATGCTTGGAAGTTAGGGCGGCGAAGCAGACGCCAAACGAGGCGCAATAGCGCCTCAACCAACGCGCCGACGAGATAGGCAAGCGCGACGTCGAACAGCGACGCTGCGGCAAGCTGCAACGGCGCATCCGGCGAGAAGTTCGATTCGCCGACGAGCCGCAGCATGGTCCAATTATACGGCAGGGCGGCGAGGAACAGCCATTGCCCGTCGAGCCAGTTCGCGCCAGGGCGCACCGATATCTCATAGGCGATCGCGAACGCGGCCGCGACGCACAGGGCGGCGACCAAACCGAGAATTGACTTCATGCCGGCATCCAGCCCGCATCCGGGCGTCAGCGCAAGTCCGAATGCGGAGTTGCGCCGGGAGGGAGGCGCGGTGTCGCGG
>Ga0134126_10001792_pt1 | contig 27231 bp, 26 predicted proteins | sample KB31752_FD_96881 | JGI IMG/M metagenome (GOLD analysis project Ga0134126, IMG submission 96881) | Terrestrial soil microbial communities with excess Nitrogen fertilizer from Kellogg Biological Station, Michigan, USA - KB3-175-2 | ecosystem: Environmental > Terrestrial > Soil > Unclassified ... | reverse complement strand
CGCCGGCGACGATGCCGGCTGCGAGGCGGTGCTTGCCGACATCGAGGCCGTGCCCCTCCCCATCCCCGATTTCTCCCAGTTCGCCTCCTACAACACCCAGCTGGAGAAGGTCCGGATCGAGGCGGCCGGGTACATGCGCTGCGGGCCGCCGCGGCCGCCGTACACCGACATGCCCGACGACTGGCGGGTGGCGGCCGAGACCAACGGTGCGGCGTGGGCCGAGCTCTGCGCCCGGTACCGCCAGGAGGCGTCATGACCCTGACCCTCGACGAGGCACGCCAACGGGCGCAGTGGCTGGCGGACCGGATCCGGGACCGGCGTTCCCCCGGGGAGGAGATGCAGCAGCTGTCGAAGGAGACCGTCGAGGACTTCGTCGAGTCGGACCTGCTGCGGATGAACCAGGCCTCGCGTTGGGGTGGCCACGAGCTGGGCTGTGCCGCCGTGGTGGAGCTGGTGAGCAAGGTCGCCGAGGGCGACGGGTCCTCCGGCTGGGTCTTCGGCTTGCTGGCCAGCCACTTCTGGCTGGCTTCGGTGTTCGGCGACGAGCTACAGGAGGAGATGTGGGGCAGCGACCCGACGGCGATGATGTCGTCGTCGTTCGCCGCCCGGCAGTGCACGATCGCCGTCGAGGACGGCGGCTACCGGGTCAGTGGCCAATGGCCGTACTCCAGCGGGTCGCCCCACTGCAGCTGGGCCATGGTCGGCTTCGTCCTCCCGCCGGCTTCGGCCGAGGCCCCTCCCACCCTGCGGTGGGGGATCCTGCCCCGGGCGGAGTACTCGATCGCCGAGGAGTGGGACACCTGCGCCCTCCGGGGCACCGGCAGCCACACCCTGGTCCTCGACGACGCCTTCATTCCCGAGCATCGGGCGGTGGACCCGGTGCTGATCCTCGGCGGCATGGGCCCGGGCCGAGCCAGCAACCCCGGCCCGGTGTTCGGGCTCGGGTTCGCCGCGGCCCTCGGGTGGTATCTCGGGGCCACCGCTCTCGGCACCGCCACCCAGGCCGTGGCGGACTTCGGGGCGAACAGCCTGAAGAAGGTGTCGACGTTCACCGGGCAGCCGGTCCTCGGCGAGCCGCTCACCATCCACATCGGGACGGCCTCGGCCAACGTCGAGGCGGCCCGGGCCATCATGCGGTACCGGACGACCTGGATCGACGAGCGGCTGGCGGCGGGGGCCTCGCTGACCCGTGACGAGTCGTTGGCCAGCGCCCGGGACGCCACCTCCGCCGTACGGCTCTGCGTGGATGCCGCCGACGGCTGCATGCGGTTCAGCGGGGCGGCCGGGTTGGCGCTGCAGAACCCGGTGCAGTCGGCCTGGCGGGACACCCACGGGGTGGCCGCCCACATGGGGTACAACACCGACGCCATCTTCGGCTCGTGGGGCAAGGCGCTGCTGGGCCTGCCCCTGCCGCCGGGGTTCTTCTGAGCGACCGGCCCCGGAGATCCGACGGATGGCCCGGGCCGGTGTCACAACGAGAGGGGAGGGGAGCCGTGGGAGGCATTGACGGCGAATTCGATGTGGTCGTCGTCGGCTCGGGTGCCGCCGGCTGCGCCGCGGCCTTGGCGGCCGCCACCGCCGGGGCTTCGGTGGCGGTGCTGGAGAAGGCGGCCACCACCGGGGGGACCACCGGGATGTCGGCCGGCGGGTACTGGATCCCCAACAGCTCGCAGATGCAGGCCCTCGGGTTCACCGACCCCCGGTCCGAGGCCATCCGCTTCATGGCCCGCATGGCCCAGCCCGCCCTCTACGACGCCGACGCCGGCGACCTGGGGCTCGGACCAGCTTCCCTCGAGCTCCTCGAGGCCTTCTACGACCACGCCGGGCCGGTGGTCGACGCCCTCACCGAGCTCGGCGCCCTGCACCCGATGATGTGGCCGACCCTCGGGTTCAGCGACGACGAGCACACCGACCCGGACTACCACGCCGGCGTCCCCGAGAACCGGGCGCCGTTCGGGCACCTGTTGATGCCCACTCTCCCGGAGGGGTTCGACTTCACGACCCAGCTGCCCGGTGCGGTGCTGGCGGCGGAGATGCTGGCCGCGGTCGAACAGGCCGGGGCGACGGTGCTGGTGGACCACCGGGTGGTCGACGTGCGGCGGGACGGCGACGACGTGACCGGGGTCGTGTGCGACACGTCCGGCGGACCCCGCCACTACGCGGCCCGCCGGGGGGTGGTGTTCGCCTCGGGCGGCTTCGCCCACGATCCGGCCAAGGCGCTGGCCTACCTGCGTGGGCCGCTCTTCGGCAGCGGCTCGTCGCCGGCCAGCACCGGCGACTTCGTCGACATCGCCAGCTCGCTCGGGGCGGCCCTGGGCAACATGACGAACGCCTGGTGGTGCCAGGTCGCCCTCGACGGGGTGATCGCCTCGGGCGGCCAGGCCGACATGTCGAACCTGGTGTTCGTCCCCTACGGGGACAGCATGCTCATCACCAACACCCGTGGGGTCCGGGTGGGTGACGAGAAGGCGATGTACAACGAGCGGACCCAGACCCACTTCGCCACGGACGGGTTGGGCTGGCCGAACCTGGTGCAGGTGATGATCTGGGACCAGGCGGTCGCCGACGACCCGACGCCGTGGCCGTGGCGTGGTGGCGTGCCCATCCCCGGCCTGGAACCACCGTGGCTGATCACCGCCGACGACCTCCCGGGCCTGGCCGCCGCCGTGCGACGTCGCCTGGAGGACCTTCAGGGCCGCCGGGGGATCAGCGGGCGGGTGAACGCCGGTGTCCTGCCGCCGGACGGCTTCGAGGCCACGCTGACGGCGACGGTCGACCGGTTCAACCGCGACGCCGCTGCCGGGGTCGATCACGAGTTCGGCCGGGGGACCACCCCGGTGTCCCGGGCCTGGGCCGGCCCGATCCGTCGGGGTCCCAACCCGACCATGTACCCGCTCTCGCCGACCGGCCCGTACCACGCGGTTCTGTTGGCGGCCGGGTCGCTCGACACCTGTGGCGGCCCGGTCACCGACGCCGGTGGCTCGATCCTCCGGGCCGACGGGTCCCCCATCCCGGGCCTGTTCGGCGCCGGCAACTGCGTGGCCGCTCCCACCGGGCAGGGCTACCTCGGCGGCGGTGGCACCATCGGTCCGGCGCTGGCCTTCGGGTGGTTGGCCGGCCGCAGCGCCGCTGGCCGCCAGCCGGGTGGCGGCGCCACCCGCGCCCCGGACCAGCGGCTCGTGGCGACGTGACGAGCGCGGTCATGGACACCGACGTCGGCAACGAAGAGGTGGCGACGGCCCCGGCCTTGGAGCTGACCGACATCGTGGTCCGCTTCGGTGGGGTCGTCGGTCTCGACGGGGTCAGCCTGGCTGTCTCCGCCGGCGAGGTCTTCGGCATCATCGGGCCGAACGGGGCCGGCAAGACCACCATGTTCGACGTCATCTCGGGCCTGCGCTTCCCCCAGGAAGGGACCGTCCGGATCGACGGCGCCGACGTGAGCCGGGCGTCCTCGGCCACCCGGGCCCGCCGCGGGGTGCGGCGGACCTTCCAGCGGGTCCAGACCTTCGGGTGGTTGACGGTGGAGGAGAACCTCCTGGCGGCCACCGAATGGCGGGGTGGCGGCGGCGGGCTGTTGGCCGACCTCGTCGCCCTGCCCTCGCGGCGGCGGCGCGAGCGGGAGCGTCGGGACAGGGTGGGTGAGGTGATGGAGCTGTGCGGCCTGAGCGAGCTCCGCTCCGCCTCGGCCGGGTCCCTGCCGATCGGTTCGGCCCGGATGGTCGAGTTCGGCCGGGCGATCGTCGACGAGCCGCGCCTCCTCCTGCTCGACGAGCCCACGTCCGGGCTCGAAGAGGCCGAGGTCGCCCGCCTGGCGGGCTGCGTGAACGCCCTGCTGGAGAGGAGCCGGTGCGCCGTCCTCCTGGTGGAGCACGACATGCGGTTCGTCATGGCCCAGTGCGCCCGGATCGTGGTGCTCGAGCAGGGGCGGGTGCTGAGCGTCGGCACCCCAGAGGAGATCAAGGCCGACAAGGCCGTACAGACCGCGTACCTGGGCGAGATCGCCGGCATGCACCAGGCGGCCCATCAGGCGGGAACCGGGCACCACCCGGCGGCAGACCTATCGCAGGTCGAAACGAACCACAAGGAGGGGACATGAAGAAACGGTTTTGGAGGATGGGAGCGATGGCGGTCGCCGCCGTCGCCACCGCGGGCGCCCTCGTGCCGGCCACCGGGTCCGGGGCGGCGGCGGTCCGGGGGGTGACGGCGAACTCGATCACCGTCGGGGGCCTCGGGTTCGCCCAGTACTACGGCGACTCGGCCATCGGGGCCGAGGCCCGGTTCAAGGCCCAGAACAAGGCCGGCGGGGTCTACGGCCGCAAGATCAAGTTCGTCGGGTTCAAGGACGACCAGAGCAGCACAACCGTGGACGCCCAGATGGGCAAGGAACTGGTGGAGCAGGACCAGGTCTTCGCCGTCGTCCCGGTGGTGTCGATCACCCTGGCCGCCGGGTCGTACTTCGCCCAGCAGCACGTGCCCTTCTTCGGTTGGGGCATCTCCCCCCAGTTCATCGGCAACAAGTGGGGCTACAGCTTCGCCGGTGCGGTGACCAGTCCGAACTGGGAGATCACCGTGCACGGGGCGGAGATCGCCAAGGTGCTCCACAAGTCGCCCAAGACACTGACCATGGCGATCATCGGCGAGAACAGCCAGGCGTCGACCGAGTCGCTCAAGCCGCTCGAGTACGCCATGAAGTCGATCGGCTACAACGTCGTCTACTCCCAGGGCCCCCTGCCGGCCGCCCCGGCCGTGGTCAGCAGCTACACGCCCTACGTGCAGCAGCTCATGACCTCCGACAACGGCCAGCCGCCGGACGTGATCATGGAGGTCATCTCGGCCACCAACGTCGGGCTGCAGCCAGCCCTGGAGGCGGCCGGGTACAAGGGCGCCATGGTGAACTACATCCAGTACTCACCGGCGACCGTGGCCGCCGCCAAGGGTGCCTACGTCTACCTGCAGTTCGCCCCGTACCAGGCGGCGACCACAAATCCGGCGGTGGCGACCATGATCAAGCAGGTCAAGGCGGTCGCCCCCAACGCCCCGCTCACGCAGGGGATCGAAGCGGGGTACTTCGCCGCCGACCAGTTCATCGCCGCCCTGAAGAAGGCCGGGAAGAACCTGACGCCGACAACCTTCGAGAAGGCGGCCAACTCCATGACCTACCAGATCAAGACAACGGTGGGTCCGACCTCCTTCCCCAAGGGTCACACAGTGCCGACCTCGTGTGGGTCCATGGTGACGAGCAACGGCACGACATGGAAGGTGGCCTACGCCTACCTCTGTACGAACGCCGTCCACTACACCGGGGGCTGACGCACCGGTGGGTAGGGGAGTCCGGTCGAGCCGGACGGTGAGCGGCCTTCCCCGGCGTCGGGCCGTCCCGGGAACGGGGCGGTCCGGCGGCCTGGGTGGCCGCGGGAGCCGGCGGAGTGGTGGGGCGCCGTGAGCGTCTTCTGGAACCTCGTCATCTCCGGGGCCGTGGCGGGGGCCATCTATTCGATGATGGCCTCCGCCCTGGTCCTCACCTACCAGACCTCGGGGATCTTCAACTTCGCCCAGGGGGCGGTGGCCTTCATCACCGCCTACTTCTATTACCAGCTCAACACCGGCCAGCACCTGTCGGTGGCCGTCTCGGCCATCATCTCCGTCCTGGTCTTCGCCCCGCTCCTCGGGTTGGCGCTCGACCGGGTCCTGCTGCGCAAGCTCTCCGACGCCCCGATGTTCGCCCGCATCGTCGGCACCATCGGACTACTGGTGGCCCTGCCGGCCATCGCCCTGTGGACGGTCGAGACGATCTGCAACGGCATCTTCAAGATGGGCCTGCCGCAGACCACCGGGCAGGTCTCCTACGGGGCGACCGTGCCCGGGCTCGGACCGACGCCACCGACGGTCTGGCACCTCGGCTTCATCGCCCTGCCGAAGGTGAACATCACCTCCGACCAACTGGCGGTGCTGGTGGCGGCCACCGTCGTAGCGGTGGCGCTGTGGTTGATCCTCCGCCACAGCCGGGCCGGCCTGGAGATGCGGGCCGCGGTGGACAAGAAGGACCTGAGCGGCCTGCGGGGGTTCAACCCGGGACGGTCGTCGGCCCTCTCCTGGGTGCTGACCATGATCATGGCCGGTCTGGCCGGGATCCTCATCGCCCCCCTCTTCCAGCTCGACCCCAACGTGTTCACCCTGGTGGTGTTGGGCTCGCTGCCCGCCTTCGCCATGGCGGGCTTCCGATCGATCCCCATCGCCCTGGGTGCCGGACTGCTGATCGGCGTCTTCCAGGACCTCATCGCCGGCTACGGCAACCACTTCCTGCCGGCGGCCCTCATCAACCTGCCGGGTTTCAGCTCGGCCATCCCGTTCGCCCTCACCGTCGTCCTGCTCTTCTTCGTCGGCCGCGACCGCCGGCGCCAGGCCGGATCGGCGGCTGAGGAACGACCGCGCCCGGACCACCGCGACGGGTTGCCCCAGTGGCGCCGGGTCCTGCCCTGGGCCATCGCCCTGGCGGCCTTCGTCGCCTTCGCCATGCAGGCCAGCCCGTTCACGGCCGGCGCCATCCTGGCCCCCGGCCTGGCGGTCTCCATCGTCCTCCTCTCGTTCGTGGTCGTCACCGGCATCGGCGGGATGGTCAGCCTGGCCCAGGCCACCTTCGTGACCGCCGGGGCGTTCGCCGCCGGCTGGGCCAGCACCCACGACTTCGGGATCAACGTCCCGTTCCTGGTCGACCACGGCCATCTCAACTTCCTCTGGTGCGCCGCCCTGGCCACCGTCGTGGGCGGCATCGTCGGGGGCCTCATCGCCCTGCCCGTCCGCCGCCTGGGCGCCCTGGCCCTCGCCCTGGCCACGTTCTCTCTGGCCCTGGTCGCCGACCAGGTGGTGTTCCAGATCTCGGCTCTCAGCAACGGCCAGTCCGGCTATCTCTTCGGCGTCCCCAGCCTGACGGTGTTCGGCCAGACGATCTTCAACTTCGGCAACCCGCGGGAGGAGGTGATCGTCCTCCTGGTCATCTTCGGCCTCGTCACCCTGGTCATCCGCAACTTCCAGCGGTCGGCCTCCGGCCGGGCGATGTTCGCCGTCCGCAGCTCGCCGGCGGCCGCCGGGGCGTCGGGCATCGTGGCCGCTCGCTCCCAGGTGTCCATCTTCGCCCTCTCGGCGGCCATCGCCGGCCTCGGCGGCGCCCTGATGGGGGTCACCTACAACTCGTTCACCAACACCACGGCCACCTCGTTGCTCGGCCTCACCTGGTTGGCGGCGGCCGTGACCTTCGGCGTCCGCCGGCCCGGGGGCGCCCTCATCGCCGGCCTCAGCGTGGTCGGCACCACCCAGCTGTTCGAGACCATCGCCAACTGGAGCTGGGTGCCCCACGACTTCGCCCTCCTGACCACGTCGACCTACTTCCCCTCCATCCTCTTCGGCATGGGGGCCATCAACCTGGCCATGAACCCCGACGGCGTCCTCGCCCTGTTCGGCGAGCAGCAGGCCGCGCGTCGTCGCCGCCGACGGGCGCGGGCCGAGAAGGCGGAGGCGGCCAGGGCGACCACCGGGAAGCCGGTCGTCGACCCGTCGCTCAAGCCGCTGCCGGAGCCGGTGCCGGTGGCGGTCGTCCCCGACGACGCCCCGCTGGTCCTCGAGCGGGTGGTGGCCGGGTACGGGGACGTCGAGGTGCTCCACGGCGTCGACCTGCGCGTGGCGGCCGGGACCGTCGTGGCCCTGGTCGGGGCCAACGGTGCTGGGAAGTCCACGCTCTGCGGCGTCGCCGCCGGGTTGCTCGCCCCGACCAGCGGGAAGGTGTACCTGGCGGGGCGAGAGCTCACGACCGACCCGACGTTCCGACGGGTGCAAGCGGGGGTGCTCCTGGCCCCCGAGGCGCGCGGCATCTTCCCGTCCCTCACCGTCGAGGAGAACCTGCAGATCCTCCTCCGGTCCGGCGAGGAGCGCGACCGGGCCTACGAACGGTTCCCACCGTTGGGAGCCCGTCGGCGATCCCTCGCCGGGTCGCTGTCCGGCGGCGAGCAGCAGATGTTGAGCCTGGCCCCAGCCCTGGTGCGGCCCCCGCGGGTGTTCATCGCCGACGAGCCCACCCTGGGCCTGGCGCCGCTGGCCCGTCTCGAGGTGGTCCGGGCCCTGGCCGACCTGCGCGACATGGGCGTCGCCATCGTGCTCGTCGAGGAGAAGGCGGCCGAGGTGGTGGAACTGGCCGACCTGGTCGGGTTCATGAACCTGGGCCGCCTCGACTGGTTCGGGCCCCGGGCCGAGCTGACCGAGAACCAGCTGGCCGTCGCCTACTTGGGCGGCGAGATCACGGCCGGCGCGAGCTAGGTACTGAGAAGGCGGAGGGATGCCATGACTATTCGGGTCGCGCTCTGGACGACGGGGCACATCGCCACGTTCGCCGGCCGGGCCATGCTCGACGATCCCGACATGGAGCTGGTGGCCTGCTTCGCCCACAGCCCCGACAAGGTCGGCCGGGATGTCGGCGAGCTGATCGGCCGGGACCCCATCGGGGTCCTCGCCACCTCGAGCATCGACGATCTGATCGCCGCCGCCCCGGACGTGGTGGGCTACTACTCGATCGTCCGTACCGAGGACATCGAATGGCACACCGCCCAGATCGCCCGGCTGCTCGAAGCCGGCATCAACGTGGTGTCCAGCGCCAACCTGGTGACCGGCCGGTGGTGGAAGGCCGAGGCCGTGTTCGAAGAAGCCGGTCGCCGGGGCAACGCCTCGGTCTACGGCGGCGGCGTCAACCCGGGCTTCATCAACGCCTTTGCCCTCACGGGGGCCAGCGTGTGCAGCGAGGTCCGGAGCATATCGATCTGGGAAGAGGCCGAGTGCTCGGGCTACCAGTCCCGGGAGCTGTGGGAGACGGTGGCCTTCGGGAGGCCGGTGGACGATCCGGACAACGCCGCCAAGTTCTGGCAGGGCACCGCCGTGTTCGAGGACACCGTGGCCATGATGGCCGACGCCCTGGAGCTGCCCCTCGACGACGTGCGCTACCTCCCGGAGGTGGCGGTCGCCACCCGGGACCTCGATCTCGGCTTCATGGAGATCCGCAAAGGCCACGTCGCCGGGTTGAAGAACCGGTGGGTGGGCGTGGCCGGGGGGCGTGAGGTGATCGAGCTGGGCACCATCTGGAAGATGACCGAGGACGTCGAGCCGAACTGGGAGGTCCGGCACGGCTGGCACATCACGGTCGACGGTATGCCGACGGTGAAGGCCCACGTGGCCGGGTGGCCGCCCGAGGGCGAGTCCAACTCGGAGGTGCTGATGAGCATGGCCATGGTCATGACGGCGCTGCCCACCGTCAACGCCATTCCCCATGTCATCCGGGCCCGGCCGGGAGTGGTCACCTACAAGGACCTCCCCCTGGTGACGGCGGCCCGGCGCGTCCGGGTCGAAGGGAGAGGGTGATGGCTCGCACGGTGGTGGTCAGTGGTTCGGCCTCGGGCCTGGGGGCGGCGACCCGCCGGGCCCTGGAAGCGCAGGGCGACCGGGTGGTCGGCATCGACCTCCGGGAGGCCGACATCCTGGTGGACCTGTCGACGGCAGAAGGGCGGGCGGAGGCGGTGGCGAAAGCCACGGAAGCCTGCGGGGGCCGGCTCGACGGCCTGGCGCCGTTCGCCGGCGTCGGCCCCACCATCGACCCGTCGAGCCACCTGTCGACGGTCAACTACTTCGGCCAGATGGCCCTGCTGGACGGGCTCCGCCCGGCGCTGCGGGCCGGCGACCACCCGGCGGCGGTGGCCGTCGGCTCGGTGGCCCCGACGGTGTCCCCGTTCGACGAGGCGGGCGTCCAGGCGATGCTGGACGGCGACGAGGCCCTCGCCACCCGGCTGGTGGTCGAGAACGTCGGGTTGGGCTACGCCACGTCGAAGATGGCGGTGGCCCGGGCGGCCCGGCGGCGATCGGTGGAGTGGATCACCGAGGGGATCCGCCTCAACGTCATCGCCCCCGGCAACTCGCTCACCCCTCTGACCCAGGCCGCCCTCGACGATCCCGTGATCGGCCCGCTCATGCGGGAGCTGCCGGTCCCGTTCGGCCGCTGGGCCGAGAACGAAGAGGTGGCCGACGTGGCGCTCTGGCTGCTCGGCCAGGGCTCTCGCTACCTCGTCGGCAGCTGGGTGTCGGTCGACGGGGGCACCGACGCCCTGGCCCGTCCCGACAGTTTCTGAATGCCCGACCGCGGCTGCGTGCCCGATCGACGAGTGGAGGTGTGATGGAGTTCCTGGTCCGTTTCGAAGTGTCGATCCCCCCCGACCTGAACCCGGCCGACCTGGAGGCGATCATGGTCGAGGAGCGGAAACGGGGGGACATGCTGTGGTCCTCCGGCCAGCTCATCCGGATCTGGCGGGTCCCCGGGACGCGGGCGTCGGTGGCGCTCTACGACTTCCCCGACGTCACAGAGCTGCACGCCCAGTTCCTGGCCATGCCGCTGTTCCCGTACATGCGGGTGCACTCGGTCGAGGCGCTGGCCGTCCACCCCGCCGAGGTGGAGCACCGCGCCAAGGGGGCGGCCGGCGCCGGCGGCCAGCCGGCCGCCGTGCCGGCGTGAGGGCTGCGCTCTATTACGGCGCGGGGGACGTCCGGATCGAGGACGTCCCCGAGCCCTCCCCGGGGCCCGGTGAGGTCCTGGTCCGGGTGCTGGCCAACGGGCTGTGCGGGACGGACCTGCACCAGTACGACGTCGGCCCGCTCAGCGACGCCCCGCTACCGATCATCGTGGGCCACGAGCTCGCCGGCGAGATCGTCGGCGTCGGCGAAGGGGTCAGCCGTTCCCGGGTGGGTGAGCTGGTGGCGGTCGAGCCGATCTGGCGGTGCAACGACTGTGGGCCGTGCCACGACGGCGACTACAACCTCTGCCTGAAGGGCCCGTGGCACGGGCTCACCGGCATGGGCGGCGGGCTGTGTGAGCTCACGGTGGTCCGGGACGAGATGGCCTGGGCGGTGCCCGACGGCATCGACCCGATGGATGCGGCCGTGGTGGAGCCGATGGCCGTGGCCTTCCACGGGATCGAGCGGGCGGCCGTCACGCCGGGTGACCGGGCGGTGGTGCTCGGTGCCGGTCCGATCGGCCTCGGCGCCTACCTCGGGCTGCGGGCCGAAGGGGTCGACCAGGTGGCCGTCGTCGAGCCGTCGCCCGAACGGCGGGCGGCCGCCGAGGCGGTGGGGGCGCCGGCGGTGCTCGACCCGACCGACGGGTCGGCCACCGAGGCCATCGCCGAGCTCTTCGGGGGCGCCGGGGCGACCGTCGCCATCGACGCGGCCGGGACGCAGGGGAGTTTCGACACCGCGGTGGCCGTCGCCGCCCCCAAGGCGCGGATCGTGCTGGTGGCGGCGTTCGCCGAGTCGGTCCAGTTCAACCCCTTGGCCGTCCTGCAGCGGGAGACCCGGATCGACATGGCCTTCGCCTACCGGGGCACCTTCGGGCCGGTGCTCCGGCACATGGCCGCCGGCCGGTACCCGACGTCGCCCTGGGTCCGCCACATGGCGCTCGACGACGTCGTCGAAGCCTACGGGATGCTGCACCGCCGCGAGGCGGTGAAGCTGCTGATCGACATCTGACAGGAGGGAACATGCCAGGAAGGTTGGCCGACAAGACGGCCCTCATCACCGGGACCGCCGGGGGCCAGGGGCGGTGCGCCGCCCTGACCTTCGCCCGGGAGGGAGCGACGATCATCGCCAGCGACCTGAAGGCGGAGGAGAACGCCGAGACGGTGGCCATGGTGCGGGCCGCCGGGGGGTCGATGGTGTCGCTGGACGGACTTGACCTGAGCGACGAAGCCGAGGTCGAACGGCTCATCGCCTTCGCCGGCGAACAGGGCGGCTTCGACATCCTCTACAACAACGCGGCCGTCGCCCGGGCGGCGGCGATCGAAGACCTGCCCCGTGAGCTGTGGGACTGGAACATGGCCAACGAGGTGACCCTCGTCTACCTGACCATCCGGCACGCCCTGCCCCTGATGAAGGCCCGCGGGGGCGGCGCCATCGTCAACGTGGGCTCGATCGCCGGCATGCCGGTCGGATCGGGCATGCCGGGCAACTCGCCGGGCAACCTGGTCCACTGTGTCGCCAAGGCGGCGGTCATCCGGATGACCGAGGCGCTGGCCATCGAGCTGTCACCCCACCGGATCCGGGTCAACAGCGTCTCGCCCGGGGTCATCGACACCCCGCAGCTCCGGCCGTTCCTCGGGGAGTCCCCCGACGCGCCGGTCCGGCGGTTGTTCGCCAGCAAGTGCCTGATCCCGAGGATCGGCGAGGTGGAGGACATCGTGAACGCCGCGCTCTACCTGGCTTCCGACGAGGCTTCCTACGTGACGGGGGTGAACCTGGCCGTCGACGGCGGGTTCATCGTCGGTGGCGGTGTCGGCGTCCCGACGAGCGAGGTCGCCGAGGCCGTGCTCGAGGCCACCCGGGTGTACGACTGATGGGCGCCGTGGCCGAGGGGGCGATGGTGGTCGATCCCGACGTCGACCTGGGCGACGCCGGCGGGACGGTCGAGGTGTGGAACCCGGCCGACGTCACCGAACAGGTCGGCGTGTACCCGCTCCTCGGACCGGCCCACGTGGACCGGGTGGTGGCCTCCGCCGGCCGCGCCTTCCCGGCCTGGTCCGCCCGGTCGCCCGTCGAGCGGTTGGCGACGGTGCGAGCGGCCGGGAACACCGTCGGCCCGGGGGAGGGGCTGGCGGAGCTGCTGGTGCGCGAACAGGGGAAGACGGTGGCGGAGGCCACCGGCGAGTTCGGGTACTACGGCCTGGCCGTCACGTTCGCCGAAGACGAGATGGCCCTGCTCACCGAGCCGGAGGCGCTCGGCGACAACGGGACCGGGCGGGCCTGGATCTACCGGCGACCCTATGGGGTGGTCGGCATCATCACCCCGTGGAACCGGCCGTTCTCGCTGTCGGTCACCGGGGTCGTCCCGGCCCTGCTGGCCGGTAACGCCGTCGTCCTCGCCGTGGCGCCGACCGCGCCGCTCGCCACCCTGCGGGCCTTCGCCACCATCGCCGCCGCCCTGCCCCCGGGGGTCCTGTCCGTCGTGACCGGTCCCGGTGATGTGGTGGCCCAGCGGCTGGTCGACCATCCCGACGTCCGCAAGATCTCGTTCACCGGCAGCGTGGCCACCGGCCAGGAGGTCACCCGCCGCTCCGCGGTCAACCTCAAGAACCTGACCCTCGAGCTGGGTGGCAACGACGCCGCCATCGTCCTCGACGACACCCCGGCCGGCCCGGCGCTCTACCAGCGACTGGTCGACGGCACGTTCATGAGCAGCGGCCAGGTGTGCATGGCGATCAAGCGCCTGTACCTGCCCAGAGCCCGGCTGGAGCCGATCGTCGACGAGCTGGCGGCCCGGCTGGACCAGATGGTCGTCGGCGACGGGCTGGACCCCGCCACCACCCTCGGTCCGGTCCACCTGGCCAGCCAGCGGGACCGGGTGGTCGGGCTGGTCGAGGACGCCCGGAGCCGTGGCGCCACGGTGCGGGAGCTGGGAGACCTCCGGGCTGACCCGGCGCGTGGCTTCTTCGTCCGGCCGACCCTGGTGACGGGCCTGGACCACGATGCCCCGCTCATCCAGGAAGAACAGTTCGGCCCGGTGCTCCCGGTGATCGCCTACGACTCGGTCGACGAGGCGGTGGCGATGGCCAACGACTCGGAGTTCGGCCTGTCCAGCTCCGTGTGGTCCGCCGACGAGGACCGGGCTCACCAGGTGGCTGTCCGCCTCGAGGCGGGGGCGACGTTCATCAACTCCCACGGGGTCTTCTCGGTCGATCGGCGGGCACCCTTCGGCGGCATGAAGCAGAGCGGGACCGGCCGGATGAGCGGTCGTTGGGCGCTGGACTCGTTCTGCGAGCTCCACACCGTCAGCATCCGCAACAGCGCCACCTTCGACTGAGCCGGCAGGTCTGCGATGCCGCCGTTCGGTCTGGCCAACCTCAGCGTCGAGGGAGAGCCCCTGCTCGCCGCCACCCGGGACGGGGCGGCATACGCCGTGAGGTCCCTCATCGGGGGGTGGGTCGGTTCGCTCGACGAGGCCTTGAGCGGCTGGGACGGGTTCGTGGACGCCGTCGAGGCGGCGCTCGACGGGCCCGATGCCCCCGACGCCCTCCTCGATCCGGCGGCCGTCACCTTCGGCCCGGCCGGGGGTGTCCGGTCCGTCATGTGGTGCGCCGGGGCGAACTACACCGACCACATCGCCGAGATGGGCGTCGCCGGCATCGGTGACCGTTCCTTCCACTTCCTGTCGCCTTCCACCGCCCGCAACGCCCACGGGGCGACGGTGGGCCGACCGGTGGGGGCCCGCCAGTTGGACTGGGAGGTGGAGCTGGCCGCGGTCATCGGCCGCCCGGCCCGGCGGGTGGCGGCCGGGGACGCCCTCACCTACGTGGCGGGCTACACGGTGGCCAACGACGTGTCCGTACGCGACCAGGACCTGATCCGCCACCCCATCTTCGGGGTGGACTGGACGGCCGGGAAGAACGCCGACGGCCTCACGCCCGTCGGTCCGGCCGTGGTGCCGGCCCGGTTCGTCCCCGACCCGACCAACCTCGATCTCGGGCTGACCGTCAACGGCACGGTCCGCCAGCAGTCGAACACGTCGCGGATGATCGTCGACCTGCGCCGCCAGATCGAGGCCCTCTCGGCCCTGGTGACCCTGCAGCCAGGCGACCTCATCCTGACGGGTACGCCCGCCGGGACGGCGGCCGCCCACGGCGGGCGCTACCTCGAGGATGGGGACGTGATGGTCGCCACCATCAGCGGGCTCGGCTCCCTCCGCAACACCGTGGGCCCGGCCGCCTGATGGTCGGCGGAAAAGAGTTAGATCAACAGATGAACCACTTGACCATTTCGGAGGTCGTCGGTATGGTGATGAGGGAGCCGTCGGCGGTGCCCGTCGGCGCGGGGAGGGGCAACGCATGGCATTGAACGTCGTGCATTTCGGCACCGGCAACACCGGTCGGCACGGGCTGGCCCAGATCATCGACCACCCTGACCTCGAGCTGGTGGGAGTAGGGGTGACCACCCCGGCCAAGGTCGGTGCCGACGCCGGCGAGCTGTGCGGTCGGCCGGCCACCGGGGTGGTGGCGACCGATTCGCTGGAGGCCCTCGTCGACCTCCGGGCCGACTGCCTGGCCTACTTCGGGGAGGGCATCGCCCGCCCGGGCGAGGCGGTGGCCGACCTGGCCCGGTTCCTGGAGGCGGGCACCAACGTGGTGACCAGTTCGCTGAACCAGCTGGTGTACCCGCCGACCGCCCCCGACGAGCTGCGGCGCCCGCTGGACGAGGCGTCGAAGCGGGGCGGGACCACCTTCTTCAACAACGGGGCCGACCCCGGGTTCGGGAGCGACCTGATCCCGGCCCACCTGCTGTCGCTGGTCGGCCGGGTCGACTCGGTCCGGATCCAGGAGATCGTCAACTACGCCTACTACGACCAGATCGATGTCATGCGGCACGTCTTCGGGTTCGGCCAGCCGTTGGACTACGACGCCCCGCTGTTCAACGGGGGCGCCCTCACCCTCTACTGGGGCGGCGTGGTGACCCAACTGGCCCAACTGGTGGGGGCCGAGGTCGAGGAGATCCGGGAGACCCATGAGGTCCAGGCCATGGACCGGGACCTCGACATCGCCGTGGGCACGATCGAGGCCGGGACGGTCGCGGCCATCCGGTTCGAGGTCCAGGCGATCGTCAACGGGCAGCCGGCGGTGGTGGTGGAGCACGTCACCCGGGTGGACGACCAGGCGGCGCCGGACTGGCCGCACTGCCACGACCGACGGGACTGCTACCACCTCCGCATCGGCGGCTGGCCCAACATCGACTGCGAGGTCAAGCTGACCGACGAGGACGGCAACGACGGCGGCCTGATCGCCACCGCTGCCCGGGTGGTCAACGCCATCCCGGCCGTCTGTGCGGCCGAGCCGGCCCTGCTGTCCTTCTTCGAGCTGCCCCCGACCCCGACGCGGGTGGCGACGTTCTGATGGCCGCACCGTCGCTGGAACTGGACGGCCGGGCGGCCATCGTCACCGGGGCCGGACAGGGCGTGGGCCGGGGGATCGCCCTGGCCCTGGCGGCCGCCGGTGCCCGGGTCATGCTCCACGGCCGGACCGCCGCCAAGGTGGAGGCGGTCCGCGACGAGATCGTCGATGCCGGCGGGACGGCGGCCACGGCGGCCGGTGACGTGGCCACTGCCGGGGACGTCCAGCGGTGCATCGACACCACCGTGGAGGCCTTCGGTACCGTCGACATCCTGGTCAACAACGCCATCTCCCAGCCCCTGGGCCCGCTGCTGGACATCGACGACGAGGTGTTCGAGTACGGGTTCGACAGCGGGCCGCTGGCCACCCTGCGGTTCATGCGGGGCTGCCACCCCCACCTGGTGGACGGCGGGTCGGTGGTGAACATCGGCTCGGGGGTGGCCCTCCAGCCGGCCTTCCCCGGGTTCGGCTGCTACGCCGCCGTCAAGACCGCCATCGGGTCGCTCTCCCGGGCCGCGGCCACCGAGTGGGGGCCGGTGGGCATCCGGGTGAACATGCTGCTGCCGCTGGCCCTCACCCCGGCGATGGCCGGGTTCCTGGAGGTCCACCCCGAAGCCATGGAGGGCATCCTCGGCCAGATCCCCCTCGGCCGGCTGGGGGACAGCCAGGCGGACGTCGGGACGGCGGCGGTCTTCCTCTGCAGCCCGGCTGCCGCCTACATCACCGGGGCCACCCTCACCGTCGACGGCGGCCAGGACTACGTGCGATGACCCCATTGAAGATGACCCAAAAGAGAAGGAGCCAGGAGCGGAGATGAGCAAGGTCAACCAGCTCAGCTATGTCGGCGCGGGCACGACTGACCTGGAGGGGTGGCGCAACTACGCCACTGCGGTCCTCGGGCACGAGATCACCCCGGACAGCGACGATCAGACCATGTACCTCCGCATCGACGACCACCACCACCGGCTGGTGGTGGAGCAGGCCGAGATGGAGGATGTCGCCTACGTCGGCTGGGAGGTGGCGAACGCGGCTGAGCTGCAGGCGGTGGCCGCCCGGATCGAGGCGGCCGGGGTCGAGGTGACCGCGGTGTCGGCCGAGGAAACCGACCGCCGCTGCATGCTGGAGGTCGTGGCCTTCACCTGTCCACACTCGGGCATGCGGATGGAGGTGGGCTGGGGCCCCGAGGTGCAGTTCGTGCCCCACCCGAACACCTCCCGGCCCCTCTCGGGCTTCAAGACCGGCCCGCTGGGCCTGGGCCACGTGGTCCTGTATGCCCCCGACGTGGTGAAGGCGGAGGCCTTCTATGAGGAGGCCCTGGGTTTCGCCGCCTCCGACCGGGCGGTCATCCCGGGGATGGGCACCTTCGCCACCTTCATGCACTGCAACCCCCGCCACCAATCGCTGGCCTTCATCGGCATCCCCGGCGCCCCCCGCCGGGCCCAGCACGTGATGTTCGAGACCCTGGACATCGACGACGTGGGGACCACCTACGACATCTGCCTGGAGCGGGACATCGTCTCCACCTCGCTGGGACGGCACCTGAACGACCGGATGTTCTCCTTCTACTTCAAGAACCCCTCGGGCTGGCACTTGGAGTACGGCTACGGGGCCCGGGAGATCGACCCGTCCACCTGGCACCTCGAGTACTACAACGGCCTGCGCGGGCCGGGGGAGTGGGGCCACGACGGGCTCCGCTCGATGGTGTAGCGGTGGCCCATCCGATCACCGGCGGCCTGACCGCCGACGACGTGGCCGACCGGGCGGCCATCACCGACCTGTTCGTCCGGTACTGCACCGCCCTGCGGACCAAGGACGTCGACCTCTTCGACGACGTGTTCGCCCCCGACGGGGTCATCGACTACTCCCGGCTCGGCGGGTCCCGCACCGGGGTGGCCGAGACCAAGGCGTGGCTGGCCGCGCTGTTGGGTGGGGTGGAGCAGTTCTACCTGTTCGTCGGCAACAGCGAGTTCGAGCCGGCGGCCGACCGCCGGTCGGTCCGGGTGACCACCACCTGGCAGGGGCTGTTCGTCCCCCGGGACGGTCAGCCCCTGCAGGACTACGGCTACTACGAAGACCTGGTGGTCCGCCGGGACGAAGGGTGGCGGATCGCCGAGCGGGTGGACTACCCCGAGGCGTTGGTGGTGGCCACCCTGGCCCCGCCGCTGACGTAGTCGCGACCGTAAGGGACCGAGGAAGCAAGAGACCGAGGAAGACAGAGAAAGGCGGTCCGTCATGGCCCGTTCGTACAAGCACTTCTACATCGGCGGTGAGTGGGTGGAGCCGGCCGGCCGCGACCTCCTCGAGGTCACCTCCCCGGTCACCGAGGAGGTGATCGCCACCGTCCCCGACGCCGTCGAAGCCGACATGGACCGGGCGGTGGCCGCCGCCCGGGAGGCCTTCGATCGCGGGCCGTGGCCCAACCTGACCCCCGTGGAGCGGGCCGGCTACGTGGCGAAGCTGGCGGAGACCTACCTGGCCCACTGCCCGGAGATGGCCGACACCATCACCGAGGAGATGGGCTGCACCATCAACTTCTCTACGCAGATCCAGGCTCCCCCGGCGGCCGGGATGCTGCAGTACTTCGTTGGCCTGGCCGCCGACTACCCGTGGGAGGAGCGGCGGCCCGGGATCATGACCAGCGAGATCCTGGTGCGCCGGGAGCCAGTCGGCGTGATCGGGGTGATCGCCCCGTGGAACGTTCCCCAGCTGGTGATCATGTCCCGGGTGGCCCCGGCGCTGATCGCCGGGTGCACCCTCGTCATCAAGCCGGCCCCGGAGACCCCGCTCGACACCCTCCTGCTGGCTGAGATCGCCGACGAGGCCGGCCTGCCGGCGGGGGTGCTCAACGTCGTCCCGGCCGGCCGCGAGGTCGGCGAGACCCTGGTGCGCAACCAGGGGGTCGACAAGATCGGGTTCACCGGCTCGACGGCCGCCGGCCGGCGGGTGGGGTCGATCTGCGGGGAGACCCTCAAGCGTTGCACCTTGGAGCTCGGGGGGAAGTCGGCCGCCATCATCCTGGAGGACGCCGACGTCCCGGCGGCGGTCGAGGCCCTGCGGTTCTCGTCGTTCATGCTCAACGGGGAGTCCTGCCTCGCCCACTCCCGGATCCTGGCCCCCCGGAGCCGGTACGACGAGGTGGTCGACGCCGTCACCGAGCTGGCCAAGGGGCTGCGGGTCGGCGACCCCACCGACGAGTCCACCGAGATCGGTCCCCTGTTCGCGGAACGACACCGGGAGCGCGTGGAGGGCTACCTGGAGATCGGCCGGAACGAGGGGGCCCGGGTCACCACCGGGGGCGGTCGCCCGGCCGGGTTCGACCGGGGCTGGTATGTCGAGCCCACCGTGTTCGCCGACGTCGACACCAAGATGCGGATCGCCCAGGAGGAGATCTTCGGCCCGGTGGTCGCCGTCATCCCCTACGAGGGCGTCGAGGAGGCGGTCACCATCGCCAACGACTCCGACTACGGCCTGGCCGGCACCGTGTTCTCCGCCGACGCCGAGGTCGGACTCGACGTCGCCCGGCGGATCCGCACCGGGACCATGGGGGTCAACGGGTACATGTTCGACTTCCCCGCCCCGGTGGGCGGCTACAAGAACAGCGGCATCGGTCGGGAGATGGGCCCCGAGGGTCTCGACAACTACCTCGAGCTCAAGTCGATCACCCCACTGGGGTAGCCGATCCCGGGGCGCCGGGCGTCCACTACCCCGGGCGGCCGGTGCCCCGGGTCTCGGCTCACGTGGCGGGGCGTGGGGCCGGCTACGGCCGGACGCGGACGACCAACCGCTCGAAGCCGCGGAACCCCGGCACGGGTCGGCGCACCGCGGCACCGGGGTCGTCGACGAGGGCGATGGAGGAGTACCGCCGGAGCAGCAGCTCCAGGGCGACCTTGGCCTCGAGCCTCCCCAGGTGCATCCCGACGCACAGGTGGGCGCCCCCGCCGAAGGCGGCGTGCTTCCGGGTCGGGCGGTCGAGCTGATAGCGGCCGGGGTCGGGGTTGACCCCCGGGTCACGGCCGACGGCGGCCGTCATGATCCGCAGCCAGGTTCCCCTGGGGAGGAGGTTCCCGAACATCTCCCGATCCTCCGGGAGGATCCTCCCCACCGACAGGGCGGGGGAGTCGTAGCGGAGGGTCTCCTCGACGGCGACCCCCGACAGCGCGGGGTCGTCCCGGAGGGCGGCCAGCTGGTCGGGGTGGGTGACCAACGCGTTGATGGTGTTGGCGATCAGATCGGCGGTGGTGGTGATGCCGGCCGCCAGCATGATGACGAGCAGGTCGACCTTCTCCTGCTCGGTGTGCTGGCCCGACAGGTCGCCGTGCCGGAGCTCGCCGATCAGGCCGGTGTCACGGTGAGACGGTGGCGCGCTGAGCCGTTCGCTGAAGTACCCGCGCACCGCCTCGGTGGCGTCTGAGAATGCCTTGGTGGCCGACAACTTCGGGTCGAAGAACCGGGAAAGGCGGATCCTGGTCCACTCGGCGAACTCCTCGCTCCGTTCCGGCTCGACCCCGATGAACTCGGTCATGACCTCCAGGGGGAGGCGATCGCTGAACGTGGAGACGATGTCCACCTCGCCGGTGTCCGGCATGGCCGCCAGAAGGTCGGCCCCGATGGCCGTGACCCGCTCCTGCATGCCCTTGACCTGCTGAGGGGTGAAGGGCCACTTGATCGAGCTGCGCACCCGCGTGTGGTCGGGAGGGTCCAGGTAGAAGAGGGAGAGGCGGGCCTCCTTCAGGACCTTGGTGATCGGTGACTCCGGATCGGCGACGTCGGGGTCGTTCTTGAGCGACGGGTCCCGGATGAGCCGCAGGATCTCCTCGGAGTCGAGCACCCACCACCCGCCCTGGTCGACGTTCGGCACCACCCCGAGATGAAGGAGCTCGTCGATGGCCGGGTACGGGTCCTCGAGGAACTGGGGATCGCTGACCGACACCGCCAAGGTCTCCGACATCGTTCCCGCCTTTCCTCGAGTCGACGGCCTGAGGTCCACGTCGAGCCGCCAGCCCGGGGCCATCGCGTAAATGATCTATTCATCTACTCTAGGGCCTGAGGCAGGGCTTGGCAATCCGCCGCTCGTTCGCGGGCGCGCGCGGTCGACGTCGAGTGGCTGGATCTTGGCGTCCCGCTGACCGGGCGCTGTCAGGCGTACGGGGAGGGCGAGGCACTAGGGGCAACGTCGTCGGGGTAGCCCCGACGACGTTGCCCACCAGCATGCCCACTTGTCGCCGACGCGAGCTGCGTCGGCGCGGCCCACCAGGAGTGAGCCGCGCCGTCCGGGCGCCCTAGACGGCCCGGACGTTCTGCGCCTCGGGACCCTTCCGTCCCTCGGCCACGTCGTACTCGACCTGCTGGCCGTCTTCCAGGTTCTTGAACCCGCTGCCGACGATGTTCGAGAAATGGACGAAGACGTCCTTTTCACCCGTGTCCGGCGTGATGAACCCGAAGCCCTTCTCGCTGTTGAAGAACTTCACCGTTCCAGTTGCCATTTTGATATCTCTTTTCTTTCTCTTGCTTTACCGACAGCTATGTACAGGGACGACATTGTCGCACCTGCCCGACGGGGCGTCGTACCGCCGACCCCCGCACCTGGTTCCCGCCGGGGACCAGACCAAGACAACGTTCCCACAGGATCAGACCGAACAGACGACCGTCAGTCATTGGAGTTGCTCGAGCTGCGCTTGGATACGGTCCCGCCGCTCCTCGAATTCCTCGGCTGACACCTCACCGGCTTCGTGCTCCTCGTGGAGCCTACGCAGGTCGTCGATCAGTTCCGGTTCGGTTCGGCCGGTGGGAACCTCCACGGGCTCCGGTGCCTCCTGCCGAGCCGCCTTGCGATCGGCCTTGGCCCGGGCCTTCTCCAACTTCTGCTGCTCACGCTGGCGTTTGCCGGCGGAACTAGGCATCAGTGTGCTCCCGGGCCGTCGAGCCGACTTCGCCCGCCAGGCTGCGCCGGATAGCGGGCCGAGGGTTCGGGCCGGCCAACGGGCAATAGACCCGGAGGGGTGAACCGGAAAGAGTGGAGATGCCGGGGCTCCGTTCGAATCGGGCCAACTCGGAGAACATCTCGAACGGGCCACCGCCGGCTCAACGACGGCGACCGGACCAAGCTACCAGGCGCGACCGTCGGCGCCCACAACCCCGTCGGAGCGACAATCTGGGAGGCCACAGGGCCCCGAGGCCCCACCACTCGAGAGAGGGAGACCACGTGAAGACGACAACCTGGAGCCGCGACGGGGTTCGGCTCGCCGCGGCGACCGCCGGGGTGGGTGACGGGCCGGCGATGGTGCTGCTCCATGGGATGGGGAGCGACCACACCCACGTGGAGGTGCTTGCCTCGATGTTCGGCGATCGGTACTTCACGGTCCTCCCCGATCTTCGGGGCCACGGGGCGAGCGACCAGGAGTCGGATCGCCATGACATCGCGACCCTCGCCGACGACGTGGCGTGGCTCTGTGCGCAGCTCGGGGTCCACGACATCACGCTCGTCGGCCACAGCCTGGGAGGTGTCGTGTCGTTGGCCGTCGCCGCGGCGCACCCCGGGTTGGTGTCGAGGCTGGTCCTGCTGGACCCTGGGATCGCCCTGTCGGACGAGATGAGCGCTGGACTGTCCGACTTCTACGCCGGCCTGGATGACGAGACCTACGCCGCGGTCCTGCGGGAGTACTTGATCCCGCTCATGTTCGTGCCGTCCGACCCGCCGCAGACGGTGCAGGCGGTGATGGACTGCCTCACGGCGATGCCGCTCCGCGTCTTCCGCCAGCTCGGGGAGGGCATCGTGGCCTTCGACTCCATGGCGGCGGTCGCCCGGGTCTCGTGCCCCACCGCCGTCGTCACCCCGCAGTTCATGATCGGGGATATTGCCCGCGTCGAGGCGGCCGCCCCGGGCTGGGAGTTCGGACGGGTGCTGGGCACCGGCCACTACATGCAGATGGTCACCCCGGAGCAGACCGAGGCGATGATCACGCAGTTCCTGCGGACCCACCCCCTAGGTGGAGGCCACGGCGAGCACGCCTCCTAGGTGGAGGCCACGGCGGGCACGCCTCCTAGGTGGAGGCCACGGCGGGCAGGGTGCGCCCGACCAGCCAGCTGAGCGACGCCAGGGCCTGGGTCAACGTCCACGAGTCGGCGGCCTGGTGGTAGAGGTTCTGCCGGCCGCCGGCGTTCAGCAGGCCGGTGAGCCCGTGGTCGAGGTGGCCGCGGAGGTTCGGCGGCGTGGCGTCGACGAAGCGTTCGTGGCCCTGGCGGTCGATGAGGATGTACCCGTCGGTGTGGTCGACGTCGTAGGTCAACGGCTTGCCGGTCCACCAGTCCCGCTTCGGCGGCTGGTCCTCGGGGACGATCTGGTGGCTGACCCCGAAGAACTTCCACAAGCGGTCGAGGTCGGCCGGGGTCCCGGTGAGGAGGGGCCAGTCGGCGCCGAACCGGGCCGAGTAGGCCGCCAAGCGGGCCGGGGTGTCGCGCCCCGGGTCGACGGTGATCTCCATGAAGACCACCTGCCGGCCCAGCCCGGCCGCCACGACGTCATGCCGCAGGGCGATGAACGCCCCGGTCACCAACGGGCACTCGTCCTGGCAGAGGGAGAGGAACGGGGCGAGGACGATGTACTTGCCCCGGTAGGCGTCGAGGTCGGTGACGTGGCCGGCGGTGTCAACGAGGGGAGTGGAGCCGGGCACCGGGCGATCCTGGATGACCCCCTGGCTGGACGGTGGCGCCGGGGTCGAGCCGCCCCCGCAGGCCGCCAGGAGGCCGCCGGCGGCGACGAGGGCCAGCAGTCCCCGACCGAGGCGTCGGGCGCCGGCGGCGCGAAGGGGCCTCACCGGGCGCCACCGCTGGGTCCCCCGGCGGGGAGTAGCGCATCGGCGGCCCGATCGGCGCGTACCGCCCGGCGCTCCTCTTGGTGCATCCACCGCAGGGCCACCGGGATCATCGGCCAGAGCATGAGGGTGTCGCCGCCGATCCACATGATGACGCCACCGATGTGCAGGTCCTGGATCAACGACACTCCCCACGGGCGGCGCATGGACAGGTACGCCGGGAACAACTCGTGGGAGGCGCCGTCCAGGGACAGTCCCGTGAACGTGTCGATCGGGATGGCCAGGAAGAGGTAGCCGAACTGGAGCGCCGGGTGCATCCGGTACCGGTTGGGCTCGGACCCGAAGATCTGGCGCCAGAACAGGTAGCCGATCAACAAGAAGATGACGTGTTCGGCGTTGTGCACGTCCTCGTGGAGGAGCGTGTAGTTGTACCAACTGGTCAGGTGGGTCAGCGGGATGACCAGGGCGTAGAGGATGAAGGCGGTGACGGGGTGGCCGAGGACCAGGCCAACCGGTGATCGGAGGGCCCACGTCAGCCACCGATGGAGGCGCCCGTCGCCTCGGGTGGCCCGCCAGGCCAGGTCGATCGGCGAGGCCATGGCGAACAGCGGGGCCGCCACCATGATCAGCAGGAGGTGCTGGATCATGTGGTCGTAGAACAGCTCCCCGTCGTAGACGCCGACGAAGCTGAAGATGGCGAAGGAGGTGGCCAGCAGGGCACCGATCCAGGCCACGGTCTTGCCGGCCGCCCATCGGTGGCGGGGTTGGCGCCGGTTCACCCGGACGACCCCCCACGAGTAGAGGGCGAGGGCGCCCAACACCAGCACCACCGGGACGACGTCGAACTGGGTCGACAGGAACTGCCCGCCCCGCAGGGCGGGGAGGGCGGCGTCGCCGAACAGGGGACTGAACGGGATCATCGAGGCGTGTTCCGGACAACGGCGCTCATGTTCGATGGAACGTAGTACTACGTACTGTAGGAGTTCAATTCCGGCCGACGGCTAGAGTGCGAAACGCCAGCACCGGCACGCCAGCAACCGGCAAAGGAGCCCGACCGTGGCCCGACTGGGTGAGCTCGAACGCAAGGTCATGGACGTTCTCTGGGGATCGCTGGGGACGGCGATGACGGTCCGCCAGGTGGCCGAGCGGCTGCCGACCCACGCCTACACGACCGTGCTCACGGTGCTCGATCGGCTGCAGCGCAAGCAGATGGTGCGGCGGACCAAGGACGGACGAGCGCACCGCTACACGGCGGCCGCCAGTCGTGAGGCCTACACGGCGGAGCTGATGCTGGAGGCGTTGGGGGCGGCACCCGACCGCGACGCCGTGCTGGTCCGCTTCGCCGAGACGGTGACCGAATCGGAGGCGAGGGTGCTGCGCCAGGCCCTCGACAGCGTTGGCGAGGGTTCGGCCGGGGGCGAGCCGACCGCGCCGACCCAGCCGACCCCGCCGACCACCGGGGCCGAGCGGTGAGGCTGCACGTGGTGTCCGGGTGCCTGCTGGTCGTGTCCATGGCCTGCCTGGGACCGGGTGCCCTCTGGCTGGACCGGGCCCGCTGGCCGGGCCGGGCACCCCGGGCCGCGGTGGTCCTGTGGCAGGCGATGGGGGTCACCGGAGCGGTGGCCGCCATCGGGGCCGGGCTGGCCGCGGCCGTCGCTCGCTACGGCGTCGGCTTCCGGGCCGGGCTCGGACGCCTGGTGGCCGGGCTCGTCGACGGCCACCCGCTCACCGGCCTCGGTCTGCCCGACGCGCTCGGACTGACCCTGGCCGTCGACGTGGCCATCGTGCTGGCCGCCGTGGTGGCCATCACCATGGTCCGTACGGTGCGGGCCCGGGCGCGCCACCGGGTGCTGGTCGACCTGGTCAGCGTGGGGGAGCATGCGGCGGGGGCGCTCGTCCTCGACCACCCGAGGGCCACCGCCTACTGCCTCCCGGGCATCCGGCCCAGGATCGTGGTCAGTGCCGGGGCATTGCGGATCCTGCGTTCGTCCGAGCTGGCGGCCGTGGTCGAACACGAGCGGGGGCATGCCTGCGAGCACCACGGGTTGGTGATGCTGCCGCTGACCTCGCTGGGTGAGCCGCTGCGGTGGATCCCCTACGCCCGCCGGGCTCCGGCGGCGGTGGCGACGCTGTTGGAGATGGCCGCCGACGACTACTCGGCCCGACAGCACAGCCGACGAGACCTGGCCCGGGCGCTCGTGCAGATGGGAACGGCGGCGACCGCGCCGGCCTGTGCCTTCGCCGCCGGTGGGTCGTCGGTTCCGGCCCGTGTCCAACGACTGCTGGCCGACGACCCGCCGGCTCGCTGGATAGCCGGCGTGGCTATGGGTGCGGCGGCGGCGTTGATCCTGGTCCCGTTCGCCGCCCTCCTCGCCTAGCCGCCGGCCCGTCTACCCCATACCGGCCGGACCACCGGCCTTCGGCCTCGGGACGTGGCAGTATCCCGAGCGTGGCCAGGAGATCCTGCATGGTCGGAGCCAGGGCGTTGGTGTTGGCGTCGGTCGGGCTGGCGGCGGTCGGGCTGGCCGGGATGGGGCTGGCTGGGGTCGGCGCGGGGACGGCCGGGGCATTGGGGCCTGCGCCAGGGTCGACGCAGCCGGCCTTCTACACCTACCAGGCACCAGGGGGCGGCTGGACCGCCGGCCAACGGGTGATCGCCCTGACCTTCGACGACGGGCCTGGGCCGTACACGCCGCAGGTGTTGTCGGTGCTGGAGCAGTACCGCGTGCCGGCCACGTTCTTCGACGTCGGCGAGGAGGTGGCGGCCTATCCGCAGTACGCCCGGATGGTGGCCCAGGCCGGGTACCCGGTGGAGGACCACACCTGGAGCCATCCCGACCTCACCACCATCCCCGTGGCCCAGTTCGTCACACAGGTCGACCGGACCCAGCAGGAGATCCAGTCGGTCACCGGCCAGACCCCCGAGTGCGTGCGCCCCCCCTACGACGCCTTCAATGCCACCGTGACCGGCCAGATCGCCGCCCGGGGCCTGACGACGATGAGCTACTCCGTGGACCCCCGGGACTGGAGCTCGCCGGGTGTGGCCGCCATCGTGCACAACGTGGTCGGTAGTGCATTCCCGGGTGCCGTCGTGGACCTGCACGACGGGGGAGCCGGTCGGTCGCAGACGGTGGCCGCCCTTCCGCAGATCATCACCAGCCTCCGAGCCCAGGGCTACTCCTTTGTCTCGATCTGCGGGACCTCGTCCGCGATCTCGGGTCCACAGACGAGCGCCGTGTCCGCCTACGGCGCCGCTCCTGCGCCGGGTGCTCCGGTCACGTCCAATGTGCCGCTCGTCGGGATCGCCCCGACGCCCGACGGCGACGGGTTCTGGTTGAGCGGATCCGACGGCGGCATCTTCAGCTTCGGCGACGCCGGCTTCTACGGCTCGATGGGGGGCACCCCGCTCGCCCAGCCGGTCGTCGGGATGGCCGCCACCGCCGATGGGAAGGGCTACTGGGAGGTGG